>Ga0153954_1000615_pt1 | contig 26448 bp, 25 predicted proteins | sample TSFL038MetaG_FD_102277 | JGI IMG/M metagenome (GOLD analysis project Ga0153954, IMG submission 102277) | Attine ant fungus gardens microbial communities from Florida, USA - TSFL038 MetaG | ecosystem: Host-associated > Fungi > Mycelium > Unclassified | place: USA: Florida, Wekiwa Springs State... | reverse complement strand
CCTCAAGATCGCCCACCGCGGCTACGTACTGGAGAACGGTCGTGTCGGCCTTTCCGGCAGCGGCGCCGATCTGCTCGCTCACGACGGCGTGCGTCAGGCCTACCTGGGCTTGTGACATGCCGACAGCGCTGCCATTCTCGGCTTTCCGGTACAGGCCGTTGCCGCGTTGCGGTGCGGGTCGGTCCGGGATGGATGTGCTCTCGTCCGACGACGGACGGGACTGCCCTCCCCGGCATGTCGTGTCTTGGGAGGGATTGTCATCATGCATCGTCGCGATCTTCTGAAGGCGGGCCTCGTCGCCGGCAGCATCGGCCTTTTGCCGAAGCTCGCCTCGGCCACGGTCGACTTCGCGCCCAAGCCCAAGGGCTGGCGCACCTTCACGCTGACGGCGCGCGTTGAGCCGACCTTCGCCGACAAGGCCTGGATCCCGCTGCCGACTTTCGAGGCCGCCGACTGGCAGAAACCCGGCAAGACGAGTTGGACCGGCAACGCCAAAGTTGCCGAGCAAGTACGCGATCCCAAATACGGCGCCGAGATGCTGCGCGTCGAGTGGGCCGCCGATCTGCAGAACCCGGTGATCGAGATCACGACCGAGGTGCAGACGCAGGACCGCGCCGTGCGACCGGGCGTCGGCAATGCCGCCCCGCTCAGCGAGGATGAGCGCCACTTCAACCTGATGGCGACCGATCTCCTTCCTGTCGACGGGCTCGTGAAGGAAACGGCCGAAGGCATCGTGCGCGGCAAGTCCAGGGACGTCGACAAGGCGCATGCGCTGTTCGAATGGGTCGTCGAGAACACCTTCCGCAACGCCAAGACGCCGGGTTGTGGCGTGGGCGACGTGAGCTGGATGATCAAGACCGGCAACCTCAGTGGCAAGTGCGCGGACCTGAACGCGCTCTTCGTCGCCATGGCGCGCTCCGTTGGTGTGCCGGCGCGCGACGTCTACGGCATCCGCGTCGTTCCTTCGCAGTTCGGCTACAAGTCGCTGGGCGCGGGCAGCGAGAACGTCACCAAGGCACAACATTGCCGCGCCGAAGTCTGGCTCTCGGGCAGCGGCTGGACTCCCGCCGATCCCGCCGACGTACGCAAGGTCGTGCTCGAGGAGCCGCCGACGAATTTGGCGATGACCGACCTCAAGGTGATGGCCGCGCGCCAGACGCTGTTCGGCGCCTGGGAAGGCAACTGGCTCGCCTTCAACGTCGCACATGACGTGCGGCTGCCAGGCTCCTCGTACAAGGATCCGCTGCCTTTCCTCATGTATCCGCAGGCCGAGGACAAGTCGGGCCTGGTCGATCCACTCGATGCGGATGCCTTCAAGTACAGGATCACGGCCCGCGAGATGAAGGGCTGATCTGCCGCGGTTGGGGCATTCCGCTTCGTTGCGATCCGATCTATACCCGCCATCATGACGGCAACGCTCGCCGCAGCGCCTGCCACGGCGGGACGCTCGATCATCTATCGCTACTATCTGGCGATGGCCGTGCCGTTCGGTATCGATGTCGCAACCTCGGCCGTCTATGCGGTGATCAACGGCCAGCCTTCGGTGCTGCTGCCAATGTCGGCAGTCTCCGCGGTGTTCCTGGTCCTCGGTGTCGGCATCGGCGCGTCAATCCTGATCCGCCCGGTGCAGCGCTTCATCGACGGCAAGGCCCACTTCACAGAGATCGAGGGCGCCGTGGCGCGCTTGCCGCGCCGCTCGGCGATCCTGGTGGCCTGTCTCTATGCACCGATGATGGCCTTGCGCCTCCTGTCGGCCCAGATCGGCATCACCTTCGGCGCCACGATCGAGGTAGCGGCCTTGATCGACACCATCGACACGTTCGTCGTCGTCACTTCATTCAATGTCGTGCTGACCTTCTTCGTCGTCAGCGCCTATCTCGACCGGTTGTGCGAGTACCTGTTCACGACTCACGGCGTGAACATCGGCACCTTTCCCGGCGCCTTCCGCCACAAGATCGGCCTGGCCGTGCTGTTCGTGTCCTTCGCCGCCATGATCCTGCTGGCCGGCGACATCCTGAGCTACAGCGGCAACCGACTGCTGCGCGAAGCGAGCAACGACGTGGTCGCCTCGGTCTTCGCCGCCGCCACCATCTACTACTGGATCACCCAGGCCCTGACCCGGCCCATCGCGCGCCTCGACTACGGCATGCGCCACGTCGCCGAAGGCGATCTCGAAGTGCGGCTGCCCGTCACGTCCGATGACGAGATCGGTCGCGCCACCGGCGGCTTCAACCAGATGGCTGAAGGGCTGACCGAACGCCAGTACCTGCGTGACACGTTCGGAAAGTACGTGAGCGAATCGGTCGCCACGGCGATCCTCGCCGACCAGGAGAGCGGTGGCAGGGTCGCCGACACGCTCGCCGAAGCGACCCTGATGTTTACCGACATCGAGGGCTTCACGACGCTTTCCGAGACGCTCTCGCCGGCCGACGTCGCGCGCATCCTGAACGTCTACTACGCCGCCGTCGTGCCGGTGATCCATCGCCATGGCGGTGTGGTCAACAATTGCATCGGCGACGGCCTCTTCGCCTCCTTCAACCTGCCGCTGCCGCAGAAGAACCACGCCGCCGCGGCACTGCATGCGGCGATCGAGATCCAGCAGACGCTGGCAAAGGCCACCTTTCCGACCCCTATCCGCACGCGCATCGGTCTGAACACCGGTCCCGTGATCGGTGTCACCATCGGCACCAGCGAATGGCTCTCCTACACCTTGCTGGGCGACGCGGTGAACATCGCCTCGCGGGTCGAGCAACTCAACAAGCAGTTCGGCAGCCTGATCCTCGCCACCGAAAGCACTGTCACGGCCGCAGGCGGCGGCTTCCCCGCGACGCGGCTCGGCGAGACCGACGTGCGCGGCCATCGCGGCGACGTGGTCGTCTATCGTATCGATCCGACATGAATATATCGGCGGCCGAGATCGCCGCCTTCAGGCGACGCTATCTCTTGATGGCGGTGTCGATCGTGATCTTCGACCTGGCCATCGCCATCATCTTCAGGCTCGTGAACGGGTTCTGGCGCGACATCTGGATCTCCGTCGTACCGGGCGTGGTCTTGCTGGTCGGCGTCAACGGCCTGCTTGCCCATCGCCTGTTCAAACCCATCGCCCGCTTTCTGAGCGGCGAGGCCTCCTTCGAAAGCATCGAGCGACGCCTGACCCAGCTGCCGCTGCTCACGGCACAGTGGGTCGCGATCTTCGCCTTTCTTCTCTATGCCTTCCGCAATTCACTGAGCTGGTGGTTGCCCACGATACCCGCCAAACTGGCGGTCGGGCTCCAAACTCCGTCTATCGCCGACTATGTCGCCATCTGCCTGCTGATTCCGATCTATTATTTCACTTACACCTACTTCGTCATCAGCGACTATCTGGCGGATCTCTGCACCTTCATCTTCGAGCGCACTGGCCGCAACCTCAGCCTCTATTTCGGGAGCTATGCCCAGAAGCTGATCGTCGCCCTGCTGGTCGTGTCGGTCGTGCCACTGGCTGCGATCATCGTCGACCTCTTCTCCTATACCGGCGCGCGCCAGCAGGCAGAGATCGTTGTCGACGCCGCCTCGTCGGTGATCGGACTTGCGGTCTCCGCCTACTACGTGAGCCGTTCGCTGCTGCGGCCGGTGGCGACGCTTTCGGCGGCCATGGGCCGCGTCGCCGAAGGCAACCTCGATACGCAAGTACCTGTCACGTCCAATGACGAGGTGGGCGAGCTGACAGGTCGCTTCAACGCCATGGTCGAAGGTCTGCGCGAGCGCGAGACGATCCGCGAGACCTTCGGCCGCTATGTCGACGAGAGCGTCGCCACCACGATCCTCGACCATCAGGGCCATGCTGCAGGCGAGATGGGCGAGGCCACCATCCTGTTCACCGACATCGCGGGCTTCACCACGATCGCCGAATATCTCGCGCCGCAGGAGTTGATCGGGGCACTGAACGAATATCTCGAGACCGTGCTGGCGCCGATCAAGGCGCATGGCGGCGTGGTCAATACCTTCATCGGCGATGGCCTCTTCGCCTCCTTCAACCTGCCGCTGCCCTGCGAAGACCACGCCTGCGCTGCCGTGCGCGCCGCGATCGACATCCAGCGCGCGGTCAATGCGCAAACCTTCGGCGACCAGGGTGTGGCACTTGCCACGCGCATCGGCATCAGCACCGGCTCCGTGATCGGCGGCTCTATCGGCGCCGGCCAGCGCATGAGCTTCACCTTGCTGGGCGACACGGTGAACCTCGCTGCGCGGCTCGAGGAGTTGAACAAGCACCACGGCACGCGCATTCTGGTCTCGCAGAGCACGCGAGAGGCCTGCGGCGACCGCTTCACCTTCCACTACCTGGGCCGGGTCCCTGTGCGCGGCCGCAGCGAGCCCATCGCGATCTTCAGCGTCGACCCCAACGGGCAACAAACGAGCCAGGAACCCAGTCAATGAACGCCTCCGGACTCTCGCCCGACCAGATCAAGCTGCAGGCTCGCGTGCGCGAGCTCGCGGCCGGGCCTGTCGCCCAACGCGCTGCCGAAGTCGATCGCACCGAGCAATACCCTTGGGACAATGTCGAGCTGCTGAAGAGCGAGAAGCTTCTCGGCATGACGATCCCGACGCAGTATGGCGGTCAGGGCAAGTCGTGGCTCGATGCCGTGCTCACCATCGAGGCGCTGTCGGCGACTTGCTCGGTCACCGGCCGCATCGCCGTCGAAACCAACATGGGCGCGATCAGCGCCGTCATGGCCTACGGTTCGGAAGAGCAGAAGAAGATGGCGGCTGACATGGTGCTGGCCGGCGACAAGCCTGCGATCTGCATCACCGAGCCTGACGCCGGCTCCGACGCCAACGGCATGACCACGCGCGCCGACAAGAAGGGCAACCGTTACGTCATCAACGGCCGCAAGCACTGGATCACCGGTGGCGGCGTCTCCCGGCTGCACCTGATCTTCGCCAAGGTCTACGACGAGAAAGGCACGTTCGAGGGCATCGGCGGCTTCCTCGCCATCCGCGACGAGACCAAGGGGCTCAAGATCACCAAGCGCGAGCCGACCATGGGGCTGCGCGGCATCCCCGAGGCGGTGATCGACTTCGAGGACATGGACGTGCCGCCCTCCGCTCTCGTGATCCCCCCGCGCGGCCTGAAGAAGGGCTTCGCCGACCTGATGAACGCCTACAACAGCCAGCGCGTCGGCGCGGCGACGGTCGCGCTCGGCATCGCCGAGGGCGCCTATCAGCTCGCGCTCGACTGGTCCGAGAAGCGCCACCAGTTCGGCCGGCCGATCAACGAGTTCCAGGGCCTGCAGTGGAAGCTCGCCGACATGTCGATCAAGCTCTCGGCGGCCCAGGCGCTCGTCTACAACGCCGCACGCTCCGGCGAAGGCGGCTTCCCCGACATGCTGATGGCGGCACAAGCCAAGGTCTTCACCTCGGAGAACGCCATTCAGATCGTGAACGATGCGCTGCAGTTCTTCGGCGCCCGCGGCTATTCGCGCGAGCTGCCGCTCGAGCGCATGGCGCGCGACGTCCGCATGTTCACGATCGGCGGCGGCACGGCGGAAGTGCTTCGCAACGTTGTGGCCGGCGCGCTACTGAAGAAGAAGCTGCCGCAGACCCGCGATGGCTGGGCGAAGGACTAGTCCTCACCAGCCGGCGACGGCCAGACCTACGACAACGGCGAGCAGCGCCCAGCCGAAGTGACGCAGGCGGTTCGACCAGGCATTGCCGATCGCGGCGAAGCCGAAGTTCACCGCCGCCATCGCCACGATCCAGTGGCGCGCCGCCTCTGAACCCAGGCTCGGCGCGACGGCCAGCAACACGGCCAGCGCCATCCAGCCCACCGTGCTCGACTGCCAGACCAGCCGCAGCAGCGGACGCACTCGCTCGGGCTGAAAACCGACCTTCGGGAAAATCCTGACCTCGCCTAAAGCGCCGTGTATGGCCGCCGCGGCGAAGCCCAGCACGCCCGATGCCTGAAGGAAAAGATCGCGCATCGCTGTCTCCATACAGCAGTGTATGGACGAGGTAGTCTCTCGCGTTCCGGGAGTCAATACAGTACTGTATGGAGATGGCGGATACTCGACTGGGACCGGAGGCCTGGATCGACGCGGGGCTGAAGGCGCTGGCCAAGACCGGTGCCGCCGCGCTCAAGGCCGACACGCTCGCAACGCGCCTGGGCGTTTCGCGCGGCAGCTTCTACTGGCATTTCACCGACGTAGCCGCCTTCCATGCCGCGGTGCTGCGTCGTTGGCGGGAACTCGCTTTGGAGCGGATCATCGCCGAGATCGACCGCATCCCGAGCGACCGGCTCGAGACCCTGCTGGCGCGCGCCTTCGCCGGCGAGGCCGCCCTCGAACGCGCGGTGCGCGCCTGGGCAACTTCGGATTCCGTCGCCCACGAGGCCGTCGCTGCCGTCGACGACGAGCGCATCCGCTATCTGCGCCAGCTTTTGGTCGAGACTGGTATTCCGCCGGCCCCCGCCGGCGTACGCGCGCGGCTGCTCAACTGGACCTATCTCGGTTTCGCGATCTCCTCGCCCCGCCTCGACCCCGAGTCACTGAAGCGCGTGATCCGCGACCTCTCGGTCCTCGCTCGCGCGACACCGTAGAAAATTTTCGATTCGGACGGCGGCGCTCGGCTGCCCGCGTTTAGTTCGGCGACCTCAGCATATTGAGGTCGGTTGCGGAGGCAGCGCGCTCATGAGCGGGCCAGAGGCTCGCGCTCCGAATGACAGTTACCAATGGTGACCGTCAGATGTACCGAATCTGACGGTGAGGTTGGCCATACCGATCCCCTTCCGCCGCGCTCGATCTGCCCCACCGTGCAGCGTCTCCTGCGGCCCCCGCGCTTCGGCTCCCAGCACTCCGCTGTGAGCCCTGGATCCGGGTCTCCTCTGCGGGCGTGAGCGTAACCCGCTACTCTTGGATTGGCCGTTCTGATCAATGGATCGACCGTCGACCCCGTAAGCAGTATCCCGAACATGGACGAGGGAACCTAGGTCTTCCCCTTCAAGCCGGAAGCACCCGGGTCCGAAAGCGCCGCCGCCACCTCGTGCAGGCTCCTCGCCACGGTACAAAGGCGCCGGATCTCCTCGGTCGGCTGCAGGATGTCCGGCACCATGAACGTCATCATGCCGGCGGCCGACGCCGCCCGTACGCCGTTGAAGGAATCCTCGAGCGCCAGGCAATCGCTCGGCGCGACGCCAAGCTTTGCCGCCGCCCGCAGGAAGGGATCGGGCGCCGGCTTGCCCTCGGCATAGTCGCCCTCCGCGACCACGGCGTGGAAGCGCTCGGCCAGGCGATGCATCGCCAGATGATGCGCCACCGTATCGTGGGAGGACGAGGTGGCGATGGCACGCGGCAGGTGCTTCTCGTCGAGCACCGCCAACAGCTCCAGCACGCCCGGCTTCATCGGCAGGTCTATCTCGACCAGGCGCTTGAAATGACCCACCCAGACCTCGACCAACTCGTCGACGCGAAAGTCCGGTCCGTAGTGTGCGAGCAGGACACGCTTGTTGTGCGGCCAGGGCGAGCCGATCAGGCGGGCGAAGATCTCGCGATCGGCCTGGTGGCCGAGCTGGGCAGCGGCCGAGATGAAAGCCTTTTCGTAGAGTCGCTCGGTGTCGAACAGCAGCCCGTCCATGTCGAACACGACGGCTTTCACGGGACGCAAAAATTTCATGCGCCGCGATCATGCCATGCAGGGCCCACTCTCGTTAAACAAACGGAAAAATAACGGGACGCCTCACCGGCGAGCCTTGTTGTCCTGTCATTGGATCGGGCGATAAACGGCGCCGAACGAGAAGGAAACGGGCGTTTCCAGGAGGCTCCGATACTCTTCGTACCGCGCTTGGTCGCTCGACGCGCGGCGCCTCCCGCGCTCTCAAAGGGATCGCGGCACCCCGATTCTCAGTCTAGTGAGGCTGCGCCGTAAGTCAATTAATGATTTACCTTCGCCATCTCAGCGCGTGGCCTCAAAGCGGATCGAGTCGCAGCGTCGTCGACAGCACATCGGGCCGCAAGACAGAACGCACATAGGAGCTGTTCCGGTATTTTCGGAGGTACTCATCGCTGACGCGCTCCATCGATCGAGGATCAGTCACCCGCACCGCCTCGACCGCGAGTCTTCGACCGGCAAATTCCAGCGTCGCACGCGGTTCGGCGGTGACATCCCTGAACCACCGGCCCGCTGCCCCGCGGGCGGAGCGCACGAAAAGCGCTCCGTCCACAACCACGGCCCAGATCACGACCGTCGTCTTCGGATGCTGCCGGCTTCGGATCGCGACTTCATCGAGATCGCGCAAAGTGCGCAAGATGTCCGTATCGAACGTGGCCATGAACGAGCCTCCCTCCCTCAGCGACCGACCAGCGCCAGCAGATGCGGCGGATAGCGATCGCCGTGTACGGTGATCGAGGACAGAGCGCTCTGGATGTCGCGCAGTTCGGCTTCCGCCAGGACGACTTCAGCCGCCTTCAGGTTTTCCTCGAGGCGATGCGGCTTGGTCGTGCCCGGGATCGGTGCGATCCAGGGCTTCTGCGCCAGCAGCCAAGCGAGCGCGATCTGTGCCGGGGTCACGTGCTTCCGTGCGGCGATCGCACCGACTGCCTCGACCACGCCGTGGTTGGCCTTGCGCGCCTCCGGGCTGAAGCGCGGAACGGAGTTGCGGAAGTCGTTGGCGGCAAAGATCGTGGTCTCGCTGATCGCGCCGGTTAGGAAGCCCTTGCCGAGCGGGCTATAGGGCACGAAGCCGATTCCCAGTTCCTCGAGTGCCGGCAATACCTCGGCTTCGGGTTGGCGCCACCACAGCGAATACTCGCTCTGCACGGCCGTCACCGGCTGGATGACATGGGCGCGCCGGATCGTCCGGGCACTCGCTTCGGATAGGCCGAAATGCTTCACCTTGCCTTCGGCGATCAGATCCTTGACGGCACCGGCGACATCCTCGATCGGCACATTGGGATCGACACGGTGCTGATAGAAGAGATCGATGACGTCGGTCCCGAGCCGCTTCAGCGAAGCCTCGGCGACGCGGCGGATGTGCTCCGGCCGGCTGCTCAGTCCGCGCTGCTTGCCGTCTGTCGGATCGATGTCGAAACCGAACTTGGTGGCGATCACCATGCGCTCGCGCACCGGCGCAAGCGCTTCGCCGACCAGCTCCTCGTTGGTGAAGGGGCCATAGACTTCGGCGGTGTCGAAGAAGGTGACGCCGCGATCGACGGCGGCGCGGATCAGGGCGATCGCGCGACCCTTCTCCAGGGCCGTCCCATAGCTGAAGTTCAAGCCCATGCAGCCGAAGCCGATGGCCGAGACCTCAAGACCGCTTCGACCGAGAATACGCTTTTGCATTGTCTGCTCCTGTTGCCGCGACGCCTGGAATTTAGGGAGCGCGCCACTCAGCGATTAGGCGGTAAAATCGGCAAGCACTTATATGCAGGGTCGATAAATGCAGCGCGGTCATCTCGACGATCTCCTGGCATTCGTGGGCGTGGCTCGCGAACGAAGCTTCACCAAGGCCGCCGCGAAGCTCGGTGTGTCGCAATCGGCGCTGAGCCACACCATCCGCGAGCTCGAGGCGCGGCTCGGCGTTCGGCTCCTCACCCGCACCACACGCAGCGTGTCGCCCACGGAAGCGGGCGAACGGCTTCTGCAGACGATCGGACCGCGGCTCGACGAGATCGACAGCGAACTCGCTTCCCTCAACGATTTCCGCGACAAGCCGGCCGGCACGATCCGGATAACGGCCGCCGACTATGTGGCGGACACGATCCTCTGGCCCAGGCTGGCGAAGTTCCTTCGGCAGTATCCGGACATCAAGGTTGAGGTCGCGATCGATACCGGCTTGACCGACATCGTCGCCGACCGCTTCGACGCCGGTATCCGCCACGGCGAACAGGTGGCCAAGGACATGATCGCCGTCCGCATCTCACCCGAAATGCGGATGGCGGTGGTGGGCACGCCGTCCTATTTCCGCAAACGAGCCGCACCGCGGCGGCCGCAGGAGCTGATCGACCATGTCTGCATCAACCTGCGCCTGCCGACGTATGGCGGCCTCTATGCCTGGGAGTTCGAGAAGGACGGCCGCGAGCTCAAGGTGCGCGTCGACGGGCAGGTCGTCTTCAACCGCACGATCCAGATGCTCACCGCCGCTCTTGCGGGCTTCGGCCTCGCCTATGTACCAGAGGACCTGGCGCAGCCCCATCTCGCCAAAGGCCGCCTGAAGCGGGTGCTCACCGACTGGTGCCCGCCCTTCTCCGGCTATCACCTCTACTACCCGAGCCGGCGCCAGCCTTCGGCGGCCTTCGCGCTATTTGTCGACGCCCTGCGCCACCGCGCGTGACGCGTCAACGGATGGTGAAGCCGCCATCCACGGCAAGCGCATGACCGATGACGAAGCTTGCGCCCGGGCTGCACAGCCAGAGCACGACCGAGGCGACCTCCTCGGGACGGCAGAGCCGGCCGATCGGCTGCTCTTTCATCAGGCCCGCCATGGCCTCCGGCTGGGTGGCCAGCATGCCGGTGACCATCGGCGTTTCGACGATGCCGGGACACACCGCGTTGATGCGAATCCCCTTGGCGGCGTGTTCGAGCGCGGCACATTTGGTCAGTCCGAGCACGCCATGCTTTGTGGCACGATAGATGCCGCGCCCAGCCGCCCCCATCAGCCCACCCATCGACGAACAATTGACGATGGCACCGCTTGCCTGCGCGCGCATGTGCAGCAGTTCATGCTTCATGCAGCTCCAGATACCGCGCAGATTGATGGCGGTCACCCGGTCGAAGTCCTCGACTTGCGCATCGGCGGTCTCCGCGAAGGGCGGTTGCACGCCGGCATTGTTGAAGGCCGCGTCCAGCCGCCCAAAAGTCGAGACAGTCTGCCGGATCGTCGCCGCCACCTGATTGTCGTCGGCGACATCGCAGCGGATGCCGACCGCATTGTGGCCAGCCGCCACCAATCTTTCGGCCGCGGAGCAGGCCCCCTTGTCGTCGACGTCCGCCAGCGCAACCGCCGCGCCCGCTTCCGCAAAAGCTATGGCCGTCGCCAGGCCGATACCGGACGCCGCGCCAGTGACGAGCGCGACCTGGTTCTCGAACGAGGGGTTCATGGAGGGCCGCCTATTCCAGACGCGTGTCGATGACCTGCTTCACGACCGGCAGCGCGGTGAAGACGCTCGGCCAGCCGGCATAGAAGGCCAGTTGGGTAAGAACCTCGCCGGCTTCCTCGGGCGTCAGGCCGTTGTTCATCGCCCGGGTGAGGTGCGACGGCAACTGGGCAACCTGGCCCGATGCGATCAGTGCGCTGACCGTGACCAGGCTACGATCGCGCGGCGTCAGGTCCGGGCGAAGCCACAGATCGCGGAACAAGGCATCCGTCGTGTACTGCGTGACGCCCGGGGCAACCTTGCCGAACTGCGCACCGATGCGCTGCTCGCGCTGCTTTTCCGCTTCCTCATCGAGCTTGAGAGGCGATGGCGACACCGCGGGAAGCTGGTCCGGCCCGATCTTGAGCTCGGTAAAGACGTATTTTGCGGCCGGCACTGCCGCCATCGCATTCGGCCAACCCGCGTAGAAAGCGAGGTGCGTGACGATCTCGGAGATCTCGCGCGGCTTCACGCCATTGTCGAGCGCCCGATAGAGGCATTCGCGCAGGTCGGCTGTCTGGTTGCGCGCGATCATGGCCGCAAGCGTCACGATGCTGCGGTCACGCGGCGACAGGCCTGGCCGTTTCCAGAGTTCCGCGACCGGACCTTGCGCGTACTTCTCCAGGGCCGGCGCGACCATCTGGAGATCGGTGGACCGAAGATAGTTGGACGTCTGCATGGTGTTTTGCTCCGCGTACGAGGACGACGAGGCGATGAGACAAAGCGATGCGATTGCGGCGACTAGCTTCATGTCAGCCTCGTGCGACAGGATCGGATGGCCGATGCTGTTATAGGGCGCACGCCAGCATGCAATTAGCCGGCATAATGTGCATACGCTTATGAAGATCACTCATAAGTACGAGGAAAGCTTCAGCGCTTGAGCGACGAACCTTTGCTCTTCAGCATCGTCTCCAGCGAGATCGACCGCAACGTCGCCTCGGCTATCTCGTCGATCTCCAGCAGCACGCGTTGCAGCGCACCGCCGATATCGGTGTCCTCGCCCGGCTCCTTGGCGCGGCCGCCGGGTGCGGGCTCGAACAGGGCGACGATATCCATCAGGGTCGTGCGCCGACGATTGCCGGTGAAGCGATAGCCGCCGGTGGCGCCACGTCCGCCACGGACATAGCCCGCGGTCGAGAGCGTGCCGAGCACCTTCGCGAGATGATGGCTCGATACGCCGAATTGCTCCGCCAGTTCGGCCGACGACAGCGTGCGCTCGGGATCACGCGCGAGCTCGAGCACGGCGTACAGGCCCAGCCGAGTCGCCGTCTGCAGCTTCACGACACATCCTTGTCGAGCTGCAGTGATGGCCCCGCGACCATGCCCTGCGCACGGAAGAAGGAGAGGATCAGATGGTCCTTGCGATCGACCAGGGTGCGCACGCGCGTCACGCCCTTGGCCTTGAAGCGCTCGACCAGGGCGTCGAAGAGCTGGCTGGCAAGCCCGCGTTGGCGCTGCTGGGGATCGACCTGGATGGCATAGACCCAGCCCGCCGCTGGCTGGCCGAATTCGAAGACGCGGATTTCGCCGGCGATGAAGCCCGCCACGGCCCCTTTATCGGTCTCGGCCACCAGGAAATGCCGGTCGGGGGCCAACATGTCCCGCCAGTAATCCGGCTTGGCCACCCCGGTCTCGCGCTCATCCAGGGCAGAAATCGCCGGCAGATCAGCGGCTTGGGCGGGGCGTATCGTTGCCATGGTGTGGTGGACAGAATGCGCTTGCAGCGAGGAAAGTAAATAGGTATTTCAGTACCGAATTACAGAAATAGGGAACGCCATGGCCGACACTGCGCCCATCGATTTCCGGACAGAGCCCAGCCGCTACAAGCATTGGAAGCTCAGCCTCGAAAACGGCGTCGCCTACCTCACCATGGACGTGAACGAGGATGGTGGCCTCAAGCCCGGCTACAAGCTGAAGCTCAACTCCTACGATCTCGGCGTCGACATCGAGCTGGCCGACGTCGTCCAGCGCCTGCGCTTCGAGCACCCCGAGATCGGCGCCGTCGTGATCCGTAGCGCGCGCGATCGCGTCTTCTGCTCGGGCGCCAACATCAACATGCTCGGTCTCTCGACGCACGACCACAAAGTGAACTTCTGCAAGTTCACCAACGAGACACGCATGGCCATCGAGGATGCCACCGAGCATTCCGGCCAGAGCTACATCTGCTCGATCAACGGCATCGCCGCCGGCGGCGGCTATGAGCTGGCGCTGGCTTGCGACCAGATCCTGCTGGCCGACGACGGGTCGAGCGCAGTGTCCCTGCCCGAACTGCCGCTGCTCGCCGTGCTGCCCGGCACCGGTGGTCTCACACGGCTCGTCGACAAGCGCCTGGTTCGCCGCGACCATGCCGACTTCTTCTGTACCACCGCCGAGGGCATGCGCGGCAAGCGCGCCCAGCAGTGGCGGCTGGTCGACAAGCTGATCCCGCCCAGCAAGCTCGCCGACGAGACGAAGAAGATCGCCGAGGATGTGGCCGCAAAGTCGGTCCGGCCGAAGGACGCCAAGGGTATCGCCCTGCCGAACGTCGAGCGCTCCATCGAAAGCGACACGATTCGCTACAGCCATCTCACGGTCGAGATTGATCGCGAGCAGCGTGCCGCGCGCTTCAGGATCGCCGGCCCTTCCTCTGCGCCGCCGGTCGATGCTGCGGGCATTCACGCCCAGGGCGCCGCCTTCTGGCCGCTGGCGCTCGCCCGCGAACTCGACGATGCGATGATGCATCTCCGCCTCAACGAGACCGAGATCGGCACCTGGGTACTTCAGAGCCAAGGCGATTCGGCATTGGTCGAAGCCTATGACGCGCTGCTCACCTGGCAGATGTCGAACTGGCTGGTGCACGAGATCGTGCTCTACTGGAAGCGCACCCTGAAGCGCCTCGACGTTTCCTCGCGCAGCCTGATCGCGCTGGTCGAGCCGGGCTCCTGCTTCGCCGGCACCCTGTTCGAACTCGTGCTGGCGGCCGACCGCTCCTACATGCTCGACGGCGTGGTCGAGGGCTCGAACCTGCCGGCCGCGGCGGTCAAGCTGACCGACATGAACTTCGGCCCCTACCCGATGGGCAACGGCCTGACACGTCTCGGCACGCGCTTTCTCGCCGAGCCCAAGCATGTCGACGAACTCAAGGAAGAGATCGGCGAGGCGATCGACGCCGAGACAGCCGATGAGCTCGGCCTCGTCACCTTCACACCCGACGATATCGACTGGGAAGACGAGGTGCGGCTCGCGATCGAGGAGCGTGCCGGCTTCTCGCCCGACGGCCTGATCGGCATGGAGGCGAACCTGCGCTTCGCCGGCCCCGAGACGATGGAGACCAAGATCTTCGCCCGCCTCTCGGCCTGGCAGAACTGGATCTTCCAGCGTCCCAACGCCACCGGACCGGAGGGCGCGCTGAAGCTCTACGGCACTGGCAAGCAATCCAAGTACGACCGGAAACGCGCTTAACAAGCGGGCTCAAGGAGAACCATCATGGCCATCGACTACAGCCAGCGTATCCCCAACAATGTCGACCTCTCGTCCGACCGCCGCCTGCAGCGTGCGCTCGAAAACTGGCAGCCGCGCTTCCTCGAGTGGTGGAAGGACATGGGGCCGGACGGGACGCTCAACTACGATGTCTATCTGCGCACCGCCATCTCGGCCGAGGCCAATGGCTGGGCGAATTTCGGTTACGTGAAGATGCCGGACTATCGCTGGGGCATCTTCCTCGCCGCCCAGGATCCCAATCGCACCATCGTCTACGGCGACAACAAAGGTAAGCCTGTGTGGCAGGAAGTGCCGGGCGAGCTGCGCTCGACGCTCCGCCGCCTGATCGTGACCCAGGGCGACACCGAGCCGGCGTCGGTCGAGCAGCAGCGCCTGCTCGGCAAGACCGCGCCCTCGCTCTACGACCTGCGCAACGTCTTCCAGATCAACTGCGAGGAAGGCCGGCACCTCTGGGCCATGGTCTATCTGCTGCACGCCTATTTCGGCCGTGACGGCCGCGAGGAGGCGGAGATGCTGCTGGAGCGCCATTCGGGCGATCCGGACAAGCCGCGCATCCTGGGCGCTTTCAACGAGAAGACGCCGGACTGGCTTTCCTTCTTCATGTTCACCTACTTCACCGACCGCGACGGCAAGTTCCAGCTCGCCTCGCTCGCCGAATCGGGCTTCGACCCGCTGTCGCGCTCCTGCCGCTTCATGCTGATCGAGGAAGCGCACCACATGTATGTTGGTGAGTCCGGCGTGCAGCGCATCGTCCAGCGCACCTGCGACCTCATGAAGGAGCACAAGACCGACGACGTGCGCGCCTTCGGCGCCATCGATCTCGCGACCATCCAGAAGTACCTCAACTTCCACTTCTCGGTGTCGCTCGACCTGTTCGGCCAGGAGGCGTCGACCAACGCCGCCAACTACTACACGATGGGCGTGAAGGGCCGTTACCTCGAGACGCGCGTCGACGACGATCACGTGCTGACCGACTCGAGCTTCGAGATGGATACGGTCGAAGACGGCCGCATCGTGCGCAAGGCGGTGCCGGCGCTCTCGGCGTTGAACGAGCGGCTGCGTAACGACTATGTCGAGGATTGCGCCAAGGGCCTCAAGCTCTGGAACAAGGCGATCGCCGACTCGGGCATCGCCTTCGAGCTGAAACTGCCGCACCGCGCCTTCAATCGCCGCATCGGCGCCTTCGCCGAACTCAACGTCTCGCCCGACGGGAAGGTGATGAGCGAGGCCGACTGGAAAGCCAATGCCTCGAAGTGGCTGCCGACCGACGAGGACCGCGCCTACGTGACTTCGCTGATGGGTCCCGCCGTGATCGAACCCGGCAAGTTCGCCAACTGGATCGCCCCGCCCGCCCGCGGCATCAACAACCAGCCGGGCAGCTTCGAGTACGTCCGGTTCAACTGACGTGGCGGCGCACGATTCAACTCACCGCGGGCGGCGCGCCTTCGAGGTAGGTGCTCTTGCCCGGGGCGAACGGATCCAGCACCGGCCAGATGAACAGCACGCGCGCCGTGCCTGGCCCGATCGAGCCCCAGGCGTGAGCCGTGTGCGGCGGGATGATGACCGATTGCCCGGCCGCAGCCGTCACCCGGACCTTGTCCAGTTCGACCCAGACTTGCCCTTCCTCGACCAGGACGATCTCTTCGTATTCATGAAAATGCCGCGGCACGGCGACGTTCGGCGCCACGGTGTTGGAGAGCACGCTGACCGACGTCGCCCCGTGTTCGTGGCCGGAAATCCACTTGCCGGTAATCCCTTCCCGCATCGGAAATTCCGGCAGGGCCGCGTAGTCGACGATCGGCATCACTTGCCTCCCTTACCAGCCGGGTTCGGTCCAACGGCCGGATTTGGCCAAAGTCTATACGATCGAGGGCGTCGCCGATACGCAAGTTCGGACTCTTCACTATCGCGCGGCAGCGCCTGATAAGCTGACAAAAAGACGGGAGGACAGCGCTTGACGATGAACGGCATCACTTTCGGCCCCGACTACAAGGTCCGGCTGCCGTCCCGGTTCAATGTCGCCATACCCTTCATCGACCGACATGTCGGCGAAGGCCGCGGCGCCAGGGTCGCGATCCGGACCGTTCATGGCGAAAGCGTCACCTATGCCGAATTGGCAGAGCGGGTGAACCGCGCGGGCAATGCGCTGCTCGCCGCCGGGTTGAAGCCCGGCGACCGGCTGCTGATGGTGGTGAAGGATTGCCCGGCCTTCTTTTATCTCTTCTGGGGCGCCATCAAGGCCGGCATCGTGCCGGTGCCGCCCAACACGCTGCTGCGCGCGCCCGACTATGCCTACATGTTCGAGGATTCGGGCTGCGGGCTGGTCGTTTATTCGACCGAGTTCGCGGGCGAGATCGATGCCGCACTCCTGATGACGCCGGCGAAGGCCTTCACGGTCGACAAATTCCTGGCCGAGATGGAGAAGGCCTCGCCGCAACTCGACGCACGGCTCGCCGATCCGACGGACGACTGCTTCTGGCTCTATTCCTCCGGCTCGACCGGCCGTCCGAAGGGTGCCGTCCACGCCCAGCGCGACATGGTCGTGACCAGTGAGCTCTATGGCGTGCGCGTGCTGGGCGTCACCGAGAACGACGTTTCCTACTCCGCTGCCAAGCTCTTCTTCGCCTACGGCCTCGGCAACGCCATGACCTTCCCGCTGTGGACCGGCAGCACGGCGATCCTCGACGACCGCCGGCCGACGCCGGACACGACCTTCGACAACATCGAGAAGTTTCGGCCGACACTCTATTTCGGTGTGCCGACGCTCTACGCCGCTCAGCTCGCCGCCCTCGACGCCCGGCCGCGCCGGCTCGACAGCATCCGTGCCTGCGTCTCAGCGGGCGAGTCGCTGCCGGCCGAGATCTTCCGCCGCTGGCAGGACAAGACCGGCACCGTCATCCTCGACGGCATCGGCTCGACCGAATGCCTGCACATCTTCATCGGCAACCGGCTCGACGACTATCGGCCGGGCACCAGCGGCAAGCCGGTGCCGGGCTACGAGGTCAAGGTCGTCGACGACAAGGGTCACCCCGTGCAGGCGGGCGAGAGCGGCGCGCTCTGGATCCGAGCCGAATCGGCAGCAAAGTACTACTGGAACAAGCCCGAGAAGACGGCCGAGACGATGGTCGACGGCTGGCTCAACACCGGCGACACCTATCGCGAGGATGCCGACGGCTACCTGATCTACGAAGGCCGCAGCGACGACATGCTGAAGGTCGGCGGCATCTGGTGCTCGCCCGTCGAAATCGAGGGCTGCCTGATCAGCCATACCGCCGTGCTCGAGGCCGCCGTGGTCGGCCAGGCCGACGCCGACGAGCTGATCAAGCCCAAGGCCATCATCGTCCTGAAGCAAACCGGCGACGGCAGCGCGCTCCTGACCGACGAGTTGATGGCCCTCTGCAAGAAGACCCTCGCCCCCTACAAATATCCGCGCTGGATCGAATACGTCACCGAGCTGCCCAAGACCGCGACCGGCAAGATCCAGCGCTACAAGCTGCGCGCATAGTCGCTCGGGGCATGACAGACCGGAGGTTTTCGGCTTCTATACAGCCCAACTGAAACAGGGAGCGGGGATCATGAAGGGTAAATTGTTGGGGGCCGCAACAATCGCGGCCATGGCGACCTTTGCGATGGGCGGGCTGCAACCGGTTTGGGCCGAGGACTCGATCAAGATCGGCTTCGTCAGCACCTTTTCCGGCCCGCAGGCGGCGATCGGCGAGGATATGCGCCGCTCGGTCGATCTCGCGGTCGAGCATCTGAGCGGCAAGATCGCCGGCAAGAAGATCGAGATCGTCTACGAGGACGACCAGTTCAAGCCGGATGTCGGCAAGGCGCGCTCGGAGAAGCTCGTCCAGCAGGACAAGGTGAACTTCATCGCGGGTTACATCTGGTCGAACGTGCTGCTCGCCTCGCTCAAGACCGTGGCTGACGAGGGCGACACGATTCTGATCTCGGCCAACGCAGGCCCCTCGCAGATCGCGGGCGAGCTCTGCAACAAGAACTTCTTCTCGACCTCGTGGCAGAACGACCAGACGCCGATGGCGATGGGCGAATACCTCAACACCAAGGGCGTGAAGAGCCTTTACCTCGTCGGCCCCAACTACGCCGCCGGCAAGGACATGCTCGCGGGCGTGAAGCGCACCTACAAGGGCCAGATCGCGGGTGAGGACTATACCAAGTGGCCCGACCAGCTCGACTTCTCGGCCGAGCTCACCAAGATCGGCGCGGCCAAGCCGGGCGGCATCTTCATCTTCTATCCCGGCGCGCACGGCGTTCAGTTCGTGAAGCAATGGGCCGGCGCCGGCCTCAACAAGACTGTGCCGCTCTATCAGGTCTTCTCGATCGACGCGATCACCCTGCCGCAACAGGGTGACCTCGCGCTCGGTACGCTCGGCGCGCAGGAATGGGTCAACGACCTGCCGAACGATCAGAACAAGAAGTACGTCGCGGACTTCAAGGCGAAGTACAAGGTCTATCCGTCCTACTACGGCGCGCAGAGCTACGATTCGATCATGCTGATCGCCTCGGCCGCCGAGGCGCTGAAGGGTGACCTCTCCAACAAGGACAAGATCCGGGCAGAGATGAAGAAGGCCAACTTCAAGTCGCTGCGCGGCGACTTCAAGTTCGGCAACAACAACTTCCCGATCCAGAACTTCTACATCCAGGAGACGGTGAAGGACACCCAGGGCATGATGACGGTGAAGACCATCGCCACCGCGGTGAAGGACGCCGTCGACCCGTACCACGACAAGTGCTCGATGAAGTGACAATGACGCGCATCAGCGCGTCATTGTCATCCCGAGCCGGCGGCGAGGGATCTTTCTGTCAAGGAAAGATCCCTTGCTGCACTCGGGATGACAAAGGTTTGGGTCGAGAGACCGAGTAGATGGAATACCTCTTCATCCAGATGCTGAACGGCGTGCAGCTCGGGTTGCTGCTGTTCCTGCTCGCTGCCGGTCTGACGCTGACCTTCGGCATCATGGACCTCGTGAACCTGGCGCACGGTTCGCTCTACATGATGGGCGCGTACCTCGCCTGGACCTTCATCGACTGGACCGGCTCGTTCCTCCTGGGCGCGCTGCTGGCGCTGCCCGCCGCCTTCGCGCTGGGCGTGATCGTCGAGCTCGTGGTGGCACGAAGACTCTATGCCCGCGACCATCTCGACCAGGTGCTGGCGACCTTCGGCCTGATCCTGTTCTTCAACGAGCTGGTGCGCGCGGTCTGGGGCCCCGAAGGCCGTTCGATCGCCGTGCCGGGCTTCCTCGCCGGCACGGTGAACATCCTGCCGGGCGTGCCCTATCCCGCCTACCGCTTCGCGCTGATCGTGGTCGGCATCGTGGTTGCCCTCTTGCTCGCCTGGCTGGTGGCACGCACGCGGCTCGGCATGCTGATCCGCGCCGGCGCCTCCAACCGGCGCATGATCGCTGCACTCGGCGTCAACATCGAACTGCTGTTCAGCCTGGTCTTCGGCCTGGGCGCGGTGTTCGCAGGCCTTGCCGGCCTGATGGCGGCGCCCATCACTTCGGTGAAGATCGGCATGGGCGACGACATCCTGATCGTCGCCTTCGTCATCATCGTCATTGGCGGGATCGGCTCGATCAAGGGCGCCTTCGTGGCGGCCATGCTGGTCGGCCAGATCGACATTGTCGGCCGCGCCTTCTTGCCCGACTTCCTGAAGACCTTCCTCAGCCCCACCGCTGCCTCGGGCGCGGCGCCGGCCATCTCCCAAGTCCTCGTCTACGTGCTGATGGCGGGCGTGCTGGTGTGGCGTCCGACCGGGCTGTTCGGCCAGCGCTCATGATCGACGCGCTGCGCACGCCGCGCGGCGTGGCGGCGGCGCTCGTGCTGCTGCTCTTCGCCGTCTGGCCGCTCCTGACGCAGGCGCTGCACCAGCCGTATTTGCTCTCCGTCGGCACGAGAATCGTCATCTGGGCGATCGCGGCCGTCAGCCTCAACATGATCCTGGGCTATGGCGGGCTGGTGAGCTTCGGCCATGCCGCCTTCTTCGGCATCGGCGGCTACGCGGTCGGCATCATGTCGGCGGAGGGTATCCAGAACGGCTGGCTGCAATGGCCGGTGGCCTTGCTCGCCTCTGCCGTGTGGGCCGCCGCCGTCGGCGCGCTGTCGCTGCGCACCAGAGGCGTCTACTTCCTCATGATCACGCTCGCCTTCGCCCAGCTCGTCTACTATCTGAGCTCGGGGCTGGAGGCCTATGGCGGCGACGATGGCCTCAACTTCAGCCGCAGCCGCTTCCCCGGCCTGATCGACCTGCGTGACAAGGCGACGTTCTACTGGCTCTGCTTCGTCCTGCTCGTGGCGGCGCTCTGGTTCTGCGGCCGGCTTGCCAACTCGCGCTTCGGCCTGGTGCTGCGCGGCGCAGGCTCCAACGAACTGCGCATGACGGCGCTCGGCTTCCCCGTGTTCCGCTACCGCCTTGCCGCCTTCACGATCTCGGGCGTGCTGGGCGGACTCGCCGGCATTCTGCTCGCCAATGAAGGCACCTACGTATCGCCCGCCATGATGTCGTGGATGAAGTCGGGCGACCTGATCGTGATCGTCGTGCTGGGCGGCATCGGCGCCCTGTTCGGCCCGCTCTACGGCGCCGTCGTCTTCTTCGCGGTCGAGGAGTTCCTGAAGCCATTCCTCGATCTCGCCCACAAGGGCTGGGGCGAATACTGGCAGATCGTGTTCGGCCCGCTGCTCGTGATCATCGCGCTCTATGCGCGCGGCGGCATCGATTCGCTCTTGGGGCAGCGTCATGGCTGAGGTCCTGCTCTCGACCGACAAGCTCGTGAAGCGCTTCGGCGGCCTTCTGGCGACCGACAATGTCTCGATCGAGGTCCGGGCCGGCGAGATCCATGCCCTGATCGGGCCCAACGGCGCGGGCAAGACGACCTTGGTTGGGCAGCTCACGGGCAATCTCGCGCCGGACTCGGGCCACATCCGCTTTGCCGGCCGTGACGTCACCAAACTGCCGGCACATGCCCGCGTGCAGCTGGGTCTCGGCCGCTCATTCCAGATCACCTCGGTGCTGCGCGAGTTCACCGCGCTCGACAATGTGGCGCTGGCCGTTCAGGCCCATGCCGGCCACTCCTTCCGCTTCCTCGCCGACGCACGCCGCGAGGCGAGCCTGCGCGGTCCGGCGCGGCGCGGTCTCGAAGCCGTCAGTCTCGGTGCGCGGGCCGACGTACCGGCATCGGCTTTGAGCCACGGCGAGCAGCGCCAGCTCGAAATGGCGATGGCGCTGGCCGGCGAGCCCAAGGTGCTGCTGCTCGACGAGCCGATGGCCGGCATGGGCACCGAGGAAAGCCAGCGGCTGGTCGGCTTCCTGCGTAGCCTCAAGCAGCGCTGCGGCATGCTGCTGATCGAGCACGACATGGAAGCGGTGTTCGCGCTCGCCGATCGCATCACCGTGCTGGTCTATGGCCGCGTTCTCGCGAGCGGCACGCCCGAAGAGATCCGCACCAACGCCGAGGTGCTCCAGGCCTATCTCGGCAAGGCGGCATGATGCTGACGGTGCGCGCCCTCACCGCCTTCTACGGCGCGAGCCAGGCGCTGTTCGGCATGGAACTCACGGTCGGCGCGGGCGAGGTCGTGACCCTGATGGGCCGCAACGGCATGGGCAAGACCACGACCGTGCACGCCGTCATGGGCCTGCTGCCCGGCCGCCAGGGCGTCGTGGAGTTCGAGGGCCGGAGGGTCGACCATCTTCCCTCCTTCCGCGTCGCCCGGCTGGGCCTGGGACTGGTGCCGGAAGGCCGGCAGATCTTCCCGAACCTCTCGGTGCGCGAGAACCTGATCGCGGCCTCGGCCAATCGCCGCGGCCATGCGCAACCCTGGACGCTCGAGCGTGTCTTCGAGTTCTTCCCGCGCCTCGCCGAGCGCCAGCGCAACGGCGGCAATCAGCTTTCGGGCGGCGAGCAGCAGATGCTGGCGATCGGCCGTGCGCTGATGACGAACCCCAGGCTCGTGATCCTCGACGAGGCGACCGAGGGATTGGCGCCGCTGATCCGCCAGGAGATCTGGGCCTGCCTGGCGCGGCTGAAGCAGGAAGGCCAGTCGATCCTGGTGATCGACAAGGATGTCGGAGCCTTGCTGAAGCTCGCCGACCGTCACCACATCGTCGAGAAGGGCCGCGTCGTCTGGACCGGCACCTCAGCCGAGTTGGCCAAGGACAGCACGCTGCAACACCGCTATCTCGGCGTTTAGGACCTGCTGAATGAGGCGGTTACTCGAGGTGGCCACCAAATGTATCGAATTTAATGGTGTGGTCGGCCATACCGATCCACACCACCGTGCTCGATCTGCCCCACCGTGCAGCGTCTCCTGCGGGCCCCGCGCTTCGGCTTCTAACTCGGGCCGTGGATCCGGGTCTCCACCTCGCGGTGGAGACTAATCGCCCACGGCTGACGCCGGCATTCTGATCAATGGATCGCCTTCAATTTGATCCGGAACACCGCGCCGCGCTCGGCCGGCACCAATTCGAGCTCGCCGCCGAACGCCGCGACACGCTGGCGGGCGATGGCGAGGCCGAGGCCTGTGCCACCCGCAGCCCGTGCCGTGGTGAAGAAGCGATCGAAGATGCGGGCCGCATTGCCGCTCGAGATGCCGATGCCATCGTCAGCCACCTCGATGATGGCCTCGCCCGCCTCTTCGCGACCACTGATGATCACGGACGCCGCGCTGCCCGCGTGTTGATGTGCGTTCTCAAGGAGGTTGGACAGCACAATGTCGAAGGAAGCGAGATCGATCACGGCGGGGAGCGACGCGGGCAGGCCTTCCGTCGAGACGCGCTGGCCCATGCGGCGTGCGACGGTCGCGATCTCCTTTGCCGCTTGGGCGAGATCGCAAGTCTCGTCGCCTTGCGGAGTCAGGGCATCGGCACGCGCCAGCTCGAGGATGCGCCGCACGAGCCGTTCCAGTCGCTCGGTGTCGGCCAGGATATTGGACAGGAACCGCTCGCGCTCCTCGGCCGACATCTCCGCCAGATGATCACGCAACAGCTCGGCGCTGCCACGGATGCCGGTGAGCGGCGTCTTGAGCTCGTGGCTGAGGCCCAGCGCCAGATCGCGCACATAGTCGGCGCGGGCCTCCAGGGTTCGCGCCATGGCGACGATCGAGTCCGAGAGCGAGCGCGCCTCGATTGTCATGGGCTGGCCGAGCGGTTCGACCGCACGGGTTTCGCCGCGCGCCACCCGCCGCGCCATGGAAGCGAGCTGCCGGGTCGGCCGCACGACGGTGAGGCCGGTGAACCAAGCGAGCGCCGCCACGACGACGATCAGCAGCACGGCCATGGTGAGCAAGGCAAAGCGTTTGCTGTAGAGCGTCTGCGTGATGTCGCGCGGTGTGCGCGAGACCATGACCGCGCCCAGCACATGATCGTCGGCCAACACGGGCACGACGACGAACACGCGCAGCGCCGTGTTGCGGCTCAACGATCCGAAACTGTAGTCGGCCGCCGGAACGAGGCGCTCGCGCAGCACGGAACTCGGCGCGCCACGCAGCGCCTGCGCCACTTCCTCCTGCGCGGCGAGGGTCAGGCCGCGATCCTCGTTCATCGTGCCGACCACGACGATGCCGTGCGCGTCGAGGAGGCGGATGCCGGCAAGCGTCATGTGGCGCACCTCGTTGACCACCGGCCCGAGCGACGGCGCGATGGCCAGCGCGACGGGATCGGCCGCCTGGGTAGTCGGCACGGCATCGGCCGGACGCGGCAGGATGGGCGACTCGGCGAGATCGAGCTGCGGCACCAGCGGCGCCCAGTGCTCGGTCGAGCCGGGCAGCTCGGGGCCGCCCCACTTGAGCTCGGCCCTGGGCATGGACGCGAGCGCGCCGCGCGGCGCATTCTCGAGCCAGGCCGTTCGGTAAGCGGCGGAGAGCACAGCCGCCTGCGCCATCAGCTCTGCCTCGGTCTGGCGGATCAGCGCACTTTCGTAGAGCCGCAGCACACCGATGCCCAGCACCGGCAGGAGCAGCACGACGAGATAGGTCGCGAGCAGAAGACCGCGGATGCCGGGCAGCCGCCGGAAGCCTGTTGCTGTCATCAAAGAGCGGCGAGCTTGTAGCCCACGCCGTGCACGGTCTCGATTGGATCGCCGCCCAGCGCCTGGAACTTGGCGCGAATGTGCCGGACATGGCTATCGATCGTGCGGTCGCTCACGAAGCGCGCGTCCGCATAGGTCGCCGTCATCAGGTTGTCGCGCGTGAAGGCACGGCGCGGTTGGGCGGCGATGGCCTTCAAGAGCGCGAATTCCGTCGCCGTCAGCGCAACCTCGGTGCCGGCCCACGAGGCGATATGGGCCTCGAGGTCGAGCAGGAGTTGGCCGCGCACCAGCCGCTCGCTCTCGCCGTTCGACGAGCCGCCCTTGCGCCGCAACACCGCCTTCACGCGCGCCACCAGCTCGCCCGGGCTGAAGGGCTTCACGACATAGTCGTCGCCGCCCAGCTCGAGCCCCAGGATGCGATCCATCTCCTCGTCCTTCGAGGTGAGGAAGATCACCGGCACGTCGGACGTGGCACGCAATCGCCGGCACACTTCCGTGCCGTCGAGCTCGGGCATCAGGATGTCGAGGATGACCAGCGCCGGCAGCTCGCGCGCCGCCGTCTCCAGCGCCGCCCGCCCGTCCCCCGCCGTGAGCGGCCGATAGCCGGCGCGGCGGAGCGCGAAGCACACGACATCGCGGATATGGGCGTCGTCGTCGACGACCAGGACCTTCTGCATGGCCCAACTCTAGCGCGCGCGCCCGACCTGTCGACGGTTCCGACGCGATTTGCACGAATTCTCCACGACTTCTGCGCCCCGGCTGCACCGCCGCAACGCCAAGGTCGGAGCCAGGACAACCCGGAGGCTCAGATGACCGCCATCTTCTGGCTCGCATTTGGCTATATGCGCAGCAACAACATCGTCGCCCGCACCATTGTGCTCGCGATCTTGATGCTGATGCTCGAAATCCCGCTCAACATGATCGGCGGCGTGATCGCCGATCGTCAGAACTACGAGAAGGCAGCCGAGCAAGGAGTCACCGAGAGCTGGGGACGGGCACAGACCTTCATCGGCCCGATGATCCGGCTAGCCTATCACCTGCCCAGCGAGTCGGGACGGCCAACGCATTTCCTGACGCTGCTGCCCGAGAAACTGACAATCGACGGCAATGTCACGCCCGAACGGCGCCGTCGCAGCCTTTTCACCGTAGTCGTCTACACCACCACGCTGGACGTGGTCGCCGAGTTCGACATCCGCGTCCTGAAGGCTCTTGCCGCCGACGGCCATCCTTTAGATTGGTCGTCCGCCAAGTTGGAGCTTGGCCTCACCGATCCAAAGTCAGTTGACATCAAGCAATCAGAAGTCGAGGGGCACGCGCTACAATGGTCCTCGACCAATGACTATTCCAGCTTGTTCACACTGCAGGCGTTGCTTGCTGTACCGGATTTCGAAAATCGCGACACGGTCACCGTCCGCTTGCATATCGCCTTCGACGGCAGCCACATCCTGTCCATTGTACCAATCGGTCGGCGCAGCGATGTGAAGGTCGCCTCGTCCTGGACGTCGCCAAGCTTCATGGGCCCTTACCTGCCGCACTCCCAGACGATCGATACTTCGGGCTTCCACGCGGGTTGGACGGTGTTGGCGCTCGGCCACCGCTATGGCCAGCTCTGGGACAGTGCCGTCCGCGATAGCGTTCCGGCTCCAATCACTGTCCTGGAATCAGGCATCAACGTCTCCCTGATCGACCCGGTCGATGCCTATCGCGAGACCGACCGCGCCATCAAATACGCGGTCATGATCATCGGGCTCACCTTCACGCTGTGCCTGGTGTTCGAGCTGGCCACCGGCATCCGACCGTCGGTGGCGCAATACGGGTTG
>Ga0153954_1000614_pt1 | contig 26494 bp, 23 predicted proteins | sample TSFL038MetaG_FD_102277 | JGI IMG/M metagenome (GOLD analysis project Ga0153954, IMG submission 102277) | Attine ant fungus gardens microbial communities from Florida, USA - TSFL038 MetaG | ecosystem: Host-associated > Fungi > Mycelium > Unclassified | place: USA: Florida, Wekiwa Springs State... | reverse complement strand
TGGCTGATGTCGCTGACGCTCATGCCGACCACCATCGAGAGCGTCAGGCAGCTATTGACCAGCGGCCGCTTGAATTCCGATTTCGCCGCATATTCCTTGTCGAAATGCAGCGGATGGGTGTTCATCGTGAGCAGTGTGAACCAGGTGTTGTCGCTCTCGGTGATGGTGCGGCCGGGGCGGTGTTCATAGACGTCGCCGACGACGAAATCGTCGTAATAGCGGCCGAAGCTTTCGCGGTAGCGTTGGGGACCGATCTGGTCGTGGCCTTGCATCGGCTTACTCCGAAGTTCTCTCTAGAATGGATGAGGTGTGTTCGCCGAGCGCGGGTTCGCGCAGCACCGGCTCCGCCGGCTCGTGGCGGAAGCGGATCGGCGGTCCGACATGGGGCCGGCCGCTCTCGTCGCGGCGGATCATCCCGCGCTCGATCAGCACCGAGTGCGCGAAAGCCTCGGGCAGCGTGTTGACGCGGCCATAGCAGACATCGAGCGTCGCGAGGAAATCCTGCCATTCCGCCAGCGTCTTCTTGCGGAACTCGGCGGCGAGAAAATCCATCACCGGCTGTTGATGCGGCCCCGGACCGCGCAGGCACAGTTCGGCGAGCTCGGGACGACCAAAGGCGCGCAACAGATTATGGATGAATTTCGGCTCCTGCCCGGCGAGCACCAGATGGCGTCCATCCCTGGTCTCATAGGGCCGATAGAACGCCGCGCCTCCCGTGGTGCGCTCATGCGACGGGATCGGCTGGCGGTCTTCGGCAAAGGTCGGGCCCAGAATATTGAGCATGCCGCCGACGGTGACGTCGTGCATGCTGATGTCGACGTAGTCGCCGACACCGGTTGTTTCCCGGCGGAGCAGCGCCATCAACACGCCGGACAGGCCCTGCAGACCCGCGAGCACGTCGGCAACCGGAATACCCGGCATCGCGGGCTTGCCGTCGCCGCCAAGCGTCATGCTGACAAGGCCGCTTTCCGCTTCCAGCGCGAGATCATGCGCGGGCCGGCCGCGCCACTTGCTGTCCTGCCCGAACGCGCTGATCGAGCAATAGACGATGCGGGGATTGCGCGCGCGCACGGCCTCATAGCCGACGCCGAGCCGGTCGACCGCGCCGGGACGGAAGGATTCCACGAATACGTCGGCGCTCTCGCACAGCGACAGCAGCGCCTCGCGCTGCGCGGAATCCTTCAGATCCAGCACGACGCTCTTCTTGCCGCGATTGAGATTGCGGAAGAACACCGTGCTCGGCCCATCCGAGAGACCGATATGACGCCCCGGATCGCCCTCGCCCGGCGGCTCGACCTTGATCACCTCCGCCCCGTGATCGGCCATCGCCAGCGTGAGGTAAGGTCCCGGCAGGAATACCGAGAGGTCGATGACGCGTATACCCTCGAGCTTCATCGCGAACCGGTCCGCTCAGCCGCGCGAAGCTCGCCGACATAAGTCGCGGTATCGGCGCCATAGGGCGAGCATGGCGTCTGCGCAAGCCGCTCACCATTGATCTTGATCGGGTTGGACAGCACGCGCATGTTGGGCTTGGCCGGATGGCCGATGGTATGGATCATCTCGGTTGCCTGCAGGAACGGACTGTCGAGCGCCGGCGCCAGTTCGAGCACCGGGGCGATCGGCAGCACACCGTTCAGCCGCTTCAACCAGAACTCCGTCGACTTCTGCTTCATCTCGCCATCGATCACGTCCATCAGCGCGCCGCGATTGGCCTGCCGCGCCGCCTGTGTCGCAAAACGCGGATCGGAGGCAAGATCGGTCCGGCCGAGCGCCGCGACCAGCTCACCCCAGAACTTGTCCGTCATGCACATGATGAAGACCCAGCCGTCCGAGGTCGGAAAGGTCTGCACCGGCGCGACCGAAAAATGCGCGCTGCGCGGCTGCCGCGTCGAGGCATGGCCCTCATTGAGATACCAGGTCGCGACATAGCCGAGTTGATGGAGCGCAACGTCGAGCAGGCAGGTGTCGACGTCGCAGCCCTTGCCGGTCGCGCGCGCCTGGATCACGGCGGACAATAGCCCGACGGCCATGGTCAGACCGGTGGTCTGGTCGATCATCGAGGGCGCGCCGATCCGGGACGGCGGACCATCGGGCTCGCCGGTCAGATGCATCAGGCCGGATTCGGCCTGCATCAGATAGTCGTAGCCCGGCCACGATGCCCGCTCATTGTCGCGGCCGTAAGCCGAGACATGGACGCAGACCAGCTTCGGATTGGCGGCCGACAGCGTTTTGTAGTCGAGGCCCATCTTCGCCGGCAGGTCGCCGCGCAGATTGTTGACCAGCGCATCTGCCGTCGCAATCAGCTTGCCCAGCGCCGCCTTGCCCTCGGCCGAGCGCAGATCGATCGCGACGCTCTTCTTGTTGATGTTGAAGGCCTGGTAATATTCGCTGTCGTTGTCGCCCAGGAAATACGGCCCGGTCTTGCGCGCGGGATCGCCGCCGATCGCGGCATTCTCGATCTTGATGACCTCGGCACCCAAGTCCGCAAGCAGCATCGTACCATAAGGTGCCGCGCCGAACTGCTCGACGGAAACGATGCGCACGCCCTGAAGTGGCTTCATGCCGCGGGATTCCTTTTGATGAATTGCTTGGAAATGATGATGCGCTGCATCTCGTTGGTGCCCTCGCCGATGCAGGTGAGCGGCGCGTCGCGATACAGCCGCTCGATGTCGAATTCCTTGGAGTAGCCATAGGCGCCGTGGATGCGCATGCCCTCGATGGAATTTTCCAGCGCAGCTTCGCTGGCGAAATATTTGGCCATGCCGGCCTCCATGTCGCAGCGTTCGCCACGGTCGAAGGCCTGCGCCGCATCCAGCGTGAGCAGCCGCGCCGCGCGGGCGCGCGTCGCCATCTCGCCGAGCTTGAGCTGGATCGCCTGATGCTCGCAGATCGGCTTGCCAAAGGTCTTGCGGACTTGCGCATATTCGGATGCGAGCTTGAGTGCGCCCTCGGCAATGCCGACGCCGCGCGAGGCGACATTGATGCGGCCGAGTTCGAGGCCGCCGGCGACCTGGAAGAAGCCCCTGCCCTCGACGCCGCCGATCAGATGATCGGCCGGCAGGCGATAGTTCTCGAACACCAGCTCCGCGGTGTCGATCGCCTTGTAGCCGAGCTTCGGCAGCTTGCGGCCGACCGAAAAGCCTTCCTGCTTCGGCGCGATGAACAGGCTCATGCCGTTATAGCGCGGCTGTGCTTCCGGATTGGTCTTGACCAGAAGCGCAAGGCACGAACCTTCGGCGCCATTGGTGATCCACATCTTGGTGCCGTTGATGACATAGTGATCGCCGTCGCGCTTCGCCGTCATCCGGATGCCCTGCAGGTCGGTGCCGGCGTCCGGCTCGGTCAGGGCCAACCCGCCGCGGACCTCGCCGGTCGCGAGCCGCGGCAGCCACTTTGTCTTCTGCTGCGGCGTTCCGAATTTCTGGATCGCCAACGCCAGCATCAGATGCGAATTGAGGATGCCGGTGATCGACATCCACACCGACGAGATGCTCATCACGATCTTGGCGTAGGTCGAAGCCGATAGTCCGAGGCCGCCATATTCAGGCGCGATGGTCGCGCCGAACAGCCCCAATTCCTTCATCTGCTCGACGACCCCGTGCGGATAACGATCCTCGTGATCGTACTCCTTCACGATCGGCTTGAGCTCGCGCGCCGCCCAGCGATCGATCATATCCAGGATCTGGCTGTCATCGTCCGCGTCCGCAGGTCTTTCCCGCAGCAGCTCCGTCATCGGGACACTCCTCCAAAATTTGTACGGACAACTTTGTGTCTCTTATCCGAAGGTGTGTATATCTCCAGCCTTGACGTCAAGTAAAGTCCTCAGTACTTGTCTGGACAAAATCGACCAATGGTCCAGGGAGGAACCATGCAGGGCGCTTGCCCCAAGCCTTTGCAGCGACCCAAGCCTTTGCAGCGAACCGGTGTGCAGTGTGCGCCACCACGGACAGCGGGCGATTCATGCCGGTAGCGGAACTGTTGATCGGCGGCATCCTGCTCGGCGGCGTCTACGCGCTGATGGCGTGCGGCCTCAATCTGATCTTCGGCGTGATGCGCGTGATCAATTTTGCGCATGGCGACATTCTTGCGATTGCGGCGCTGTCGACCGTCTCGATCGCCGTCGGCCTCAAGCTGCCGTTCTGGGTTGCGGTGCTCGTGGTGCCGATCGGCTCCGCGGCGTTGGGCGCGCTGATCCATTTGTTCATCCTGCGGCGCATCGAGGGCGCACCGCTCATCATGTCGCTGCTTGCGACCTATGCGCTCTCGACCATCCTGGTGAATGTCGCGATTCTGATCTGGGGCGGCGGCTATAGCGGCCTGCCCGGCGTGCTCAGCGGCTCCTTGCGCATTTTCGGCATCAACGTGTCGATCTCGCGCCTGGTGTCGTTCGCCTGCGCGATCGGCGTCAGCCTCGCGGTATGGTGGCTTCTCGAATACACCCGCTTCGGCCGCGCGGTACGGTCGGTGTCCGCCGCGCCGGAGCTTGCCAGCATTTCCGGCATCGCGGTCGAGCGGGTCCGGCTCGCGACCTTTGCGCTGGGCACCGCGATGGCCGGCTTTGCCGGCGTACTGGTCGCGCCCGCCTTTGCGATCGATCCGCAGCTCGGCTCGCGCTTCATCATCAAGGCTTTTGCCGTGATCATTGTCGGCGGCATGGGCAGCTATCCCGGCGCCATCCTTGCCGCGCTCCTGCTCGGGGTGATCGAGGTGGTCGGCAGCTATTTTGCCGGCGCCGTGATCGGCTCCGCCTTCCTGTTCCTTCTGATGCTCGCGGTGCTGCTGGTACGCCCACGCGGACTGCTTGGTGCGGGTATGCGCGTATGAAAGGTCTTAGTCCCCTCTTCGTCGCCGCCATCGCGGGCTTTGTCGCCATTGCGCTGCCCTTTGTCGGGTCCGACTACGCCATCTCCTTTTCCATCCAGCTCCTGATCTTCCTCGTGCTCGCCTATTCCTGGAACTGGATCGGCGGCTATGCCGGCTATTCCCATTTCGGCCAGGTCGGATTTTTCGGCATCGGCGCCTATGTCGGCTCGCTGTTGAATTTTCACTACGGTATTCCCTGGTATCTTGCCGCGATCGCCGCCGCTGTCGCCGGCGCGGTGGTGGCGCTTCCGCTCGGCGGCGCGATGTTGCGGCTGAAGGGACCATTCTTCGCCATCGGCATGTTCGGCCTGGCCCGTGTGCTCGAGGCCTTTGCGCTCGGATTTGATTCCATCACCGGAGGCGGCACCGGCATCTACCTGAAGCCGGTCAGCGATTTGAGGCCGCTTTATTATGTCGTCGCCGCGGTCGCCTTCCTGATGCTGCTCTTGACCTGGAAGCTCGACAACTCCCGCCTGGGATTGAAGCTGCTCGCGATCCGGGAAGATGAGAGCGCGGCGGAATCGCTGGGTATTCCGACCACACGTCTCAAGATCGGCACCTTCGTCGCTTCCGCGATCGCGCCGGCCGCGATGGGATCGATCTACGCTGTCTATCTCGGCTTCATCGACCCACCGACCGCGTTCGCGCCGAACATGGAGCTGACCACGATCGCCATGGTGCTGCTCGGCGGCATGGGCACCGTGCTCGGCCCGCTCGTCGGCTCCCTGCTGCTGTCGGTCGTGAACGAAGTGCTATGGGCGAATTATCCGCAAGTTTATCTCGCCTGCGTCGGCGTGATCGTGCTGCTCGCCGTGCTGTTCATGCCGCGCGGCATCGTCAATCTCGGCATGAAGAGTGGATGGCTCAAGATCGGCCGGCCTTTGTTCCGGTCACTTGCCGCGCGGGCGGAACAGGCGCAGTCATGAGCGAAACCATCCTCGCCGTCGAGAACGTCTCGAAACGCTTTGCCGGCCGCATCGCGCTCGATTCCGTCAGCATCGACATCGCGCGCGGCGCGATCACCGGCATGATCGGCCCCAACGGATCCGGCAAATCGACCCTGTTCAACATCATCGCCGGCACGCTGCGCCCCGACGAGGGCCGCGTGCTGGTCAATGGCCGGAACATCACCACGGCCACGGCGGCCGAGATTTGCGGGCTCGGTATTGCCCGCACCTTCCAGATCAGCCGCCTCTTCGCCGAGATGACCGTGCTGGAAAATCTGGTCGCGGTGGCGCGCGGCCGCGACGACCGCGCCGCGATTGCGCTCGCGCTGGAACTGCTCGACTTCCTGGAGATCAGGGATATCGCCGACCGTTGGGGCGCCGAGCTGTCCTACGGCCAGCGCAAGCTGGTCGAGATTGCGCGAGCGCTGATGCTGCAGCCGAAGATCATGCTGCTCGACGAGCCGTTCGCCGGGATCAATCCACGGCTGCAGAACCGCATTGTCGAGCATTTGCGGGCGCTGTGCGCCAAGGGCATCACCGTCTTCTTCATCGATCACGAGATGCGCATCGTGCTGAAGGAATGCGATCTCGTCTACGTGCTGGCCGAAGGCCGCCTGATCGCTCGTGGCGACACGCAGACCGTGCGCAACGACGAGAAAGTGCTGCAGGCCTATTTCTGATCTGATTTTGCAGGGAGGTAACACATGAAAAGAAGAACACTGTTGGTCGCCACGATGGCGGCATTCGCATGGTCGGGCCTGGCGCAAGCCGCCGACCCCGTTCGCATCGGCGTCGCGCTTTCGCAAACCGGAAATCTCGCGGACTCGGCCGCGCCCTATTTCAAGGGCCTCGATCTCTGGCGCGAGCAGGCCAATGCCCGCGGCGGGCTGGCCGGCCACCCGATCGAGTTCGTCGTCTATGACGACCGTTCCGATCCCGCAACCGCCGCCCGGCTCTATGAAAAGCTGATCACCGACGACAAGGTCAATCTCGTGATGTCCTCGCTCGGCTCGGCTACAGCTGCGACCGGCTCCGCGGTCGCGGAGAAGCACAAGGTCATCATGATCAATGGCGGCGGCGCGGCGGAAGCAATCCAGCAGCGCGGCTTCAAATATGTATTCCAGACCGCGGCGCGCATTTCCTCCTACGCTGACGGCATCGTCCCGATGATCGACAAATACGGGGTCAAGTCGATCGCGCTGGTCTCCCGCGACTATGCCGCAGCCCGCGACATCAACAAGGCGATCAAGGAGTCCATCAAGGGCAAGGACGTCAAGATCGTGCTGGACGAGTATTTCCCGGCCGGCACCGCGGATTTCTCCTCGCAGATCGCCAAGGGGCAGCAGTTGCAGCCCGACCTCTGGATCGGCCTGCTCTACCCCAACGAAGCCATCGAGACGGTGCGCCAGTTCCACTCGGTGAATTACATGCCGAAGCTCTTCATCGCCAATGGCGTGTCGCAGGACGATTTCATCACTTCGGCCGGCAAGGACGCCGAATACGCGCTCGGCATGTCGCTCTATGAGCCGTCGCTGCCGAGCGAAGGCAACAAGGAGTTCGTGAAAACCTATCATGCCAAATACAATTCCGATCCCGGCTACTATGCCGCGTTCGGCTTTGTCGCCGGCACCGTGCTGGAAGCCGCGGTGAAGAAGGCCGGCTCGATCGACACCGAGAAGGTCCGCGAGGTCCTGACCACGCTCAAGCTCGGCACCGTGATGGGCAAGCATGAGGTCGATCCGACCACCTATATGCAGGTCGGCGTCAAGGGACTGGTCGTCCAGGTCCAGAACGGCAAGCGCGAGGTGATCTGGCCGGAAGAGTACAAGACCGCCGAGCCGAAGCTGCCGATCCCGGCCTGGGACAAGCGCTGAGGCGGCCATGACAGCCGAACCGGCGCCGCTGGAGCTGAAGGACGTCACGTCGGGTTACGGCGATATCGCCGTGATCCGCCGTGTCAACATGACCTTCCCCAAGGGCGTCATCACGACCATTGTCGGCTCCAACGGCGCCGGCAAGTCCACCGCGATCAAGGTCGCTTCCGGCCTCTTGCGCGCCTGGAACGGCAGCATCGCCGTTGCCGGCACCGACATCACCCGAGAGGGAGCCGACCGGCGGGTTCATCGCGGCATCGCCTATGTGCCGCAAGGCCGCATCGTCGTCCCGGAAATGTCGGTGCGCGACAATCTGATGATCGGCGCGCATATCCTCGGCAACAACCGCGCCGCGGTCGACGCCGCGACCGAGCGCGTGCTGCAGCTATTCCCGGCGCTGAAACCGCGCCTGAAGCAGCAGGCCGACACCATGAGCGGCGGCGAGCAGCAGATGCTGGCGATCGGGCGTGCGCTGATGACGAGCCCGGAGATCATCATGCTGGATGAGCCCTCGCTGGGTCTCTCGCCGAAATTCGTCGACATTGTCTTCGAAAAATTGCAGTCGCTGCGGGATGAGGGCCTGACGGTGGTGATGGTCGAGCAGAAGGCCTCGCATGCGCTCTCCATGTCCGACCGAGGCTACGTCATGCATCTCGGTCAGGTCGCGATCGAGGGCGCGGCGCAGGAGCTGCTTGGCAATGACGACGTGAAGCGGCTATTCCTCGGCGAAATCCCGGAAAGCCTGAAAGCGCTGAGTCCGTCCGATGCATGAAAAATCTTCCGCGCTGAGCGCGGCCGCCGCCGTCGATGACGCCATCAACACCCGCCAATCCGTACGCGCCTTCCTGCCGACGCCGGTCGAACGCGCGACCGTCGAGGACCTGCTCAAGCTCGCCGCGCGCGGCGCCAGCGGCAGCAACATCCAGCCGTGGCGCGTCCGCGTCATCGCCGGCGAGGTCAAGGAGCGGCTGACACGCGCGATCTTCGACGCCGTCGAGCGCGACGGCTTCGAGCCTTATCAGCGCGAATGGAACTACTATCCCGTCAACTGGCGCGAACCCTTCCTGGGGCGCCGTCGCAAGATCGGCTGGGACATGTACAGCCTGCTCGGCGTCCCCAAGGGCGATTTCGAGGGCACGCAGCGCGCGCGCATGCGCAACTATGAGTTTTTCGGCGCGCCGGTCGGCATGATCTTCACCCTCGACGAGGATCTCGAGATCGGAAGCTGGCTCGATCTCGGCATCTATCTGGGCACGCTGATGGTCGCCGCGCGAGGCCACGGATTGCACACCTGCCCGCAGGCCGCCTTTGCCGACTTCCACAAGATCATCCGGCCACTGCTCAATATCCCCGAGAAGGAAGTCATCATCTGCGGCATGGCGCTCGGGCATATCGATCCGGATGCGCCGGTGAACAAGCTCATCACCGAGCGCGCGCCGCTCGCCGACTATGCCAGCTTCGAGGGATTGTGACACGATGGCGCTCAGCCTGCCCAGAAAGATCGTCGTTGCCGAGGTCGGACCGCGTGACGGCCTGCAGAGCTTTCCGCGCTGGATCGATACCGACACCAAGGTGAAGATGATCGACCGCCTCTCCGATCTCGGCCTGCCCGTGATCGAGGTGTCGAGCTTCGCCCATCCCAAGGTGGTGCCGCATTTGCGCGACGCGGAAGAGGTGTTCGAACGCATCAAGCGGCGGCCGGGCACGGTCTACCGTGCGCTGGTGCCGAACGCGCGCGGCGCCGAACGCGGCGCGAGCGCAAAGGTAGGCGAGATGCTCGGGCTGATCACGATCAGCGCGACCTATACCCGCAAGAACCAGAATATGACGATCGACGAGGCGATCGCACAGAACCTGGAGTCCTTCCGTATCGCCGAGAAGCACGGCATCCCGTTCGTGATGGCGCTCGGCATGGCGTTCTGGTGTGCCTATGAGGGGCAGATTCCGGAAGAGAACGTGATCGATGTGGTGAAGCGGCTGCATGACGGCGGCATCCGCCGCTTCTATCTGGCAGGTTCGCTCGGCATGGAGGATCCAGCCCATGTCAACCGCCTGTTCCGGCGGCTTTGCGAGATCTTCCCGCAAGCCGCATTCGGCTTCCATATCCATAACCTGTCGGGCATGGCGACCGCGAACATCCTTGCCGCACTGGACGCCGGCGTGACGTGGCTGGAAGGCGCGATCTGCGGCATCGGCGGCGGCATCGCGATGCCGACCACGCTCGGCTCGGTCGGCAATTTTCCGACCGAAGATCTCGTCACCATGCTGGCCGAGATGGGCGTCGAGACCGGTGTCGATCCGGAAGCAACAGTGGCGCTGTCGCAGCAAATCGCCGCGATGCTCGGCACCAGCCCGCAAAGCCATCGCGGCAGCGGCGCCACGCGCAAGATGGTGACTGAGCTCGCCGCGCATAATCCGAACATGAGATATTCATGACCTCTCACGCCACATACCGGTCGCTGCTGGCCGTTCCCGCCTCCTCGATGCGCTTCATGGAAAAGGCGGCGCAAGGCCCCGCTGACTCCGTGTTCCTCGATCTCGAAGATGCGGTGATCCCATCACTGAAGCCGAAGGCGCGGCAGGATGCGATCACGGCGCTCAATCAGCTCGACTGGGGCCGGCGCGGTGTCGCCGTCCGAGTCAACGGCTTCGGCACCGCCTGGGGCTGCCGCGACATCATCGAGATCGTCGAGGCCTGCCCGCGGCTCGACTACATCCTGCTGCCGAAATGCGAAGAAGCCGCCGATGTGCACGCCGTCGAGGTCATGATCCGCTCCGCCGAAGCGGCAAGCCCACGCGAGCGCGAGGTCGGGATCATGGGACTGATCGAGACCCCGCGCGGCGTCGCCAATGTCGAGGCGATCGCGCGGACCGGAGGCCGCTTGCGCGCGCTGGTGTTTGGCGGCGGCGACTACCAGCTCGATCTCGGCAGCTTCCAGCGCGCGGTCGGCGCGCCCGCTGCCGATTACGTCGTGCTGACCGACAGTGACGGCCAGGGCACGCGCGCGCAACACTGGAACGATCTCTGGCATTTCGCCACGGCACGCATCGCCAACGCCTGCCGCGCCTTCGGCGTGATCCCGATCGATGGCCCCTTCTCGGGCATTCCCGATGTCGATGGCTTGCGCGCGGCGGCCAAGCGCGCCCGCGTGCTCGGCTTCGAATGCAAGATGGCGATCCACCCCTCGCAGATCGAGATCATCCACGAGGTGATGACGCCCTCTGCCGCGCAGATCGCCTGGGCCAAGGACGTGCTGGAGGCGATGGAAGCCGCGGCCCGCGAAGGCCGCGGCGCGGTCAAGGACAAGAACGGCGAAATGATTGACCTCATGCACATCAAGGTCGCCAACAAGCTGCTCGAACGGGCGGCCAGCCTCGGGGACAGGTCATGACCGCGCTCAAGGGAATCCGCGTCCTCGATCTCGGCACCTTCATCGCCGGGCCGCATTGCGCGACCATCCTGGGCGAGTTCGGCGCCGAGGTGATCAAGGTCGAGCCACCCAGCACCGGCGACTCGCTGCGCCGGCTCGGCACCAACACCGACTGCGGCGATACCCTGGTGTGGCTCTCGGAAGCCCGCAACAAGAAGTGCGTCACGCTCAATCTCGCCAGCGAGCGCGGCCGCGAAGTGCTGCGCCAACTGGCTGCGAAATGCGACATCATTGTCGAGAATTTCCGGCCCGGGACGCTGGAGAAATGGGGCCTCGGTTATGACGAGCTGAAGAAGCTCAATCGCGGCGCGATCCTGGTGCGCATCTCGGCCTATGGCCAGGACGGACCGATGCGCTCGCAACCGGGCTTTGCGCGGATCGCGCATGCGTTTTCCGGCCTCACCTATCTCGCGGGGCTTCCCGGCGGCGTGCCCGTCGTGCCAGGCTCGACCTCGCTCGCGGACTACATGTCGGGCATGTATGGCGCGATCGGCGCCCTTGTTGCGCTCAGGGCGCGCGAGGCGACCGGCGAGGGCCAGTGCATCGATCTCGCACTGTATGAATCCGTGTTCCGGGTGCTCGACGAAATCGCGCCGGCGTACCAGAAATTCGGCTATGTGCGCGAGCGCATGGGCGCGGACACCGTCAATGTCTGCCCGCACAGCCATTACGAAACCAGGGACGGCAAGTGGATCGCGATCGCCTGCACCAGCGATGCGATGTTTGCGCGGCTGGCAGACGTGATGGAACAGCCGGATCTTGCCTCTGCGGAGAGGTACGGACCGCAGAAACTCCGCCTCGCCGCGCGCGACGAGGTCAACGCCATCGTCGCGCAATGGACCGCTTCGCTCGACCTCGAAACCGTGCTGGCGCGCTGCGCCAAGGGCGGCGTGCCGGCGAGCCTGATCTACAGCATCGCCGACATTTTCGAAGATCCGCAATATCGCGCGCGCGGCAATATCAAAATGACGGAGTCGCGCGCCGGTGCGATTGCCGTTCCCGACATCGTGCCGCGGCTCTCCGGCACGCCCGGCGAGATCCGCTGGCTCGGTGAAGGATTGGGTTCCCGGAACGAAGAGATCTTTCGCGACCTGCTCGGCCTGAAAGACCATGACCTCCGCCAGATGCGCGATGAGGGAGTGATCTAGTCTCATGGCCGCGCGCGGCGCCGATTCGATCCCGGCAATCCCGGAAGCCGACGCGTCCGGCGATATCGCGACACTGTACGAGGACTTGCGCGTCAGCCTCGGCGTGCCCTTTGTCAATCTGATCTGGCGTCACCTTGCGACCATCCCCGGCGGGCTCGCCTGGACCTGGACGCTGGTGAAGCCGCTCTATCTGAGCGGCGAACTCGATCGGCTTTCTGCCGGGACATCGGCGCTGGTCGCGCTGCCTTCGCTTGAGCCTCTGCCTGATTTCGTCTGGGACAGCGCTGCGATCGATCGTGACGCGCGAGCCGTCATCATCGCATTGATCGAGAGCTATAACCGCGCCAACGGCGTCAACTTCCTGGCGCTGCTGACCGCCGTATCGGTGCTGCGCGACGGTCTGCCGGCAAACGCCGGCAACAAGCCCGCCCTGCCGCGCGCCGATCAGCATCGCGCCTCGACGCCGGCGCTGCCGCCCCTGCCCGGCCTGTCCGAATTGCCGCCGCACCTGCTTGCCCTGGTGCGCGAACTCGACCAGTTCGGCCGTCTCGGACCGAGCGAGGCGATCGCGAGCCTGTACCGCCATCTTGCGCATTGGCCCGCGTTCCTTTCCATCGCCTATACCGCGTTGGAGTCGTTGCACCGAAGCGGCGAGCTCGCGAAGGCACAGGAGGGCGTGATTGCCTTCGGCCGCCGGCAATCCGCCGAGCTTGCAAGCCTGGTGAAGGCGGATCTGCCTGCGCTTTCGCCGGAGAGCAAAAGCGCCGTCCTTCGCGCGCTGGACGAGTTCACCCGGTTGATGATCGGACGGATGATCGTGATGGGCAAGGCGATGCGATCGCTGCTCGCCGCCAATGCGCGGGCATAGCAGACATCGTCATAACTTCTAGCGACGTTTATAAATCTTGTGATATTTCGAGCTCGAAGCGTGCGGCCGCTGATCCAGCCGGCCACGCCCGAGAGATGGCCAGCAATGAGCGATACTTCGAAACCGTCGGTCGTCCCGCGGGACACTTTTTTCTTTCTGGGCGAGATCAATAAAGCATCGATCGTGATGCTCACTGACCAAGGCATCGTCTCACATGCGCTGGGCCGGCACATTGCCGGCGCACTCGACCAGCTGCTGCGCGCGGAAGCTGCCCCGGGCGCGGCGCGCTCGGCGGACTATCTCGCGTTCGAGCGAAGACTGGTCGCGCTGGGCGGCAACGAAGCCAGCCGCATCCATTCGGGCCGCAGCCGCCAGGACATCGTTGCAACCATCGAGCGGCAGGCGCTGAGGGATGGCCTGCTCGCGGTGTCGGCCGAATTGAACCGCGCCCGCGCCGCCCTGCTCGAATTGGCGAGCCGGACGCCCCACCCCATCCTGCCTGCCTATACCTGGGGCGTGCAGGCGCAACCGGTCTCGCTCGGACATTATGTGACCGCCTACGCCGCCGCGCTGACACGCGTTTCCGAACGAATCCAGGAAGCCTACGCGCGGCTCAACCTTTCGCCGCTAGGCAGCGCCGCGCTCGGCACATCCAGCTTCGCCGTCGATCGCGAACGGCTCGCGGAGCTGCTGGGAATGAGCGGCCCGCTGGTCAACTCGCTCGACGCGACCCAGATCTCGCCGATCGACAATGGCGCAGAATTGGCAGGCATCGCGATTTCGATTGCGCTGACCACCAGCGCTCTTGTCGCCGACATCACCATGCAATATGCGCAGGTGCGCCCCTGGTTCACCCTCGAGGAAGGCTCGCTCACGGGCGTGAGCAGCATCATGCCGCAGAAGCGAAATCCGAGGGGACTGGTGATGCTGCGCGCGCAGGCAAGCCAACTGATCGGGCTCGCCCAGAGCTTCTTCCTGCTCGCCCACAATGTTCAGGCCGGCATGAGCGACTACAAGGCGTTCGTCACCGACGGACAGCGCGGCGGAAATCCGGCAAGCCTGTTGCGCGAGCTTGAATCCTTCTCGGCAAATCTTGAAGCGTTGCTGCGGACATTGAGGTTCAACGGCCCGCGCGCAAAGGAAGAAGTCGACCTGGACTATTCCACGACCACCGAGCTCGCCGATGTCCTGCAACGCGACGCCGACGTGCCTTTCCGCGTCGGTCATCATTTCGCATCGGAGCTCGTGAACTACGGCCGGCAAAACGGCTTGGCGCCCGCCCAGCTTCCGTTCCAGGCCGCTCGCGACATTTTTGCGCGTGTTGCGCGCGAGGCGCAGCTTGAAACCGTCGACCTGCCGCTCGCGGAGTCCGATTTCTTTCGTGCGCTTTCGGCCGAAAACATGGTCTCGAGCAGCCGCGGCCTTGGCGGACCGCAACCGGCCGAAGTCGAGCGAATGCTGGCGGCGGAAAAGACGGCACTCGAAGCAGCCAATTCCTGGCTGAACGCGCGGCAGGGCGCGCTACGCAACGCCGAGGCTGCGCTTGACCATGCATTCGCTGCGTTGCTCGACGCGAGCTAGCGGCCGGCGGAAGTCAGCCGGTCGCCGGTCCGCCGTCGGACTGATACCATGGCGGATCGCGCTTATCGCGCGCGCTGGAAAGCCCCGCTTGCGCCTCCTTGCCCAGCACGGAGGTCCGCTCCAGTCGCGCCAGTGCCGGCAGCAGCCCTGCGATATCAGTCGCGCCCGGCATCTCTCCCCAGGCCTGCTTCAGCGAGCTGATGGCCTGCGGACCGCCTCGCAGAAGGCAATCCGACAAACGGCCGATGGCTTCGTCGAAGCCGCCATTCGGACAGAGCTGATGGACCAGCCCCAGTTGCGCGGCTTCCTCGCCACCGAAGCGCTCGCCCGTCAAGGCGTAGCGGCGGAAGGCAGAGAAGCCGATCGAGCGCATGATCAGCGGCATCAAACCGAGCGGCGGAATCCCGAGCCGCACCTCCGGGATGGAGAAAAACGCCGAGGAATCCGCGATCACGACATCGGCGCAACAGATCAAACCGAGACCGGCGCCGATGCAGGCGCCATGCACCACGGCCACAACAGGTTTTGGAAATGCATCGAGACACAGCAGGAGCTCGATCCGCTCCTCGGATGGGCTCGCCCCCATGGTCGAGACATCGGACCCCGTGCAGAAATGCTTGCCATTGCCGCGCACCACCAGCATGCGGACGGCGGCATCTGAGGCAAGCTGTTCAAGCATATTGACGAACAGCGACCGCATGGCCGGATCGAAGGCATTGCCCTTGGCCGGCCTGTTCAGCGTCAATGTCGCGATTCCGCGTCCATCGACCTCCTGCAGCACCGAAGACTGAACATCGCCGACCGAGGATTCACGCATCGCCGTTGCTCCTGGGTTCGAAGAGCGGAAACAGGCCGTTCGCCGTCGCCACCGCGCTGCCGGAAGGACCGACCAGCTCCGCGCGGGCAAAGATCATGCTGCTGCCCGCACGTTCGATCATGCCTTTGCCGACATAGGAGCCGGCGAGAGCGGGCCGCAAATAGGAGATCGTCATGTTGGCGGTCGCGGTCAGCTTGTGATCGGGAATCAAGGCAAGCACCAGGAACACCATGGTGAAATCCAGCATCGCCGCGATCGCGCCGCCCTGCAAGGTGTCGCGCGCGGCAACATAGTCGGCGCCGGGCTGGAAGCGCATCTCGATTTCGGCGGCGGCGCGGTCGATGCGATGCAGGGTCGGCGCCATGCCGGCGGCAAACGGCGCGCCGCGAAGCAGCATCGGCACGCTCTGATCGCCGTCGCGAAAACGGATGATCCGCTCGCGATCAGAACCTTCCAGGGTGATGCGAGCGGATTCCGTCATGCGCGTGCACCCGCATCATCCTGCCAGCGGATCGCATAGCGCTGGCTCAATCTCGCGAACGCTTCGGCGATCCCGGCTTTCACCTCCTCGTTCTCGGTCGCGTTGACCGTCAGCGCAACCAGCGAGCCGTGAAATCCGTCCTGCACGACTTCGACATTCCCGAGCATGCCGGCAGGAAGCTTCGCCGCCAGCAGCTCCCCGATGGCGTGGCACACCGCGCTCTCACGCAAATTCTGCTTGATGATCTTGCCGACGCCGGTAAGCGGCAGGCTGTCCACGACAAAAATTTCCACCGGCGCCGCCGCGCGCTCGGCCACCCGGTTCCGCGCGTACTCCTTGATCTCGGCGGCCGTCGCCGCCATGGTCGGCTTGAGCTGCACGTAAGCCACGGGAAGTTCTCCGGCATAGGCGTCCGGCATGCCGACGGCGGCGGCGAGCGCGACGGCCTCGTGCTTCATCAACACTTCCTCGATCGTGAGCGGATCGATGTTGTGCCCGCTGCGGATGATGAGGTCGCGCGCCCGGCCTGTCACCCAAAGCTCGCCATCCGCATCGAGCCTTCCGAGATCCGCCGTCCGCAGCCAGCCGTCACCGACGAAGAGCTGGCGATCCAGCGCCGGGTCCAGATAGCCGCGAATGACGCCCGGACTGCGGACGATGATCTCGCCGATCTCGTCGACCGCGCAATCGCGAAGGATGCTGCCTTTGTTGTCGAAAGCAACGATCCGGATTTCCGTGAACGGCAGGCGAATGCCGGAGGAGCCCAGCTTGTCGTTGCGCCTCTTCGTCGGAACCGACACGCTCGCCGTGGTCTCGGTCATCCCGTAGTCGGTCCTGATCTGAATGCCGAGCGTTCGCTCGAAATATCGCGCCACTTCGACCGGCAGCGAGGACGACCCGGTCGAGGCGAACGGGCGCAGCGATGAAATGTCGGCATCGCCAACCGGAAGCGTCGTCAGCGCGCCGAGGATCGTCGGAACTCCCGACAATTCGGTGATGCCAAATCGCTGCACGAACCGCCAGTAATTGGCGAGCATGGTCTTGTTGCGGAAACCGAGCGGTCCCGGGATGACGCTCGTCTGCCCCTGCGCCAGCACGTTGATGGTTCGCAGCACGATCCCGCCCACGTGAAACAAGGGACTTGCCGCAAACACGATCTGTGACGGATCAGTTCCGCGCACTGCGGACAATGCCCAGCACTTGTAGGCGACATTGCCATGCGTGATCCGCGCGATCTTCGGTGCGCTGGTGGTGCCGCCGGTATGAACATAGAGCGCGTCGTGATCGGCGCTCGCCTCGCCGTCTGCCAAGGGCTGCGGCGGCTGCTCCGCGCACAGGCGATCGAAGTCATTGGCGGGATCGCTGGTTCCGCCGGCCCCTTTCACCTCGATCACGCGCAAGCCGCTTGTGTGGTCGGCGATGACCGTCCGGCACTTCTCGTGGATGTCGTAGCCGGGCGTGGGCCCGAGCGCGACGAGCAGCTTGGGTCGCGCGGCCCGCACCAGTTCCGCGATCTGGTCCGCGCTCAGCATCCAGTTGATCGGGAAGGCAATGCCGGCGAGCGTCGCAGCTAGCAGCGCGACGTAATTCTCCGGCACGTTCGGCAGCAGGATCGCCACGGGGTCCTGCCGCCCGACGCCAAGCGAACGGAACAGGCGGGCCGCGCGGTTTACGGCGCCGTGCAGCTCTTCAAAGCTCCATGCCTGGGACGGCTCGTCGATGTCGCCATTCGGCAGATAGTGCAGCGCGGCTTTCCGGGGATCGCGCGCCGCGCCCTGCTTCAATAGTTCGCCGATGGTCCGAAAGTCGATCTGACGATCGAGCGGCACCTGCTCGATCCGCTCGACATCGGCGAGCGTCTCGATCACCGTCCGCTTCCCGCGGGCGATTTCTTCGCTCGCAAGGCCCGCGTCGCGGCTTCGTCGACTTCCAGCGTTGCCGGATCGATCACCACGCCATAGTCGTCACGGGCGCTCGCGACGCTGACATATTCGTTCCGCACGTCACGGGCGACCCGCTCCGGCTCCCGTTCGAAGGGATCGCCATAGCCGCCGCCACCCGGCTGGATGAAGGTGATGACATCGCCGGGCTTGCAGGCGTTGAGCCCGCCCCACACCGCATCGACGCCATTGATGAGATAGCGGCCCTTGGTGCCTTCGCGCCCGCCGAACAGCCCTTTCGGCGCTTCCTTCACCCGCGCCATCACGGTCGCAACGGTCACCGGCGGAAGCGGCGCCTTCTCGTCATCGGGAATGCGCCAGGACACGACCTGACCGAGCCCGCCGCGATTGCGGCCGGGACCGCCGGTATCCGTCAGCATCGCGCGGCTCTCCACGATGAACGGCGTGTCGCTCTCGAAGATCTCGCACGGCGTATTGCTGGAGTTCGCGGGGAAATGCGTGCAGTTCACGCCGTCGAACGCATGGCTCGCGCCCATGCCGGATGCGCGAATGTCCATGGTGAGGTAGCGCCGCCGATCATGACGCAAGCCATATACGACGCTCGACGACCCCGGCGCCGTGCCGCATTCGGCAAGCACGCGCTCCGGCAGGATCTGGGCCAGCGCCTTGTAGACGATCTCGGTGAGCCGATGCCCGACCATGGTCCGGTGGGCGACGGCCGCGGGATAGGTGCAGTTGACGATCGATCCTTCGGGCGCGATGACGCGGATCGGAATCGTGCTGCCGTGGTTGTTGGCGATATCCGAATTGAGCGCGCTCTTGATCGCGAAATGCGAGTAGGAATAGGTGAAGTTCAGCACCGTGTTGACGCCCCAGCGCACCTGCGGGCCGGTGCCCGCAAAGTCGATCAGGATCTCGTCACCCTTGACCTCGACCGCGAGCTTGACGGGGATATCGGGCACGTTGCCCGAACCTTCGATGAAGGTTTCGGTCGCATAGCGGCCATCGGGGACTTCTGCGATGGACTCACGCATGCTCTTTTCGGTCCGTCCGATGATCTCGTCCGACAAGTCGTCGAGCGAGTCGAGCCCGGTCTCGACCAGCATCTCGACGATCTTGCTGGCGCAGACATGGTTGGCGGCCATCTGCGAGCGCAGATCGCCCATGAGATCGTCGGGCCGGCGCACGTTCCAGCGCAGGATTTCGAGGACGGCTTCGTTGGTGACGCCGCCGTCCGACAGCTTCATCAGCGGGACGAACAATCCCTCCTCGAACACTTCGCTGTTTTCCGCGCCGGGCCGCCCACCGATATCGGCGTGATGGAAGATGCAGGCGGTGAAGGCGACGACCTTGCCCTTGTGAAAGACAGGGCTGATCAGGCAGATGTCGTTGAGGTGACCGGAGAGCAGCCAGGGATCGTTGCTGATCAGGATGTCGCCCGGCTTGTGGCTGTCCTCGGGGTACTTTGAAACCACCACCCGCACCGCGTTCGAGAGCGCGCCGAGCAATCCGGGCGTGACCAGCGATCCCTCCGCGAGCTCGCGGCCGCGTCGATCGAAGATCGCATTGGTGTAGTCATGCGCATCGCGGATCAGGCTCGAAAACGCGGTGCGATAGACGGAGGCATCCGCCTCGTCCACGATCGAGATCAGCCGTCGCCACAGGATCTCGAGCGTAATCGGATCGAAACGCACAGCCATGATCACGCCCCCTCAAGTTCGATCAGGATGAAACCGTTCTCGTCGATCGTCGCGGTGCCGTCGCTGCCGACGATCGTGGTCGATTCGCCCTCCTCGATGATCGCAGGCCCCTTGATCACGGCGCCGGGAAACAGCCGGTAGCGATCATAGACCTTATGAGGAGCGTAGTTCCGCGCCGCCGGAGAATAGGCACTACGCGTGCCCTTGAGCGCCTGCTCGAGGCCGGACTTGCCGGGTTCGGGACGCGGCAGCTTGAGCGGCCGCGATGGCAGACGCACGACCGCATTGAACGTCACAAGCTCGAGCGCGGCATCGGGATAGGTGCGGCCGAACAGCGACACATAGACATCGTCGAATAGTTTCCGCAGCGTCTCGCGCGGCATCTTGGAAAGATCGCCCTCCGGCAGCGGCACGGCGCATTCGCAGCCCTGGCCCGCAAGACGCATTTCGATCGACCGTTCGCAGATAATCGGCTGCCCGCTGCGATCGCCAACCACCTGCCGGCCGATCGCCTCCATCTCCTGGAACATGCGCTCGATCTCGCCGAGATCGGCCTCGCGGTGCGCCATCTTGCGGCTGCGCACCACTTCATAGGAAATCGGCGCCGTGAAGAAGCCGAGCGCGGACCCGACGCCCGCAACCGGCGGAACGAGGATACGTTTTGCCTTCAGCTTCTTCGCCAGGCCATGCGCATGCACCGGGCCGGCGCCGCCGAAGGCCGCGATCGTCACCGCATTGGTGGCGCCGCCCTTCTCCGCGATATGGGTCTTGGCCGCCGCGGCCATGGTCTCGTTGATGAGATCATGGATGCCCCAGGCGGCCTCCGTCAGGCTGAGCCCGAGCGGCTTTCCGACCTTCTCCAGGATCGCCCGCTCCGCGCCGGACTTGTCGAGCGTCATCGTGCCGCCGAGGAAATAGTCGGGGTCGAGATAGCCGAGCACGAGATCGGCGTCACTCACGGTCGGATTCTCGCCGCCGCGGCCATAGCAGACCGGCCCGGGATCGGCGCTCGCGCTGTCGGGCCCGACCTGCAGCAGGCCGAGCTTGTTGACGCGCGCGATGCTGCCGCCGCCCGCGCCAATCTCCATGAGATCGACGACCGGAACCTGGATCGGGAGCCCGCTGCCCTTCTTGAAGCGCTGCACGCGGCCAACCTCGAACGTCGTCACCTTGCCGGCGCGTCCCTTCTGGATCAGGCACGATTTCGCGGTCGTCCCGCCCATGTCGTAGGCGAACATCTCGTCGATGTTGAGCATCCGCGCGTAATACTCGGCGGAGATGACGGCCGCGGTCGGCCCGGACTCGATGACGCGAACCGGCGATTGCCGCGCGGTGTCGACCGAGGTGATCCCGCCGCTCGAAAGCATGATGTAGAGCTTTCCGGAAAAGCCGAGGCTTCCGAGCCGGTCGGTCAGGCGCGCGAGATAGCCCGCCGTCAACGGCTTGACATAGGCATTGGCCGCGGTCGTGCTGGTGCGCTCATATTCGCGGATTTGCGGCAGCACGTCATAGGAGATCGAAACCGAAAGCTCCGGCGCCGCCTTGGCGATGATCTCCTTGATCCTGAGCTCATGGGCCGGATTTTCGAACGAATTGATCAGGCAGACGGCGAGCGATTCGATGCCCCGCTTGCGAAGCTCGGCGAGAACCTCGAGAACTTCCGCTTCATCGAGCGGCTTGAGCACGCGCCCGTCCGCCGCGATCCGTTCGTCGACTTCCATGCGCAGCGCACGCGGAATCAGCGGCTCGGCATATTCGGCAAAGATGTTGTAGGTGTCGTAGCGCTTCTCGCGGCCGAGCTCGAGAATGTCGCGAAAGCCGCGCGTGGTGATCAGGCCGGTTTTCGAGCCCTTGCGCTCGATGATCGCATTGATCACGAGCGTGGTGCCGTGAACGATCTCCTGCAGCTCACTCGCCAGTCCCGGCACGCGCTCGGCGAGTGCAAGCACGCCCTGCTCGACCGCTTCAGACGGATCCTTCGGCGTGGTCAGGCATTTGTGGACGAAAAGCTGGCCGCTGACATCGTCGAGCAGGACGAAATCGGTGAAGGTCCCACCAATATCGCAGCCGAGCCGATAGCGTTGTCCTGTCATGTTTCTTGCTTTTGTTCTTCAGGTACAATGAAAGCGAATTGGCGCTCGGCCAGCCGCTACTGGATGAACAGTCCGAGACTCTTCAGGATCGGCACGATCACAGCCTTGCCGCCTGCCACCTGCTTTTCAACCTCGTCAGGATCGGTGACTTGTACCTTCAGACCCATGTTCTGGGCGACCGTGATGAATTCGGGATCCTGCGCTGCCTTGCGGAAGGCGTCGGTGAGAATCTTCACCCGATCTGCCGGCATGCCCTTCGGCCCGTTCAGCATGATGATGGTGTTGAAATAGTTCAGATTGCCGCTGTAGCCCTTTTCCATCGACGTCGGGACGTCCGGAATCTCCTCCAGCCGGTCCTTGCCGAACACCAACAGCGGCTTCAGCTCGCCCGTTTTGAAATAGGGCAGCAGCGTCGACACGTCGTTGACGCCCGCGATCACATGCTTGCCGAGAATAGCCGGCACCAGTTCGCTGGTGCCCTTGAACGGCACATAGGTCACTTCGGTCTTGAGCTCGTCGCCGAAGAAAATGCGGCCGAGCAGGAACGGCGTCGTCGCCTGTCCGGTGCCGCCGTAGTTGAACTTGGTGGGATCCGCCTTCACCGCCGCGGCGAAATCCTCGATCTTCGAATATGGCGCGTCGCCCTTGACGAACAGGACGTGGCGAAAACGCGCATATCCGAGCAGGATCTTGAGATCGTCAGGCTCGAAGTTCATCGGCTGCTGATAGCGCGTCGAACTTAGGAATCCGTCGGTCGTGACGCCGATCGTATAGCCGTCGGGCGTAGACCGGGACAGTTCGGACATCGCGATCGCCTGCGATGCGCCGGGCTTGTTCATCACGATGATCGACTGCTTGAGATATTTCTCGGCGACCTTGCCGAGCGCTCGCAGGCTGGTCTCGGTCGAGCTGCCCGGAGCGAATCCGATCAGAACCTTGATCTCGGTATTCGGGAATGTCGCGTCCGCTGCGGCAGCGGGAGCGACCATCAAAAAGAGCGCGGCAGCGATCCTCAACAATCCTGGGAGCAACGAGCGCATGCAATCTCCATCAGTCATCCGGTACTGGGCGACCACGTCGCCGGGCAAAAACCATCACAAGCATGTTATGTCAATAAAATTTAGGTTATTTATCCAAAGTCGTATTATTTATATGAACGCAACGCAACGGCTATGCAGGCGCCGTAGGCAACCTCTGCTTGCCGGCGACAGCATGAGGATTGCCCGTTGGCTCCGTCTCGAACGAAGCCGCCGCTCGGGCTTTCTATTTGGTCGGGACCTGCTTCTGCTCGACAAGCAGCTTCGGCGGCGTACGGTGGCGCGTCGCCTGCTCATAATCATACGCATAGGAGATCAGCTGCGGCTCGCTCCACTGCGGTCCAAAGAAGACCAGCGAGAACGGCGTGCGGTCCTGGTACATGCCACCTGGCACAATGATTGCCGGCAGGCCCGCCACGTTGATCTCGGGGACCGTTATGGCGACATGCTTGGGATTGTCGATTGCCAGCGAGCCGGTGGGATTCTCCGGAAATACGAAGGCGTCGATCTTGTTCTTTGCGACGACCTCGGCGATCGCCCTCAGAAAACCGGTCTTCGCGGCAGCGAAGGCGCTGAGATCCGGAGGAGAGGCCGGATTGTCGATGATTGCAGCCGGCGAGGCGAAACGCCCAAAGCTCTTGGGCCCGAACGGATCCTTGGAAAGGATGCTGCGCAGCTTCGGCAGATTGTTTGCCGGCGCATTCGCTCCAAATCTCGATAGATAATTATTGAAATCATAGGCCATCGACTCGAAGCCGATATAGGTCCCGTACTTTTCGACCAGCGTGTTGAAATCCGTTCCCTGAAACGGATCCTCGATGATCGTGGCGCCTTGTGCCCGCAATTCGTCCAGCGCCGTTTCGTAAAGCTTCCTGGTTTCGTCGGAGAGCGTCACGTCCTGGAAGCCAGGTCCAAAGGCGCCGAGCCGTGCGCCGCGAAGCCCGCCGCGCTTGAGGAAGCTGGCGTAACCTGCCTCCGAAATATGTCCGAAGGAGGCGACCGTCTTTGGATCTTCCACGGTGTAGCCGGCAAGGACGTCGAGCAGCCGCGTCGCGTCCTCCACGGTGCGGGCGTAGGGCCCCACGGAGTCTCGGGTCGAGCCGCCGATCGGCATGACGCCGGCATTGGGAACGAGCCCGAACGTCGGCTTTATTCCCACGATGCCCTGCAATGCGGCCGGCGCCTGGATCGAGCCATGCGTCTCCTCGGCCAGTGCCAGCACGGTCAGATTGCCCGACACGGCAGTCGCGGAGCCAGCGGAGCTTCCGCCGGGCGACAAATTCAGGCCGTAGACATTGTGTGTCGGCCCGGCCCAACTGTCGTTGGCGTTGTAGGCGGAACTGAAGGGAGGGATGTTCGATTTGCCCAGAATGATCGCGCCGGCCGCCTTCAGGCGTTGCACGACCGGTGCATCGGTAGCAGGAAAGAGGTCTACCCCGCCGGCCTTCGCAGCCATCGGCGCCCAGCCCCCGGTCGAGGGAAAGCCGACCATGTCCATCGATTCCTTGACGACCACGGGTATTCCGGCGAGCGGCCCCAGCTTCTTTCCGGCCGCCCGCATCGCATCGATCTCGCGTGCCTGATCGAGCGCGTTGGGATTGAGGAAAGTGAAGGCATGGTAGGTCGGCTCGTAGGTCTTGATCCGATCGAGATAGGCCTGGGTCAGTTCCGCGGCCGTATATTTATGCTCGGCATAAGCGGCCTCGATCTTTGCGATCGTCAACTCGTCGAGCTGAATCGCCGGCTCTTGCGCTGCGGCCACTCCACCGGCCGGCACCGCAAGCGCGAGAGACATCGATAGTGCGTGCAGCCGCGAAAATTTCATCTGATCCTCCCAGATCACCCAGGCGTTGTCCGCCGGCAGTTGTTTATGTCGTTGGAGCGCGAAAGCTCGCGCAAGGCGCCGCCGACAATTTCTGCTTGCCAACGAAAGCCTGGAAAGTGCGCGCAGGACGAATCCCGCGCGCTTGGGCGCGCGATCAGACGCCGCCCTGGCTTTTCCAGGGGATGACCTTGCGCTGCAACTGCTGCAGCAGGAGCTGGAAGATATAGCCGAGCGCCGCCACCACGATCAGGCCGACATACATGTCGCGCACCTCGAAGACCTGCCACGAACGCCATATCATGAAGCCGACACCGACCTGCGTGCCGAAATTCTCCGCGATGATGACGACAATCAGCGCCATGCCGACGCCGAGCTGAAGTCCCGTGAAGATGAACGGCAATGCGCCGGGCATCGCGATGGTCCAATAGGTCTGCCAGCGGTTCGCCTTGAAGTTCGAGGCGACGTCGAGATAGATCTTGTCGATGTTGACGACGCCGGCGAGCGTCGAGAAGAACATCTGGAAGAACACCGCGACCGCGACGATGATCCATTTCGAGGTCTCGCCGATGCCGAAGATCATCATGATCAGCGGGAACATCGCGATCTTCGGAACCGGATAGAGCGCGTTGATCGCGGGCTGGATGAAGGCGCGCAGGATCGGCGACAGTCCGAGCAGTACGCCGAAGATCAGGCCGGGAATGGCGCCGAGCAGCGTGCCGATGATGACGCGCAGCACCGTCCAGCCGATGTCGATGAAGAGCTGGCCGGACTGGATCAGCACGAACAGCTCGATAATCACCGAGCTCGGCGTCGGGAAAAACCGTGCGTCGAGCAGCCCCGTCCGAACCAGCACCTCCCACACCGCCAGGATGAAGAGCGGCGATGCGATCGCGGCAAAGCCATCGGAGCGAACCAGCCGCATCAGCGGCGATGGCGAGGCGTCTCCCCTCGAGCGGATGTGGACGCGCGCTTCGGACGCCATCATGGTCATGGGCTCACCTCCTCGCGCAGCGACGTCCAGATGTCGCGGCTCATCTTTCCGAACGCAGGCTCGGCCTTCAGATCATAGACGCGGCGGGGCCGCGGAAAATCGACCTTAAACTCCGCCTTCAGCCGTCCAGGACGACGCGACATCACCAGCACGCGGTCGCCGAGCACCAGCGCCTCGTCGATCGAATGCGTGATGAACACCACGGTCTTCTTGGTCTCGCTCCAGATCCGGAGCAGTTCCTCCTGCAGCAACGCCTTGTTCTGCTCGTCGAGCGCGGCGAACGGCTCGTCCATCAAGAGGATTTCCGGATCGTTGGAGAAGGCCCGCGCGACGCTGGCACGCTGCTTCATGCCGCCGGAAAGCTGGTGCGGATAGGCATCCGCAAAGCGCTCGAGGCCCGCGAGCTTCATGAAGTGATCGACGGTCTTGGAGATGTGGCTCGCCGGCAATCCGCGCAGGCGCAGTCCATAGGCGACATTGTTGCGGATCGTCATCCAGGGAAAGATCGACGATTCCTGGAAGATCATCGAGGACAGCGGCGCAGACGGATCGTCGCGGGTGATGACGACCTCGCCCCGGGTCGGCCACTCGAGCTCCGCCAGAATGCGCAGCAGCGTGGTCTTGCCGCATCCCGACGGTCCGACAATGCAGATGAACTCGCCGCGCTTGACGTCCAGATTGATTCCGCTGATGGCGTCGACCTGGCTGTCGCCGAGCGAAAAGGTCTTGCCGAGATTGCTGATGCGGATCTTGACCGCGTCGGCGGCGGCAGGCTGCGCCGGTTCAAGGATTTCGCTGGGCACGGGGTCAGTCTCCAAGGAAATGGCCGCTGTCGGAGTTCGCGCGGATCTAGCTTGTACCATGCGCCGGCTCCGATTTTTGTGCCTTGAATCGGTTGAGTCGGAAGCCGTCGATCGGCACCGACGTCTTGCCCTCG
>Ga0153954_1000613_pt1 | contig 26506 bp, 17 predicted proteins | sample TSFL038MetaG_FD_102277 | JGI IMG/M metagenome (GOLD analysis project Ga0153954, IMG submission 102277) | Attine ant fungus gardens microbial communities from Florida, USA - TSFL038 MetaG | ecosystem: Host-associated > Fungi > Mycelium > Unclassified | place: USA: Florida, Wekiwa Springs State... | reverse complement strand
CTATGTTCGAATGCATTTTTGCTCTCTCCCGAAGGGAGAGATGGCTTTTAGCCCAGGTCGCGACGAAGGAGCGCCCTGGGACCAATAGAACAAAGAATTGCACTCTTGAAAGGAGTGCTGGAACATATCCCTGAAACATACTCTAAAACTGGACATACTGATAGAGCATCGGTTATTGTTTGTATGAATTTTCTTTTTCCAGCACACCTTTCAGGCGTGCATGTTGTTTTTTATTCTTTCCCAGGACGCTCCTTCGTCGTGACCTGGGCTACAGGCCATCTCTCCCTTCGGGAGAGACTAAAACGTCAAAAATCCTTGTAAAAAAAGGCCTGCATCAAACACTTAAACGCTTCGCGTATTTAATAATTGTTTTTAAAAAATGGGTAATGGTAAGGGTTTTAACCCCTGGCTACCTATGTGGAACCGCTTCATGGTTCGAAATAGCATTGTAATTGCAAATTTTTTTTCTGGAGAAAATTGTTTTAAAACATGCTACAACAGTTCTTAAATTCACAATAACACTAATAATCAACAAATTATACGTGACATTTTGAGCTTAGCCTGATGCGTATTGCCTGTCTATCTTGTTATTCGAAATTAAACAAATGAAAATGGGCTGCAATATGCAGCCCATTTTAATTGAGACGATTGTTTCGTTCTTATCAATGTGCACTTAGAGATGCTGATACAGCTTGAGCAATACTTTGTCTCATTTGAGTTAAAGTTTGAAGCAATTGAGCGATTAATTCGGTATTTGATTTGAAAATGTCGGTTGTGTTCTCCAAAGTGTGAGCAGCAATTTGGCGATAGGCTTGAAGTAGTTCTTTAAGACCTTCCAGAGTGGCAATGGGGACCTGCTCTGCCGCCTGGACGGATTCACTGACCAGTGTTCCAAGTGAACCCGCTGCTTGAGAAACCGTGGCATATGTTCGAATGCGGCTGTCATGTCGAGCATTAATTGCCCTGACCTCTTCTGCAGTATGACCTTTTGAGTTGACAAGTTCGCTGGGGTTTATATTATCTCTTGCGGTTTTAATTAATTGATCTTTTTTCCATGAAGCATGTAATTGATCTTCGTTTACCTTAACATATTTTGCAAGTGCTTTAGAGTCATTCACATCAACGTCCTTTGAATGATTTGCTCTGACATAATCGTCAATTTCAGCATCGGTGGCTCTCGTAGATTCAGCTTGCCCTGGTCTTGTTCTATTGATAGACCATTGTTCCTCTAACTCTACACGTGTCTTAGGATTGTTATATTCTTCTTCAGCTTTGTTTTGTTTATATTCTTCTTGGCCTTTTTGGCTGGGTTCGGGTTCTTCCGACAGACTTTCTTTGGCAGTACCGGCGAGAGAGATAACAGAACCGGCTAAGGATACACCTGCACCAACAGCAGCGACAATATGCAAGGTTTGTTGCAGCTTGGCAGAATCCATAATTGCAGCCGCTGTATCTTGGGCTAGAGCGACAATTTGAGCCATACTTGCCGTTTCAATTTTCCCTTGAGCAATTTTAACCTGTATCAATTCCCTTGCGAGCTCCATAAAAGTCATCAAAAATGTCGTAAAGGCATTGGCAGCCAGCCATTTGTTGGGTACATGCACTGTGACAGCTGCGGTTTTAGAGCTTCCAGTCCCTGCGGATGCTGCTGCGCCTTGAGTTCCGGCTGTGCCAGCTCCTGATGCGCCTGCCGAGGCTCCTGCTGCGCTACCACCTCCAGCGGTACTGCCGGCTGCAGCCCCTGCTGTGCCACCAGTCTCTCCAGATTGAACTATGAAACTCACAGGTGTATCGCTCTCATCTGAAGTTGTTAATAAAGAATCATCATCCTGATCAGCAGGGGCAGTTGTTGCTGCAGTCCCTGTTGTCTTGTGCTGTGATACCGACACTCCGCCTAAATCACCCTTTTTGAGACTCTCATCTGAAATATTGATAAGAGCTTTAATGATTGGTATCGCCGGCTGAGAAGGATCGAAAGAATCCAGCTGCAACTGAGCAGGATCACCTTGCTCTGATAACTGCAAGGAAATATTGACTGGGCTAACTAAATTAGCAATTTCATCTCTTGATGCAGGCGAGATCGTATCTTGAGTCCAATAGTTTAAAATCGTTGATACAGATTCCTCTGGATTGTTGCTGCCAATACCAAAAGGTTTTTTATGTTGAACAGCAAGATTTGTATAAGGATCTCCGCTAGCATCTGGAGGAATAAGATTAATCGATGATAGACCCAGTCCTTGATTAGGATTAGTAGGTGTTATAGGACTTGTCATATTTTTTTTCTCCTCTCTTAAACAACATGAATAATATTCGTCAGGTTCTGGTCTGAATTGCCTTGTGAGATTACAGTCGCCATCATCTTCGCTTTTGCTGCTATCGTGTTCAGATCATTAAAAAGTGCAGTCGGGCTCGTATTTAGACTTTCCATCACGTTGACATAAGCATCCAAAAACTGTTCATAATCCCTTTCTTGCAAAGCGATTTGTGACTGCTGCAAAGCAATAGCAGCCGTCGCTGCCAGAGCATTTTGTTCGGTTTGAATTTGTTCTAGTAGCTCCTGAGCCGATACCAAGCCCTTATTCAGGTAGTCCTCTTCTGCGGCAATCAGTGCTGAAGGCGGCTGGCCTCCTTCCTGAGCCCCAGTCAAAATCACTAACAGCGAAGCAATCTGAGCTAACACAGAACTACTGACCCCATTTGTTGCAGGATCATTTTCCCCTGAGGCACTCATGACTTCAATAAAAAGCTCACCCAGTAAATCGGAGCTAATAGTAAGTTCTGTAGCCAATTCAAAAGCAAAATATTGCGCCGCATCCGTCTCTTCTGAAGTCGGATAAAAGCCCAACCCATTCTGAACGGCCAATCCTGAAAGCCCAATGATTGCTGTGTAGCTCGCCTTTAACAGCATGCTAAAAAACGACTGACCCGCTGGCGTTAGCTCTTCCAAAGGACCGGCTAAAAAACCACTAATCAATGCATTCATCACCGCATCCAAGCTCGGACCAATCACCCCCGTGCTGCTTTCACTAGAATTAATTCCCGTCAAAGCCAAAGTCAGAGCAAGATATAGGGGAGCTGAACCCGTATTCGGAAGCGATAAAGAAGCAGCCACAGCTCCCAACGTTTGAAATGTCGGTTGCAACACCTGAAGATCATTACCCAAGCTGACACTCTGGAGCTGATTACTCATCGTCACCAATTGAGCCGCCGCCTGACCCGCAGCTCTTTGTATCTCAGGGCTTAAATTCAAGCCTGAGCCAGGAGTCAAATTGGAATCCACCTGACCCAAAAGACCCAAAGGCCCTTGTAATTCATTCAACGCCTCATTTAAACCATCGAAATAAGGATAATTTGCCCCCTGTTCTGTGACAAAATTCCTTGCAGACTCAACAATTTCATTTCCCGCATCTAAAGACCCCTTTAATGCTGCAAAGGGAAGCAGAACATTTAATGCTGTGCGCATCTCCTCTAAACTCTCTGGCGCTGCCGGTTGCGAAAGAATCTGCGACCGTGCCAACAATCTCGCAGCGACAGTCAGCACATTATCCAAAGCTACGAAAGGCAACGTCTTTGGATCAGCCTGTAGACTAGCTTGAATATCTTCAGGCAACGAATCTACAAGGCTATTATAAGCCGCTGCCAGGGCCACATCCTCGAAAGTTGTCGATGTTTGAGCCATCCTTGTGCTTTCGAGAGGGTGATCTAAAAGAGGTGTTTCCGCACTCGCCTTGTACCCAAAACCCCCAAGATAACCCGCATTATAACGTGCATTCGCTTCCGTAAAAATTTGCTCTATTGAGTCAGGGATAATCCCTAGGGCAGCACGATTCAATTGCTGAGAGGCCGTTGCTTCAAGTTCAAAACTACTTGGCTGCTGGGGAACTCCCGGACTGCCAAGACCCCCCGTACCCGACATTGTCATATGGAGAGACTCCATTTTCCAGCACTCTCTTCGAGAGTGCATTTTTATTTCTCAAACTACCCAGGGCTGCGCTACGCTTGACCTGGGCTACAAGCCAGCATGCCCATTCGGGCATGCTTTTATATATTTCTACCTCTATTCCGAATTCTGAATACTGAATTCTAATTTTTTTTCACCACAGAGAAAAGACAGTGAGACCACAGAGAAAGTTCATCGAGATAAGTGAGCCTTGTGCCTTCTACCGGCTACTGACTACTGGCTACTGTCTACTTTTATTTCGAATTCTGAATTCTGAATTCTGGCTTCTGAATTCTTCCTCCCCACAATCTGCTTTTCAAGTTCTTCTAACAATTTTTGTGCATCTTCCTTAATTTTGGCATAAGATTTCTGGTCGCCAGCTCTCGAGATGACATTGCAAAGCATAATGCCTGCGGAAACAGGTTCATTGAGTTTCATGAAGCAATCGTAAGCATAAAAGAGGGGGACAGGATCAGATGGCAAAAGTATGGCACTCAGCATATAGATGCTTAAGGCATTATCGTATTCTTTAAGCCGATGGAAGCAAACCCCTAATGCTGTGGCAAATTGCCCTTGGCGAGGCTCTAATAGCACAAGCATTTTAAAAAGTTCCCTCGCTTCGAGATATTTGCCTCCTGAGAACAGGTGATAGGCGTAACTATAGATTTGGCTGATCTCCTCGTCGGTAATTTCCATCACCTCTTTTGGAGTCATCCCTTTCTCGAAGATTTTGATGAGCATGCGTGCATGCTCTTTCTTTTCTTCTTTGGTAAATTGGGAACCCATTTTCAGGACGACAGATTTGATCAGATTCCTTAAATCTTCAGTGGGCAAGCCATCTATTTTTTCATCCATGCCATCCCTCCTTACGAGAAGATTTCCGAAGAAATCATGCTAGCATCCGTATACTTTTGTCCTTGGAACTTGTCGATGCTGATCAGCCAGTCACTGTTACCCTTGAGCATATCGAGCAATTTTTGGATAAGCTTTTTAAGCACTTGAATCATCCCAGCCACATCTTCGGCAAAGGCTTCAGATTGCCCTCGGATGACATCGATCTGGGAAAGCAGGATATTGTTGTTAAGTTCAATACCTGAGGAGGCGATTTGCAAAGATGTCGTGGTTATTTGTATCGCTACTGTCACTACCTTGCACGCTGTTGTGACAGCTTCCACACTAATATCGAGTGCTTCGGCAATCACAGGAGCGATAAGCGCAGGTGCTGCTGCACCCCCTGTGACAATAGAAAGAGCCACCATCACAACAATTTGGGCAACCATGCCAACGACCATCGCCGTAATCTGTTGTGCCTCTTCATTTCCTCCACAGACCTTAACGAAATTTTGAACACAATTGGCGTTCTGAGTTACCAAGTTGATCAACAGGAGCGGGTTTCCCCCTGAAAGTAGGACGCTGACAGCAAAAGATGCCACCATCCCTCCTGCAGGACCACACGCTTTATTGATATCATCAAACAATTGCTGGAATTTCGAAGGCTTCCCTGTAGACTCAGAAACGGCTTGATCAATGAAATACGCCAACGCAAAGATGAAGCCGACAGGTCCCATGCAGGCCCCTAATCCTAGCGTAAAGATGTTTCCTATCCATTTGACAATATCTCCCAAAGGACCCATTTGCGCCATCTTTCCTTGCTTGTCCCTCACTTGATCTTGCGCCTGCTGCTGCTTAGCAAGATTGTCCAGCTGGATCGACAACTGCAATCGGCTTAACGTTTGAGATGTATTCGCTTGACCACTTTGAAGGGCGTATATGCTTGCTTCCAATTGGTTGATCGCATTGCCGATCGTTCTCAAATAGTCAAGATAACTGCTTTTTTCCGGTCCGTTGGGCAACTGAGCGACATAGCTTTGAGCCGAAGCTAACAAATCGTTGGCATTTTGCGCGGCGTTCGTCGCCATGAGATTCATTGTTGGATCAACAGACGAAGGTGACAGTGTCGTCACAGTTGGCTGCCATGAAGAAGATAGGCCATAACGACTGATGATTTTCGGAAGGACACTCGATTTAATGCTTTGTACGATCTGTTTGATGCTGTCGGGAATGGAAGGATCATCGGGGTCTTCAATATACTTTTCGATCAAATTCTGCTGATCATTAGTCAGTGAGGGCTGATAGTTACCCATTGCCTCTTTGAAAGCCTGGATGTAAGCTCCATTTAACATGCTCACATAATACGCAATATTTGCCTGTGGAATGATTCCAAAACCGACATTTTGCTGCACCTGACTAAGAGCCGCAGCATTGAGCGTTTGTAAAAGAGTTTGAAGTTGAGGCGTCGCTGAAGCTGCCTCATCCGGAAGATAGTGCATGGTCCGCAATTCCGCCACCTGATCTGATGACAAATTGTCATTGATCGCTGCTTGATTCAATGCATCTTCGAAAGCCGAATCATAGGAATTGGAAAGATCTTCTTGAAATGCTTGCGCAGCCTCGCTGTTTTCCAATGTGGTGATTCCCTGCCAATCTTGACCTAGGCCAAAATCTTGACTTAACTTGGAATTGACATTTGCCAAGATTGTTTTGAGCTGGGCTTGCAAATTTGCAGGCAGATTAGCTGCGCCATTGGAAGTAAAAATGGCATTTTTAAGTGCAGCGGCATCTTGAGGGGACAGATTAGCAACCTCTTGATCGAAGAATGTTGCTGCTTGCGATTGAATGCTGCTCAAGAGACTTGCTGGAGACAGCCCTAGCTTTTGGGCAAGTGCGATGATGGCAGGATCGTTAACAGTTGTTTCGCCTTCCTGTGAAGAGGGTAGGGCTAACAGTTCATTAGGCGTCGTGCCGCTGGCTCCTTGATTTTTTTGAGAGCTCTTTGGTGCTCCGCTGGGAAAGGTATCGTTGGCTGCAATGAGGTTATTTAAGACGGTCGAAAAGTTGAAGATATGTTGTAGAGTCCCGAAACCACCGTCTGGGTCGGTGACTGTTGCCTGTTGTAGTGTTGGAAGACTGGGGTCTGTGACATAACCTGCAGCACCTGCCTTCGTATTGCTCGTCGAGACTGTCGATTGGAATTGGGTATTCGTTGTGTCGACTTTTTCGTTGGTGGATGCAGTGTCTTTGACAGTACTGCCTTGATTAGACGTATTCCACAGGTTAGGACTCCCATAGTTTATATTAAAGGTGTCACCCATATAATTCTCCTAGAGAATAATTCACGTTATTTAGGCGTCTTAGCGATTTCCTTTCTTAAACTTTCGATGGTCAAGGCTGCTCTTTCTTTAAGAGAGCGGAATTCAGGTTTATCGCCAGCGCGCTTAATCGCCATGTCTAGCATGATGATTGCAGAAGCTGTATCGCCCATCTGCATGTAACAATCGGAGGAATGGTAGTAAGGGATGGGACTTTTAGCATCCATGACGCTGACCATACTATAGCTATCGACAGCGCTTTTGAATTCTTTGAGCATGTGAAAACAAGCCGCTAAACCCATCGAATATTTGGGTTCAGTGGCGTTCAGCATAATTAAAAGACGAAAAAGTTGGCTAGCATCACGGTATTTTCCGGTATTATACAGGCGATACGCCTGTCCATAAATCCCTTCAACCATGGCATCTGTCAAGCCAAGAGCATCTTTTGCTGTAGTTCCCTTCTTCGCGGCTTGTCTTATAGAAGCCTGGATTTCTTTGGTCTGTCCCTCTTTTTCCTTTATGCCGGCACCCACTTGTTCCGTCGCCTTTTTTATTTCCTGTTGATTGCCTTTCATCTTCTTTCCTCCTTACACTTAGCATCATCACACGTTGCTGCTAGGAAATCAGAGCAACAAACGTGCCATCTTTGTCAGACGCATGAATACATTCGCTTTCTGCAATCAATGATAAATGGCGCTCAATAGTGTTGACAATTCTTGTATAATGGCGGTTCCGAGGTCCGATTGCTGGTTGACAGCATCGTTGCTTTGGTTAATATTTGATTGTAAGGCTTTTGCGTCATCGCTAATCACTGATTGACGGTTTTGCATTGTCTGGATCAGGTTGCTATTTAAGTTGTTTAAGTCGCTTCGTGCTGTCGTATTGTTGGACGTGTCCTCTCCTAAGGCGTCATTACCTCCTTTAATGAAAGTGTGGACTTCACCAATTAAATTGGTATATGCCTGTTGCCAATTCGTTAAGAATGTTAGCCGATTGGCTTGGGCTGCTGCTGCATATTGCAGTGAAGTGGTCATTTGAAGGATTTCGTTAAAAACGTTATTCAGGATGCTGGATGCTGTAAAATGGCCTGGAGCTAATTCTGTTGGATCAGGGGCAGGTGTGATATTTGATACTGAACTAGACATAGTTTAAGACTCCTTATAAGGTTTTAATAACCTTATCTATAGATATTATAATAAAATTGTTTTTTATAATTAACTCCTTATTCATTATTTTATTCATTTATAATCAGCTTGTTACAATATTTTGTGCCATATTTTGAATAATCTGAGTCATCTGAGTGAGGATAGCCGAGGCTGATTTGTAATATTCTTCGAATAGATAGAGATAGTTTCTCACACTTTCTGTCTGGGTTGAATTCAGGGATTGAGCAGCCGTGAGTGCATTCGTGATATCTTGTTGGAAGGCACCGGCGGTAGCAGCGCCAGTATTGGTTGACGAATTATAATTATCTTCAATCCAGTAAACGGCGGCGCTTTCACTTGTGGTTGTTTGATCAATGTCTTGCAGGACTTTTTTCATTGTCGCAAGTAAACTTGAAGGATCTGTTTGTCCGTTTGCTCCTAAAGGTGTTGTTGCTGATAAATTGGGGATGATGATCGTGACAAGAGCGCTTTTTAATTGAAGCATTTGCGTTTGAAACGCGTTATAACCGCTAGGAAAAAAGGCCGAAACTTGTATCGGTTTCCCAAAAAAAGCGCTTGCTGCGGATTGATATTGACCCGCATAAGCTGAGGCCCCAACTTGTTCATTATAGTTGAAGTTTAAATTGTTTAACGCGGCGACATTAACTTGGTTATGAAGATTTTGAAGGGCCGTTAGGACCTTAACCGCTTCGTTCGTTATTCCCAACGCACTTTGCAAGCTTGCCAAATGATTATACAGCGTATCATTGGCGGCTTGCATATAAACAAGTTCAATTAACGCTTGCAGGCTATGAGCAGAAACTGCACTGTCAACTGTTGGAAGACCAAACTGATCAATAGGGCTAACCATAATTCCTCCTCAAGCTCGGCGTCGGTGTACTGTGCATTCGTTTGATGGAGGTGGTAGAAAATCGACACCTACCGAGAATTAATTGCTTTGAATTTCGGTTTTGCTACCGAAGTAAAAGAAAGGGAAAGGTTAAATTGCTTCAGTAGCAACAAAGTTTTATTTAATTATCCTCAACTATGGATTGTGTTTTGTTTATTATTCAATAACCTCTATTTTTATTTTACGCTTGAATTGTTTATTTTTCAATTTATTATTTTATAGAAGAATTCATACTCCGATATCGATTGTTTTTTGGAAATTGGAAGGCAATGGATGTCCATAAAATACGGGACTATAAACTGCTTTAACCAGTGTATTGGCAGGATCTCGCAATGTATTATTGAAAACATAAAGGCTCAAGGTGGGGAGTTGGAAAGAACGCAGATGGTTATCGAGAGTTTGTGATAGCTTGATATTTTGTCTATTGATTACGTGGGCGAGATGGGATTCCAATCGCGAGCGGAGAGATTGATGAGCTGTAGCTGTATTGTCGGAGCCTGCGATGGTATCGACAACCTGGTTAGTGACATTTTGAACATTTCCAACACCACTTTGGGTGCCTAAGACACTTGAGACATTTGCTGCAAGGGTGGATCGAAGAGATCCTGAAGGAATTGGATGAACAGATGGAGTGATTAAAGCTTTTGTAGCGATAAGAAGGGCTTCGCCTTCATCGACGGAGCCCTCCCTAACAAGAGAGGTTGCCAAGCGGTCGCGCAGAGTGCGATAAGAAACCTCTTCATTAGGAGTAATTGCTGAGGATACAGCTTTAGAAGCAACATTGGCATCGATGTTTTGGTTGACTAAGCGGTCGACAAGATTGCTTTGGTTGATCCTATTTGTGTATGCTGATGTATCGAGTAAATAATTGCTATGAATTTCGGAATTGAGATAGCCAGAAGCGACATTGGCTGCGTTGCGTCCGAGTCGATCTTGCAAAGATTGTCTGAATTGATCGACAGTGGTTATGCGAGAATTGTTGACAGTGGCATTGACAGCTTGATTTACCGTCTGTTGAGTTTGGCCAAGATTGGTTGCGCGATTTTGTGATGCTTGCCTCCTGACGATGCTATTTGCGAGCGTATTCTTTAAAAAACCAATGCTGATAGGATTGTGGATAACATCAGTTAGGGCAATTTGTTGCGAAGATGCTGGAGTGACATTGACATTCTCTAAGCTTCCGAGAATTTGTCCAAAAAGAGTGGGATTGTTAAGCGCTTGACCGAGCTGAGAAATGGCGACTTCTAAATATAACAGTTCTGACGCCGATGCAAGCTGTTTGGCGAGGTCGGAAAGGGAATTGGCAGGAACATTCGGAAATGCCTGGGTAAGGATGTCATGAATCGCATCGCTGATTTTTCCCGAATCAATGATGGCACCGACTTGATTGGCGAAAGAAAGCCCTAAAGCAAGATCGATTGTTGATGGATTGAAATTCACAGCTGTTGGCAAGGATTTTAAAGCGGACTGGAGCGCAAGCTGACGCATAACCCGAAGGTTGAACTCTCCGATTGTGCTAAGGAGATTGTTGATATTGTTAGGATTGCTGAATTGATACGTCAATGTCCTAAAGATAGATTGATCAATAATCCCGCTTAACAAAGGATTATGGATAGAGACGATAAAGGTAATTAGGGAAACTCCAGAACCAGCTCCAATTCCTCCAGGGCCTCCCGCTAGCAAAGCGACTGGCAATTCGTTAATGAATGAAGGAAGAATCGTAGGGACGAACCCTTGCAGGTAAAATTGCAGAAATTCGTTATAATTTGAATAAACTTGAGCGTAGTTTAGGGAGGTGATCAGCACTCCTATAAATTCATTCATGATGGGGAAAAGGTAATTGTTAAGGATGTCTTGAGGATTGTTAACTGCAGGAGATACAGTAAGCACGGCGTTTGGCAAGGCTGTAGGAACCACTAGGGTAGGCAATATAGTTGGGGGATCTGTTACACCGGGTTGATTGCTGAGGCTTGCGGTTGCATTGTAAGTCTCTTGTTCCGAAAGAGGTGGAATTCCAGTGTTGCCGATGGAACTGTTAACCAGTTCGATTTGCTGGTTAAGCTCAGCGACCCCTTGATTATAATCCGAGAGAAGTTGATTTGTCTGTGTGACTAAATCTGAACTATTATGAGCGTTGGCATAAGTATTATAGGTTGTCCGAGCAGATTGATAGGCAGTCACTGCGGCTTGGTATTGAGCCTGGGTGATTGTTCCTGCGTTGAAATCGGCGACCGCTTGATTATAGGTTTGAGTTGCCTGGTTCATGGCATTGACTTGAGCTTGGTCTTGGGTCAAAGTCGAGTTGGTGTTGTAATTTGAAATCACATTATTCAACGCACCGACTGCACCGCTGGTGCCATTGTATAATGCGGCCATTTGGTTGGCTATCGTTGAGACCTGTCCAATCAATGCTGCAAAGTCGGCAGCACTAATACTGTTGGTTAAATAAAGGTTCCTAAAGGCGACTGCATTCTGTTGTTGCTGAAGCCATATTTGAGCATCGTGCTCAATACGTGTTGAACTAAGGAGCTGTGCAAGCGTTATAATAGAGATGTCTGGTTGTTGCAAAGTCGGATTTGAAGTAAATGCCAAATTGTTCACTAAGGAACTGGCACTCGAAGCAGTATCTACTGGGGTAGCTGGACTTTTATTGTTGTTTGTAGAAGTGATCCCATCTGGACTTGTTATGGGAGTCCCAGGATCTAAAGGATTGACACCTGATATCGTCATTGTCATTCTCCTCATTAAAATCGTTAATGACAGATTGGAATTCTGGAGGAAATGGAAGTAAATTGATGTGGAATTAGTCCATAAAAATTCGCAATCAATAGATATCTAACCTTATTATATCAGAAAACATTTTAATTTACTTTATTAATCTTTATTAAATCCGAAGGTGCAAAGGATAGCAAGAATATAGATCAATGTAAGCATTCTTGATCAATTTTGAACGCAAATAGCCAATAACACACTTTTCCCTGTGTGTTTCTTTGCGTCTTTTGCGTCTTAGCGTTTCACTTTTCTTTGCACTTATTTTGCCACATAATTCCAGGCCTGCATGAGATGAGTGACTTTGTCTGCGTAGGGAAGCAGTCGACGATTGGCGAAACGCACCCATGATGAGTGAACTTGAAGAAGTGGGATCTCCAAAATCGCCCATTTGGTTTTGTTTTTTAGGTGAAGATGGATGGAATCAGCGAGAAGTTTCATAGAAATTCCCGTATGCCAAAGAGATCTTTCAACGAAAAGAGTGGTATAGCGAATGGTTTCAGGATCGATTCGATGGGTGATGATCCAGCCTACAATACGTCCTTGAAAGCGCAATCCTAAGCTATTTCGAGGTTCTATCCGATCCTCTTCAAAAAACGGAGAAACTGCGGCGGGAAAGGCACGCTGGATCTGCTGTATATGCAATTGCTGCTTCTCGTCGGTACTGAGTTCCAACCATAAAAATTCCTCATATCCTTGCGGATAATGGTAGTCTTTATGGATCCATGGTGTATCAAAGGTATCGACATCATAGAGGCAGCGAATCATAAAAGGACGAATTTTCCAGTCTACATCTATCAGAATTTTTTCTAATGCTGGAGACCAAGATTCTTCAGAAGGATAGAGAAGGAAAAAGAAATGAATGTTGAGTTTTTTTGCTTCCTCCAAGATAGCGAGAAGAAGGCGGTGCCCCAGCTGCTGATTGCGGTAACTTGGATGGACAAAAAAATGGCGGATATCAAGACGTTCAAGTGTCTGATTGCACGAGGCTAAAATAATTCCAACTGGCTTCGTTTCACAAAGGATTCCATAAGCAAGGATAATGCTATTGGGGTCTTGAGGGTCTTTTCCAAGCAGAAGCGAGCTCAGTTCCTTGGGGACTAGCGATTCATAAGCATCCAAGAGATTGATTGCATCGGCATTGACCTCAAGGCGCACAAGTTCATACATCTGAATACTCGAAGATTTTGAACAGGCTCTTAGGCGATTCTTTCCGTTGACCGCTTGATCATTGGTGTCTTGTTTTCAACAATGCATTCTTCTTCGACGATAATTTCTTCAATCGTCTCATCTGTAGGCACTTCAAACATGAGATCGCGCATCAGATTTTCCAATATCATGCGAAGGGCCCGAGCGCCTGTTCCTGCGGCCATGGCTTTTTTGGCAATGGCTTCTAGGGCTTCGTGTGAGAACGTTAGTTTCACGCCCTCCATTTCAAACATCGCGATATATTGCTTAATGATGGCGTTCTTCGGTTCCGTAAGGATTTTAGTAAGGTCTTCGACTTTCAATTCATTGCAATTGGCGATAGTATGAAAACGTCCGATGAATTCAGGAATCATTCCAAATTGAATAAAATCCTCTGGCTCGACTTTGCTTAGAAGCTGGCTTTTTTGTTGCGTATCAAAGGATTCCTTTTCGGCGACATTGAATCCGATTGTGCTTTTGCCTAGTCGTTTTGCAATGATTTTTTCAAGATTCACGAAAGCACCTCCGACAATGAATAGGATGTTGTCGGTGTTTACTTTAATATATTCTTGATTTGGATGCTTGCGCCCTCCTTTAGGTGGCACATTGGCGATGGTGCCTTCAACAATTTTTAAGAGAGCTTGCTGAACTCCTTCTCCAGACACATCACGTGTGATCGAAACATTGGCTGTGGTTCGGTTGATTTTATCGATTTCATCAATATAGATAATGCCTAATTCGGCTTTGCCTACATCGTAATCGGCAGCTTGAAGTAGACGAAGGATGATGTTTTCTACGTCTTCACCGACATAACCAGCTTCTGTCAATGTTGTCGCATCGGCAATAGTGAAGGGAACGTCAAGGATATTGGCTAATGTTTTAGCAATCAGAGTTTTTCCAGATCCTGTTGGGCCGAATAAGAGCACATTGGATTTGCTAAATTCGACAGGCGCCTCTTTTCCCTGAGAACGAATGCGCTTATAGTGATTATAGACAGCAACCGAAATCGCTCTTTTGGCATTTTCTTGGCCAATGATATACTCATCGAGGCGTTCTTTCAATTCTTTGGGTTTTAATACTTTAAATTCATAATTCGAAGGCTTCTTTTTTTCTAGAATCCCAGTGCAAAGATGCACGCATTTATCGCATATATAAACATTAGGTCCAGAAATAAGTTTTTCTACAGCCTCTTCATTGCGTCCGCAGAACGAACATAGAATTGCTGCACCTTCATTAGGAGGATTTGCCTTTTTATTCATAGATAATAGATCTGTTTTTCGAATTTTTTATCGTTTGTTCAGAACCTAGCTTGGAGATGATCCAGAAGCTGAGGGGGAAGCGGGCTTTCTAGGGATAACGACTTCATCGATGAGTCCATATTCCTTCGCTTCGGAAGGTCCCATGTAGAAATCTCTTTCAGAATCAACAGCGATCTTTTCTATAGATTGTCCAGTATGCTCCGCCATAATTTGATTTAGGCGTTTTTTTAGATAGAGGATTTCTTTCGCTTGAAGGGCGATATCTGCCTGCGTGCCGCCAACTCCGCCATAGGGTTGGTGGATCATGATGCGGCTATTGGGGAGGGCAAAACGTTTTCCTTTGGTTCCAGCTGTTAAAAGCAGGGAACCCATCGATGAGGCTTGTCCGATACAATAGGTATTGATATTGCAGCCCATCCATTGAAGTGTATCATAGATTGCCAAGCCGGCAGTAATGTAACCGCCGAGGGAGTTGATATATACATGGACATCCTTCTTGGGATCTTCCATCCGTAAAAATAAGAGCTGGGCGACGACAACGTTGGCGACATGGTCGGTGATTTCAGTTCCGATAAAAATGATTCGATCCTTGAGCAGACGGGAATAGATATCCATTGAACGCTCGCCGCGTCCTGTATCTTCGATGACATAAGGTGTTAGGGAGAGTAAGGGTCTATATTCTGATTCTGACATGTTCTGACCTCATCATTAACGATTACCGAAATAAATCAATTTAAACCCACTTTATTCACTGGATGCTAAGCCGCAATCTATTTGTAATAGACGCTTTTCACCTAATGGTCAAGCTTTTTCCTCAGTTGCTGTTTTAGCAATAAGATAATCAAGCGTTTTAAGAGCTTGAAGGTGCAACTTCAATCGCGATTGAATTTCTTTCGGATCCTTTGTCGTATCAATCGTATTTTGTCCCATCTGCTGTAGCCACATTTGACGCATTAATTCCATCGTCACTTCATCTTGGCTGACTTCAATTTTAAATTCATCAGTAGCTCTTTGCGTGAGGAAAAATAGGCGGAAATCTTGATCAAGCTTTTGAGCTAGGTAGGCCTCCATTTTTTGAATCTCAACACCCATCTTATCATCAGAAAAACCTCGAGAACGAAGATCCTCTTTAAGAGCCTCTCTGCGAGGAGCGATTTCTTCATGCAGAAGAGATTGGGGAAGTTCAAATGGGTATCGATCTAACAGAGCCTTTTCCATTAAATAACGTTGAGCATTTTTTAGTTCTTCATCGGCGCGATTATTCAAAGTTTTTTCAACTTTGATTTTAAGATCGTCAACGTTTTCGGCACCAAATTTTTTTGCTAATTCGTCGTCTAGAGATGGCAAGACCGCGTTTTTAAGACTGAGTAGAGTGATATGGCAAAGCGTAGGAACAAAGTCATGTGTATGAGGTTCATGGGTTCCATGTTCGCATTCTTCACACTCCTCATCTTCCTCTTCTTTTTCACTCATTCCTTCGACAGATTGCCCTGGAGTCATTCCAATGACGAGTTTGCGCATCCAATCTCCCATTTTACCTGGAGAAATAGCAAATCGAGAGTTCTTGCAAATTGTGCGTGGATTCTCACCCACAGTTTCTATGTCGAGAAAAGCGAAATCACCTTCTTGAGCAGGTCTATCAACGATATCATTCCATTCGGCTTGTTGAAGCTGAAGATCTTCTAGAACCAGCTCAATATCTTTTTGGGCCACGGATTTGCGCTTAATAGGAGGAATCGAAAGAGCTTCAGCTTCAATGCGTGGAACAGCAGGAGCTGCTTCATAGTCGATAGTGATGGAGGCGCCATTTTCAAGCGAGGCACTATTGATAAGTGCAGAATGAACTTGTCTGTTGAAAGGGTAGATTTTTGTTAATTCAAAAGCTTCATGCATAGCTGTGTCAAGAAGGAGTTCTTTCCATTCCTTATCAATATGCTTTTCAAAATTCTTTTTAAGAAGGTCTGTAGGAGCTTTTCCTTTGCGAAAACCAGGGATGGAGACTTCTTTGCTGACATTTTTTAGCGCTTTTTGATAGCTTGCTTTGGTCGCTTGAGGAGAGACTGTAATTTCGAGGTGGATTTTGCAGCCCGCTCTTCTTTCGAGCTTTACGCTAATTTGATCATTTTGGAAAGTTGACTGTTGGTTTGACAAAATTGACCTCTTTTTTTATTCACATCCTAGGTTGGGATGTGAAGGCTTGAAACGCATTTTATGGATTAGCGGGTGATGAGGTTCGAACTCACGACCCTCACGTTGGCAACGTGATGCTCTACCGCTGAGCTACACCCGCAATTGAGGCTTTTACCCATGATTTCTCATAAGGTTAAACGCCTCTATAAAGGCAAAAAGCGGGTGATGAGGTTCGAACTCACGACCCTCACGTTGGCAACGTGATGCTCTACCGCTGAGCTACACCCGCATGTTTGGTCTTTGATTCTTTCTTTCAAAAGTTCAGCGGGTGATGAGGTTCGAACTCACGACATTCACCTTGGGAAGGTGACGCTCTACCAACTGAGCTACACCCGCATCTCATGGATACGTTGCCTAGCCATGAAAGAAATAGCAAAGAAGTGGAAGTATAGAAATTTTGCTTTTTTTTTGGCAAGGAGAGTTTTTAGAAGGCGAAATTCATAAGTTCAGAATACAGAATTCAGAAGTCAGAATTTAGATATGACTCTCTTAATTTTTGCATATTCCCGGAAGAAAAGAATTCGGTCTGTTCATAGATAGTAAGTTGGATTTCAAAGTAGGCGGAAGAGGACTTCCGCACTACTTTCATTCTGATTCTGACTTCCGAATTCTTTCATTTGAATTCCCGTATTGCTAATTTACAATGGTTTTCGGACAATGATGCCTATAGAGGTGCAAATGAACTTATTGATTTGCAGCTTGATATGCGGGTCTTGCTTATATGGAGGCAGATCATAATATGTATCCAAGGCTCCCAAACCATTATTAAGATTGAGGTCAATGACTTCATAACCCATTTGAGTTAGTTCTTTTGCGAGTCTGAAAATATCTTGATAGCGGTAAATGACGACGATGCCAGAATTCAATGTATCATCATAAGAAGATAAGTTGAATTCTGTTGTATGGACCGCGATTCCACCTGGTTTTAAACATTTGAGGCTATTTTTGATAAATTCCAAGCCTGTTTCAAGATTTCCAAGATGTTCTAAAGAGCAGCACGACCATACGAAATCATATCCTGTCAAATTGGGATCGATATGATTCATATCTGCAGTCTGCAAGTCAACTAATTGGGCAAATTGATAGGGATCGCAAATGTTTCGCGAGTTTAAAGTGTTTTTTTCAGTGGCATATTGAGCGGTGGAGGCCCAGCCTTGATTTTGGGCGTGCTTGAAATCTTGGTCTGTAGCCATGACACGCACTCCATAGCTAGCAAACAAAGCCGGCAGAGGTTCTAAACCAACACCAAAACCCAAAGCACTTTTGCCAGGTTTGAGCATGTCAAAGTATTCTAACACTTGCGAGACATAACAATATTCCCAGAGCTTTCTATGAAATGCAAAAGGTTCGTGCAGTTGTGAGCACCAAAACTGGAATTTTGGCGAATAAAATTGATTTTCTGTGGCCAGCTGAGAAACCGGTTGTTCGAATGTAGGTTCTGGACCAAGAATGACTCGGAATTCACCAAGTTCTGCTCTTGATTGTATCGGAGCCAGCAAAAGAGAGTTCAGCGTCATTGCGAATAACGTAAGTTTTGAGAATAACTTCATAGAAAACCTTCTTTCCTTGAGTTGATGAAAATGCGGATCTTGCCTCAAGAAATATTTTTAACTCAAACATTTAATTTACATTTCCGATATGGTTACTTTTTTTTTGATTACAAGTTTTTTTTTGATTGCCTTCGAACTAGCAAACCGATAAAAGTTGATGACAACATGTGCTTTTACAAGATATACTTCGGCGCGAAAAAAGTTCAATTTACCTCATAAGAGATGCAATTCCGCTTATCTGAAAATAAATTGTTTACTACCCGCGTGCCGTGATTATTCTGAACAAAACAAAGAGTAACCATGCTCAATTTTCGCAAACTTAAACAAGATTTTGCCCCTGCAATGATTAAAGAAGGGAGAGCGCTTTGCGACAAGCACGCGGTGACTTCTGCAAAAATTGTCAAGATAAACGCTCAAACTGTCCGTTTAAACTGCCGCGTAGCCGGAAACTATGAAAATGCCTATCAATGTGAAATTGAAATTGATCGGCGCGAATCAATGGCCATCGATTCCGATTGCGATTGTCCATATAAATATGATTGCCAGCATCTCGCTGCCTTCTTGTTTTATCTTGAGGAACATTTTGAAGAAATCCTCGTCGCTTATTCCAAGGAAACAGATTTGGAAAAATCTAGCGATGTCGATGAAAAAGAAAAAGCAACGCTGAGAGAAACTTTCAAAGAAGCAGAAACCAAAGAGGTTGTCCGCAAAGGTAAAAAGCATCAAAAAGAACTTCTCCAAGAATATATGGGAGCATCGCAAGTTCTTGGGAAGTCTCCCTTCTTTCTTCCTGAGGAAGCTCTTGAATCTGACAAGGCAGAACTTGCTTTTATTCTTTCAAGTCAGCTGCAGCAAGGATTGGATCAATGCAGCAATCCAGAAATTCAGCTAGCGCTCCGTCTTCCCTATCGTTCGAAGCCTCTGAATATTCCCAATATAAAAGAATTTTTTGACTCCGTGCGCTATGGGGAAGCGCTTTATATCGGCAATAAGAAATTTTTTTTCACTTTAGATTCATTCGATTCTTCGTATATCGAAATTTTCCGCATGATCATGGATTTTGCGCGTTTTCATGATGCCAAGGAAGAGCGCAATCTGCGCTTTGCCCAGATTGATTTGGAAGCGTTTGGATCCATTTTAGCAAGGGCGTATGACGTTGCTAGCGATATTCCTCAAAAACGGGCGGCTAGAGATGACGATGAAATGGAACTTCTTCCTCTTCCATGCTTTTATTGCGGCTCTTTAGAAGAGCCGTTGCGATTGTCTAAAGCGCACGCACAATTGCGCTTTGAGCTTGAATATCTTGAGGCACCCGCGCCAAAAATTCTTCTCAAACCAGAGATTCTTTTGGAAGGGCGTGCGACTAAGCCCGAGGAAATTTGCTTTTTTGAATGCGCAAAACCTGGACTGATCCATAAAAACACATTTTATCGCTTTCCATCACATGTGAAGAGAAAGCATTTGAGAAATATTTCACCCCTTCGAGACGTTACAATTCCAGAACCTCTTTTTGGAACCTTTGTGGAAAACTCATTGCCAGAGCTTATGCGTTTTTCTGAAGTCTCCAATAAAGAAATCATCGAGCGTTTTGTGACTTTGCCTTTTGTGGGGCAGCTGGAGGCAGAATGCGACATCCATTATTTAGATGGAGAACTAGAAGGAAGCTTAAATTTTGTTTACGACAAGATAAAAGTTCCAGCCTCATCTGTGAAGCTTGCGATTGAAGATATTTCTCCATTTGTAACCAAGCAGGGGATTTTGGCGCGTAATTTGACAGAGGAGCAGAAAATCATCGAAGATCTATTTCAAGATTTTCTCTATGATTCTCATCAGGGTGTTTATAAAATCAAAAACGACAAGAAAATTGTCGAATTCATGACCGAGGCGATTCCGAGAAATCAGCATCGTGTCAAATTTAATTGTCCTGAAAATCTCTTAGACCAGTTCATCTATGACGATACTCATTTTGTGCTGAACTTGAAGGAAACGAAGCGAGTAGACCTGTATCTCGTCGATTTGAAAGTCGAAGGGCATCTCGCTGGAACAACGATCGACCAACTTTGGGAATGTCTTTCATCCCGAAGAGCTTTCATTGAGCTAGCTGCAAAAAAACAGACAAAAAAGAAAAGTCAGGAAGGTGGCAGTAGAAATCAAAAGATCCTTGTTCTTGATCTAGATAAATTAGCTCCTGTCGTCCAAATTTTTGACGAATTAGGAATCAACTTATTAGACAATCATCAAGAGCAAAGACCTTTATGGAGTCTTGCTAGCATCGATGCTGATCAATTCAAAGGTTTGCCCATTAAATTTTCAATGAGCGACAGATTGATTGAGATTCAGGAGCAGATGCTTGGTACCAAGCCTTTAATCCCAAAAGAAATCCCTCCTGCTATTCAAGCAACATTGAGGTCTTATCAAATTGATGGGATCAGCTGGCTGGAGCGTTTGCGGCAAATGCATCTCAATGGAATTTTGGCCGATGACATGGGATTAGGAAAGACTTTGCAAGCAATCACAGCTGTCACTCAATATAAGCTAGATCATCCAGATGGACTTTCCATCGTCGTTTGTCCCACATCCCTCGTCCATAACTGGAAAGAGGAATTTGTCAAATTCAACCCTCGGTTAAAAGTCTTGCCTGTTGATGGGACGCCAATCCAGCGCAAAAAGCTTCTGACTGAAGCGAAAAATTTTGACGTAGTCATCACTTCTTATAGTCTTCTGCAAAAAGATATTGAAATTTACAAGCAATTTCCTTTTGCCTATGCCATTTTAGATGAAGCCCAGCATATCAAAAATCGAGGGACGAGAAATGCAAAGTCTGTAAAAATGATTCAGGCAAAACATCGCTTGATCCTCACTGGAACTCCGATTGAAAACTCGTTGGATGAACTGTGGAGCCTTTTCGATTTTCTGATGCCAGGCTTGTTGAGTTCATACGACCGCTTTGTCGAAAAGTATATTCGACCTCCAAATCAACCGAAAAATACCGGACTGGAAGCATTGCGGAGAAAGGTTTCTCCTTTCATCTTGCGAAGAATGAAAAAAGATGTCGTCGCAGAACTTCCTCCTGTTTCGGAAATTGTCTACCATTGCCATCTTTCCGATATGCAGCGGGAGCTTTACCACTCCTACGCACAATCTGCCCGGGAAGAGCTCTCTCAATTGGTCAAACGAGAAGGCTTTGATAAGGTCCAAATCCATGTGCTGGCAACATTGACACGGTTGAAACAAATTTGCTGCCATCCAGCAATTTTTGCCAAAGAAAAACCTGAGAGCGGAGATTCTTCGAAGTATGATATGCTGATGGAGCTTTTGCAAACGTTGATCGAAGGCAAGCATAAGACTGTCATTTTCAGCCAATACACCCGTATGTTGAATATCATGCGTGAGGACCTTCAACAGCAGGGCATTCGTTTTGAATATTTGGATGGCTCGAGTAAAAACCGCCTAAGCATCGTGAAACGTTTTAATGAAGATGAAACAATCCCAGTCTTTTTAGTTTCTTTAAAAGCTGGCGGAGCAGGCTTAAATCTTGTCGGTGCAGATACAGTCATTCACTATGATATCTGGTGGAATCCTGCCGTTGAAAATCAAGCGACCGATAGGGTGCATCGAATTGGTCAAAAAAATTCCGTTTCTGCATATAAATTAGTGACTCTAAATACAATAGAAGAGAAAATCATGGAACTGCAGAATAGGAAGAAAGGAATCGTGAAGAAAATTGTGAGCTGCGATGAAGAAGCCATTGCCAAACTCACATGGGAAGAGGTGTTAGAGCTTCTGCAGACATAGCAACTTAGATCCCTGATTGCGATCGATTGATGATTCATATTCGAAAATAGATCGCAATCAGGGGTCAGAGGATCGCATTCTAGCGATCCTCTTATACTACCGCAATTAGGAGCGGGCAAATGAGAAAAAAAAATCAAATCAATATCAAAGACTTTGCTTACAAGCTTTATCGCTCTGCCTTCGGCAAATTTAATAAATTTCGCGGCGTTTTTTCCAATGACATTGGCATTGACTTAGGAACGGCGAATACCCTTGTCTTTGTGCGCGGCAAAGGCATTGTTTTGGCTGAACCTTCGGTCGTCGCTGTCGATTCTCTGACCAATGAAGTTTTAGCAGTCGGTCACAAAGCCAAAGCCATGCTAGGCAAAACCCCACGTAAAATTCATGCTGTGCGTCCCATGAAGGATGGTGTGATCGCCGACTTTGAAATTGCCGAAGGAATGTTGAAAGCACTTATCAAGAGGGTGACTCCCGCACGCAGCCTTTTTCGTCCTAAAATTCTTATCGCGGTTCCTTCAGGGATTACTGGAGTGGAAAAACGCGCCGTTGAAGATTCTGCAATGCATGCAGGCGCGCAAGAAGTCGTTTTGATCGAAGAGCCAATGGCAGCCGCTATCGGCGTGGATTTACCTGTGCATGAGCCTTCGGGAAATATGATTATCGATATCGGCGGCGGAACAACAGAGATCGCCATTATCTCTCTTGGAGGGATTGTCGAGTCGCGGTCATTGCGTATTGCAGGAGATGAATTCGACGAATGTATCATCAATTATATGAGACGTACCTATAATTTGATGATCGGACCGCGTACCGCTGAAGAAATTAAAATGACAATTGGTTCAGCCTATCCTTTGGGAGGGAATGAACTGGAAATGGAGGTTAGAGGGCGGGATCAAGTGGCTGGATTGCCCGTCACCAAACGCATAAACTCTGTCGAAATACGCGAATGTTTGGCTGAACCCATCCAGCAAATTATTGAAAGTGTGAAGTTGACGTTGGAAAAATGTCCTCCTGAATTAGCTGCCGACCTGGTGGAAAGAGGCATGGTCATTGCTGGCGGAGGCGCTCTCATTAAGGGATTAGACAAAGCCCTTATCAAGGAGACAGGACTTCCTGTCATTGTTGCTCCTAATCCTTTGTTGGCTGTTTGCCTGGGGACAGGAAAGGCCCTTGAATATCTTGATAAATTTAAGAAAAGAAGGGCGCTTGCATAAAGGTGTCATCATTGTGGTTAATACATCGGCAGAAATTTGGACAAAAAATCATTCCTTGCAGGATTGGATTCGAGAAATGGCTTCATTATGCCAGCCAGAATCAATCCACCTGTGCGATGGATCTCTTGAAGAATATGATGCTTTGTGCCGAAAAATGGTTGAACAGGATACGTTCATCAAATTAAATCCGGCAAAGCGTCCCCATAGTTACCTTGCACGTTCGACTCCCGACGATGTAGCTCGTGTGGAAGAGAATACCTACATTTGCTCTCTTCGCCAAGAAGATGCTGGCCCGACGAATCAATGGAAAGATCCGCATGAAATGAAAGCTACTCTCCATGGCTTATTTCAGGGGTGTATGCGTGGTCGCACCATGTATGTCATTCCTTTCAGCATGGGACCTTACGGTTCTTCCCTTTCAAAAATAGGTGTGCAGATTACCGATTCTCCCTATGTTGTCTGCAACATGCGCATCATGACACGCATGGGAACGAAAGCCCTTGAGATATTGGGAAACGGAGAATTTATTCCCTGCATGCATTCTGTTGGCAAGCCTTTAAAGCCAGGAGAACATGACGTTACATGGCCTTGTAATTCTACGAAATATATCGTCCAATTTCCTGAAGAGCGTGAAATTTGGTCCTTTGGAAGCGGGTATGGCGGCAATGCCCTGTTAGGAAAAAAGTGCTTTGCGCTGCGAATTGCTTCTGTCATGGCCCGAGATGAGGGCTGGTTGGCCGAGCACATGCTTATCCTAGGCATTACAAACCCTCAGGGTGAAAAGAAATATTTTGCCGCCGCTTTTCCTAGTTCTTGCGGCAAAACCAATTTAGCGATGATGCTACCGACGCTTCCTGGATGGAAGATTGAAACCGTAGGCGACGATATTGCGTGGATGAGGTTTGGGAACGATTGCACATTGCGTGCAGTGAATCCTGAAGCTGGATGTTTTGGAGTAGCTCCCGGTACATCTAAAAATTCGAATCCGAATGCGATGGGGATGCTCCACTCTAATACGATTTTCACCAATACAGCTTTGACAGACGAGGGAGATGTCTGGTGGGAGGGAATGACACCTACTGCTCCAGATCATCTAATCGACTGGCATGGTCATGATTGGTATAAGGGATCAAAAGAAAAGGCCGCTCATCCTAATGCCCGCTTTACTGTATCCATCAAGCAATGTCCTGTTTTCGATAAGGCGTGGGATGATCCCGAAGGTGTGCCCATCTCTGCGATTATTTTTGGAGGACGCCGCCGTTCAGTCGTTCCCCTTATCTACGAATCGTTCAATTGGCAGCATGGGGTCTATCTAGGGGCAAATGTTTCTTCAGAGACGACAGCCGCCGCCGCTGGAGATATTGGCAAGTTGAGGCACGATCCATTTGCCATGCTTCCTTTTTGCGGATACAACATGGGAGATTATTTTAACAGCTGGTTGAAAATAGGTAAAAACAGAAACCCAGAAAAGCTGCCGCGGATTTTTTATGTGAATTGGTTTCGCAAGGGGGTGCAAGGGGAGTGGCTGTGGCCTGGATTCGGCGAAAATATTCGTGTCCTTAAATGGATTTTTGAACGTGTATCAAATGAAGCAAAAGCTGTTGAAACCCCGATAGGCTGGATTCCTGATCCAGATGACCTCGATCTTTCACGCTTAAATTTACCCCCTCAAAATCTTCAGCAATTGTTCCAAATCGATAAAAAGGAGTGGCTAGAGGAAGCAAAGGCCATGAGAAATTATCTCTCGCAATTTGGAAATAAACTGCCTCAAGCTATTGTCGATGAATTAAACCAACTTGAGGAACGACTTCAGAGGTAATATGGTCAGCCCTTTGGTTTACATCCGTCGTTTATCTGTTGCTCTCATGATCAGTGGTGCACTCAATATCTTTTTGATGTCATTATTTTTTTATTTGCTTTTCAAAGAACGTCCACCGACACCTTATTGCGAACTGAAACCTGCTAATCGCCAGGAGGAGCAAAGTCCGCTGGCGATCGATCATAGCAACAGCGATGTCATCCGTCTATTCAGACAGATGCCTCTAGAATGGCTCGTCGGCCGCCTCAATAATACCCATCTGGTTGAAAATGGATATACTCAACGCGATCTGGCACTTGCTAGTTTGGTCGCTTTTCATCAATTCGATCTAGAAAGAGCCCTCACGGGACTACCTCAACCTGATCAGAAACGTACCTTTATTTATGGAAAATTTAAAAACGGCAAACCGGCAACTCTAACGGTTTATCCTGGACTTTCAGAAAAGCAGTATGAAGGCATTGCAACGTTTGCTTCTAAAGAACGCTGGCCTTTGACAAGCAAGGGGTTATATGCTGCTTTATGCAAACAGCCCAAGGATAGTCGAGACGTTTCCTTGATGGAAGCTTTTTTAATGACACCCGATTTTTTAGCTGTAGAAATGCTTTTCAGTCGTAGTGAAACTCCCGTTAAAAAGAAAGAATTGTTGGAAGTACTGCTTCAGGGCGATTGGACAATGCTTGCGGCTTTTGTCGAACAACAGAAAATTTTACATGACCTTTCCGCCGCACGACGTCAACGTTTTCTTCTCGATTATATTCAGCGTCAATCGAAAGCTGCAGCCTATCTCATGCTTAAAACGGATCCTGAAGTGGCTTCAAAAAAACTTGATGATAATCATGTCATGCTGCTACTGCAGCTTTTAGACGAAAAGAGCCCCGATGCCGAACGGTTTGCTGGATCATTATTGACTAGTCCCAGGACGGATATCGTATGGAAGCTGGCTGCTTGCCGTCTTTATGAATATGCAGGGGAATCGGCGCCTGAGAGGTTTCATCATCATGCCGCTCTTTCCCGCTTTGTTCCTCAGCATACGATTATTCCACCTGTTGAACCTCAAGTGCGTATGGCTGCTGCTGCTCCCTCAGCTTCGGTTGTCGCTATTCCGTCTCGCGAGAAGGTAACACCTCCTCTTCCTTCAAGTAAAATATCGTCTCCCCCTGTCGAAAAACCTTCCCGACAAAGTGATTTAAAGCGCTCTTTAAAGAAAGAACGTGTCTACCTTGTTCAGGAGGGGGACTATCTCTGGAAGCTTTCTCGGCGTTTTAATGTTGATGTGGACGTTTTAAAATCTCACAACCATCTCGATACTGATTTTTTGCGTCCAGGAATGTCCTTAAGAATCCCTTAATTCTGATTTAGTCTATGTTCTAATGTATTTGCTCTTTCCTGAAGGGGGACTGGAGTTTGGCATTTCTTACGCTGCTACCGAACATACGCGTTAAGCTAAAGCAGAAGGTAGTCAGTAGCTCCCCAGCTGCTTACGCCGCCAACATTGTAAAATAACTTGTTTTAGCTTTTTCACTACCACAGAGAAAAGACAGTGAGATCACAGAGAGGATCATCGAGATAAGTGAGCGT
>Ga0153954_1000612_pt1 | contig 26563 bp, 19 predicted proteins | sample TSFL038MetaG_FD_102277 | JGI IMG/M metagenome (GOLD analysis project Ga0153954, IMG submission 102277) | Attine ant fungus gardens microbial communities from Florida, USA - TSFL038 MetaG | ecosystem: Host-associated > Fungi > Mycelium > Unclassified | place: USA: Florida, Wekiwa Springs State... | reverse complement strand
TACTAGATCCCAAATATCAAACAGTCGCAGAAACCTACCGCTACACAGCCTTTGGAGAAGAGCTCACCACCAACAAACTCTCTCCCTGGCGCTTTTCTTCCAAAAGAACAGACTCCGAAACAAACCTGGTCTTCTTCGGCAGAAGATACTATCACCCAGCCCTTGGCCGCTGGATCACCCAAGATCCTGAAGGATATGATGATGGGCCTAATCTTTACGCTTATCTCAACAATTGTCCGCTAAATGACTTTGATCCCTATGGATTATGGAGTTGGGAAAACATGTGGTATGGAGCAAGAGACTTTTGCTTTGGAGCCGGGAAACATGCTTGGGACGGAGCATGTGGACTAGGCTATGGGCTGGGTAAAACGGGCCAATGGATGCACGCAGATTTTCAATATGAACATTTCAACGATCGTAGCTTCTTTCAAGATAAATCCTATCAAGCCATAGAAGGGTGGAAAACATTAGGTAAAGCGGTACGTGATGATCCCTTTGGCATGGTTGCGCCAGGTCTTATGGAAGCTTGGCGCAATCCAACCGACCCCTCAGCATGGGGCAAAGCTGCTGTCGATATCGCGACCTTTGGATTTTCAGCTGCCAAACTTGGTAGGGTTGGAAGCATCGGTAAAGCGACAACAAGCTTGGGTAGAGTAGGCAGGATTGGGGAAGAGCTATTTTCAGTTTGTAAAATTGGAAAAGCACCGGAACATGTATTTACAATAGAAAACGCAATATCGGGTTTATCACAGGCTAAGAAGTACGATGTTATCCATGTAACCCCAAATAAAATTGCAATTCCCAATAGCATAAAGTATCAAATTCCCAGTCATTACGTTGAGAATATACATAGAACTGGAAGTTATGGGGAATATTTGAATGGTAAATTTATTGAAAAATTACGAATAGACCCAGCAACTCCTTCTGGAATGAAAGGACCAAATTATTCTCATTACCACCGTAATGGTTCTTCGACACACTACAGGCCTCATCCAAAAAATTACGACCCAGGTTTCAGTCCATGAAAACAAATTTTAATGACTTGCCATGGCATGATGCTATTATTCAAAACATTGCCATAAATAGAACAGTTTCAGATAAAAATGATACTGTTGAATTGTTAATAACCTGGCCAAATGGCAATAATTCTATAATTGAATTCACGGATTGTTATGCTTTTGTAGCGAATATGAATTTTGGCGTTTTTGCACCTGAAACAATTTTGATTGCTGAATGTCTCAATGAATCTGAAGAGTTAAATACAATTAGAGCAAAATGGTCGAGTGTAGGTGTTGATTTACAGATCCTAAAATGTTTTAGATTAATAACCAATTCTACTAACAGCACTATTAATATTTATGCGAAAAATTTTGTTGTTATTAAATAAACGGAGCCTTGCATTTAGAGTGATGTATAGTTTTCTTTATAATTATGAAAAGGCAACTTCGTATGAAGATGTAGCGGATATACTCAAAGAACTTACACCTATTGCGGCCGGCAATGAAAACGGTGCTCTATATGGAACCGATGGCTGGATAGCATTCAAAAGGCCACCCATGCTAAATCCTCTGCAGATTGAATGGAGTATATGCCATGCCTAACCCCATTCCTTTGATTCTTGTGACTGGTTTTCTTATAGCTCTCGTGAATTTGGCGTATCGGATTTTAATAAGGCCCATCAAGAATGTTTTCGAATGGCTCAAAAAGGTAAGGGGGCAAATAAGCGAAAAAAGACAAGAGAAATTGGTTAAATATAATAATCTGTATTTAACTCGTTTAGAAGCATTTAAAGCTATGTCTTGTTTTCTAGAAAAATATTACGAGGAGACTCAATCAGATGATGTCGGGGCACTTCTTGGAGAAATGCAAATTCTAGAAGATAGGGATATCTTTGATACGGCTACATGGCATGATTGGATGAATTGCGTAAAGAAAGTTGTGCACAGGAGGAAGTATTTAAATCCTGCAAGGCATTTGCATAAAGAAATTCATAGTATTCTTTTGAGAGATTGGGATCCTATCGGTATTCAAGATACTCCTCAAGCGCAAGACGAATATGATTCTTATATCCCTGTATTGTATAAGTTACTGATTTCTGGAAAATCCGAGCAGAATATAGTTGACTACTTGTGGTGGGTTGAAACCGAGCATATGGGACTATATGCAAATAGATGCCACACAGAAATTGTTGCAAGAAAATTATTAACCCTGCAGCGTTAGACTTTCTGTTAAAATCGTCCAACGGGAAGAATATTTCCCTCGCACGATGCTCAATTACACTTTTTAATCTTATTTCCAAAAATCTCTTCCGTTCGGGTATGAGTTGGAGATATGAGTAGGAGATATGAGAAAGAGTGTGTTTGGGGCGGCGCTGTTGGCGATTGTGGTCGATGCGCTGGGATTTGGGCTTGTTTACCCTTTGATGACGGAGCTTTTTGCTGGCGATGAGGGGAGGCATATGGCGGAGGGGATGTCGCTTGGATGGCGCCATTTCTATTTGGGATTGAGTTTTCTTTTATATCCCTTAGCGACGTTTTTTAGCGCATCATGGATAAGTGATCTGTCGAAAAAGTATGGGCGTAAGCGTGTTTTGATGCTATGCATGAGCGGGCAAACGGTGAGTTTTTTGATGATGGGGGCCGGAATCGAGTTTGTGAGTATCGCCGTGTTGCTCATAGGAAGGGGATTGTCAGGGCTGATGGCAGGAAGTCAATTGTTGGCTCAGGAAACCATTTTGGAGCAAAATCGTCCAGGCCAACTTTCAATCATGACATGTGTAGTGGCTGCCGGCATTGCCTTTGGACCTGTTTTAGGGGGTGTTTTTTCAGATGAAAAATTAGTTTCTTGGTTCACACTTGCAACTCCTTTTTATCTGGCAGGACTATTGGGTTTGATCACCCTGATAGCCGTTTGGAGATGCTTTTCAAGCCATGCAATCAAAAGAAGTGGGGGCATCGATTGGGAAAAGCCTCTTATGGTGCTACGAGAAGCTTTTACCCCCCGGTTGAGGTTGATTTCAGGGGTATTTTTCTTGATGCAGCTAGGATTTAGTTTGTTTTTCCAATTGATCCAAGTGTTCGTGTCTACTGTTTATGATTTCCCCACGTGGAAAATCGGTTTGTTCAATGGTTGGATGGGGATAGCCTTTGCGCTTGTTGTCCTATTTGGAATTCAGTTTTTTTTAAGTTATTTCTCCATCGCACGCCTGAGCAGGCTGTCTTTGGGTTTAACGGGGATTTTGATCATTATACCCATGCTTTTTCCAGGTGAACCACTCGTGTGGGTCATGTCTTTTTGCGCTGCCGGTTTCAATATGCTAGCCTATGGGTCTTTGATCTCTTTTTTTTCTCACGCTTTGGATGCGCACAAAGGGATAAATGTTTTGGCTTCACTGATGGCCGTTGCTTGGGTTATCACAGGATTTTCTACAAATTTAATCGATAGCGTCAGTTTAAGATGGCTCATCGGGATAGGGGGTCTATTGCTCATTTCAAGTAGTATTTTGAGTTTTCGCTTCCCATCGTCCGCTAAAAATTGATTTGTAATCAGTTCAATGTTATAATGCGCTCTCACTAAATCAATAAGGAATGAGGTTTTGTGGAGTTTTTAAGTTTTGTGGGAGACATTTTCCTCTTTGCTACTTCGCTCATCGTGTTAGGTGCCAGCCTTCTTTTATCGTTCAAGACCCGTTTTATCCAATTCCGCAAAATTCCTTACATGCTCCGTTTATTTTTTTCTTTAATTTTTAAACGGCACAGTGAAGAAGAAGGACCTTCCACTGTGCGAGCGCATAAAGCCCTTTTCACAGCCATGTCAACGACGATCGGCATTTCAACAATCGTATCTCCCTTTATAGCCATGCGCCTTGGAGGCCCTGGAGCCATTTTAGGTTTTCTTTTGGCAACATTTTTGGGCGCTGCTGTCAATTTTACAGAAGTCACCTTCGCCCTTTCTTATCGCAAAAAGCATTCTAATAAAGAGATTGCAGGGGGGCCCATGCAGTATCTGCATGATGAAATCCGCCCGTTTGTTGCAAAATGGTACGCCTTTTTCACTTTTTTACTCATGATGGGTTGGTCGGCAGCGCAAGCCAACCAGCTCGGGTCCATTTTAAGCTCTTCCCAATTGGGAAGCTTAACAGTTCCTGCTTGGGTAACGGGTCTTTTTTTAGCTTTAGCCATTGTGAGTATTTTGCTGGGGGGAATTAAGCGGATCGCAAATCTAGCTTCAAAACTAGTGCCCTTGATGTTTTTTTTGTATGTGGGCTCGGCCCTTTGGATTATAGCTGCAAATCTTGAAAAACTTCCCGATATTGTCCAAATGGTGTTTGCTTCAGCTTTTGCTCCACAAGCTTTTGGCAGCGGTGTTGTTGTAGGGGGGATTGTTTCAGCTTTCCGGTGGGGTGTATTCAAATCGCTTCAATCCAATGAAGCGGGCGTCGGCACCCAAACCATTCCCCATTCCATGGCAGAAACTGATGATCCTGCGCAACAGGGCATTCTATCCATGATTGCCACCTATTCAGCAGGTTTTATCTGTATCTTATCAAGCCTGGTGGCGCTCATGACCGAATCGTGGCTCAATCCTAACTTAAGCTTAGGGATAGATATGGTCGCCTATTCTTTCCATAGCTATTTTGCTCAGATTGGGCTCATCATTGTGTCTCTCAGCGCCTTTTTATTTGCCTTTACCACGATTTTGGGAAATAGCTTTAATGGGAGTCAATGTTTTGTCTATCTCACTAAAAATAAGTACATCACTGCATACTATATCGCGACAGGTTTTTTAGTCTTTGCTGGAACAATTGCCGATGTCGCCCCTCTTTGGGCTGCGATCGATTTCATGCTGGTTCCCGTCCTCGTCCCCCACATTTTAAGCATTGTTTACCTTTCTTATAAGCAAGGCGCTCTCCTCGAATACAGTGAGCCCAGTCTTATTGACGCAGCTTAATACTGCCTTAATGCTAATAGTGTATAATAGAAAGTATGTTATCTCATGTATCAACCTATTATCGCATTCCGGAAGAGGAGCCCTCTTCTAAAGGCTGGTCATCTACAGCTGATTACAATCAGCAAACAGTTGTTCCAACCTCAAAAAGTATGGTGGCTGCTATAGAGGTACTGATTGGAATTGGAGCTGTCTCTTTGCTGGTTTTATCGCAGCAAAATTGGCCAGAAGATTTTTGGTTAAACCACCCCGCTGTTTTTATTGGAGGAGCAGCTGTTTCAGGCTTTGTAGGCTTAGACATTGTAGTAGCCATAGGCATTCGAATTCACGCTGCCATAAAGTCACCCCAACCACAAAAGATGAAGGAAATGAACACTTCAGAGGCTTTGGTTAAATTGGAGCAGGAAACTTTAGAATATCAACGTTGGCTATCAAAAAGGGCTCAAACTGAACATAATGATATCCGTGATGGCTTTTGTCTTGCGTTGGCGAATGCTGGTTTAAAGGCAGATGATTATCAACTCGTTATTTTTCGTCCTGTTCAACCCATAGGATTTGGAACCCACTTTGTCCTTTGGGATAACCAAGATAAAAATCCTTTTAATCTCCGAAATTATGCACCCAATTCTATCCTAATTGTGACCCATTACGATGGTCCAACCTCAGTTTTTTGGGAACATCTTATCTTTGAAGACCCTACTGGTCCTAGAAAGGATCATCCAGCAAGGACAGACTACCTTGGCGATCAATTTGTCCATGTTCACCTCAATGAGCATGATGTCAGTCTCCTTCAGCACGCCATATTATCAGAGAAAATACTCCATGTAATCCGTAATAAAAGCAGTTTTGGAAGCACTAGGCTTAAATAGTAAGGGAAAGCTTGCTGGCGATGCTGTGGAGGTATTCGGCCCGTTTGCGGGGAAGCTCGGGGATGTCGACTTTGGTTTCTAGTTGTTTGATGAGATGGGCTCTACGGCAATTAAAGAGGATTTGGTTGATATTGAGATCTGGGGGGGTTAAGATCCAGCCCACTTCGATACCCAGTTTGACAAGACTGAGTGCATTGAGCGCTTCAATGGCTTCCAGCTGATAGGAATGGGTTAAAAGACCGAGGGCCCGGGCGACTTTATTTTTGAGCGACTCGTGGCCACTTTCCATCAGTTTTTTGCGGATTGTGATTTCAGCGACGACTGCCCTTGTGGCCCACATTCTCATGGTCGTGAGAATGTATTCTTCTGTGAGACCTAGGGTACAGGTGTTATGGGCGACTAAAATATCGCCAATCATTTCTGATGTTTTCCCTTGCAAGCCAACAGCTTCTACTTCTTCTTCCTTTTCTTTTTCGATCAATTCGGCAAGCTCGCCTGTGTGAATGATCGCAGGGATATGCAAAAAAAGAGAAATCGTGAGAGCCGTTCCTGCGTGACGGGGATCGGAAGAGAGAAAACCAAAGCGGGGATGGAAGGCAAAGTCAAGGGTTTTGCTTAAGTGATTTTCAATTTTAGCCAGCTTATTCCAAGACTTTTCAATTTCTTGTTGTGTGTCTAACAGATTGAGTTGAAGGTGGTCGGTTACGTTCAGGACACCTAAAAATTCCCCTGTGTCATCAATCACAAATCCTTCTCCTGCGTGCGCTTGGTGAAATCCATCTGTGATTAAAAAATGTTCAAGCAAAAATTCTTTCTGAAGGGGGCCGATCTCTTCAGAACGAAACAGTAGGGGATGATCCAAGTCTTTGTATTTCATTAGACTTTCATGGAGCAGAGAAACAACTTGCCCTTCGCGGTTTTTATCGAGCTTGTGGGGAAATTTAAATTTTTGCAAATTCCTTGTGAGGCTAAGTGTCGTGGCCAACCAAACATTGTGAGCTTGTTTTTCCCAAGGACTTTTGAGCTGAAAGATGGGATGCTGAGTTTCTTTTTCTGGGTTCATCACATGCTTCCTTTGCCGTCAGACTTTTCTTTAAGCGCCTGTATCTGATCGCGAAGAAGAGCTGCTTGTTCATAGTCTTCGCGCACAAGTGTTTCATCTAAAGCTTCATTGAGAGCGATGAGTTTCAGGGTGGGGCTGATTTCGCTGACTTCTCCTGGAACTCGTCCAATATGAAGGGCTTGAGTTTTTTTATTGCTTGTTAAATGGCGTGAGATCCGATTTTCTTTCAGCAATGTTTCCACAAGCGCATCGGCGAATACTTCATAACAAACAGGGCAACCCACAGGATGACCCATCCGTAAAGATTCCAGTGTTGTGCCACAATTGCCACAGGCTAAAGAGGTTTCCCCTTTTTCGGGATAACCTTCTTGACGCACGGCACCGTATAAGCGTCTTTCAAGATGAGGGCAATCGGCGCACATCACCGTGCGTGTCATTTTATCCCCAACAATTTCCGTATAACAGACATAAAGTGGTTTTTTGCATTCAGAACAATCTAGAGGGCGCTCAGGCATATTCGTGATCTTACTCATGCCACTAAAAAATTGCTAAAAGTTTCTTCAACATCTCAACAAAAGCAAATTGAGCGGGTTAATTCAAATCCAAAATTATTTTCAAATATTATTTTTAAAAAACGGTTTTGTATATATACTTATTTATATAGACAAAATTCAATTTAACATTAAATCTTCGGAGAAAATATGAGATTTAAAGATTTGATATTACTGCCTGCTGTAGTTATAGGTCTTACAGCTGCATCGACTAGTTGTTACGGTGGCTCAGCGAATGATCGTAATAACAATGACAATGGTGTTGGCATCAACAATCGCCAAGCACCAAATCCAAATGGCAATGGAAGTATTCCAACAACTTCTTCTACCTATTCTAGTTCACAATATTCTGGCACGACCAACACTAAGGGATCCACTTCAACTAATGGTGCTGGATCAAGCTCACAATGTGCGCCAGGCAAAGGCTGCTCAACTACAGACCTTTCTGTTTTTGAAGAAGCTGATGAGGAAAATGTGTATGGTGATCATGGCTTTACTCGCGGAGATATCAAAAATCTTTACGTCACAAAGTATGATCCTAAATCTGAGCAAACCATCAACGGAAATGTTCAAAAAATCTTGCGTGTTCAATTTCCCGATGGCAACTGCTACTTTGTCGCAGTGATACAGATGGATACAGGTACCATTTTGGTCAATTTAGGTCCTGTCTGGTTTGCTGATGAAAACAACATGGTCGTCAATGAAGGGGATCAAGTGCAAGTGGTTGGTTCTTTGATCCGAACAAATGGTCGTTACATCTTGATTGCAAGCCAATTGAAAAAGGATGGCCAGAGTTTACAACTGCGCAATCAAAGTGGAAGTCCTCAATGGGGCGCTCCTAAGTCTCAAAAAGGGACATCAACTCAACAATAATCTTTTGATGCTTCAAACTTCCGAAGGCCTAGCCCTTCGGAAGTGTTTTTCTACTTCTTCGTACACACTCTCAACTGAAAGTAATCGGATACAAGACATTTCATGGCACCCTTTAAAACAGGGGGAGCAGGGAACGGGATGGGTAATACATGTGGTTGTATTCCCAAAGGGGCGCCACTGCTGATCGGGGTTTATTCCTGTAAAGAGCAGGATGGAAGGTGTTCCGGCAGCTGCAGCAACATGCCCTGCAGACGTGTCTGGAGCAATCAAAAGCTCTGCATTTTGGATGGTTTGGGTAAATCCTTTCCAAGAAAGTTGATCACATAGGTTTTCTGTCTGAGAAAGTCCATTGGTTACTCTTTCTATCGCTTGATTTTCCCTTTTTCCGATCCCTGTGAATTTTAGATAGTATCCTTTTGCTACTAAACGCTCTGAAAGTATTTTCCAATGTTTTTCAGGCCAATTTTTTTGTGCATTTCCTGTTCCCATATGGATGACTATATAGGATTGAATTGATAGTTTTTTCTTTTCAATATGAATTTTGGGGAAAAATTGGGAGTGATCGATAGGGATAGAAAGAGATTCCAGTAAAGAAACATACGCTTCCACAACAGACACGTTTTCTTGAAAATCCCAAGGTATGGCATGTGTCAATAAAGGACTAAAACCTGCACTGATAAACCCTACCCGTGTAGGAATTTTTGCCTGCCACAAAAGGGGAGCCATGTTGGGAAAGTGGAGGCCGCAATCGATGGCAAGATCATATGCGCAGGCTCTCAGCTCTTTCAAGACAGTTTTGCGCATGTTCAGATAACGGCGGTATTTCTCGTGAGTTGAGCGATTGATTTTCCAATGATCGACCAGATGGATGGCTTGAAGGTCAGGCTGATCCTTTAAAAGGGGTTGTGACCAGCTACCCACTAACATCCCTATTTTTGCTTGGGGAAAAAAAGAGCGTAAGGGGGCTAAAAGAGAGGTTGTTAGAATCACATCCCCTAGATGAGCTGTCTGACAGATTAAAATGTTTTTAGGAGGTTGTCTGAGTTTGTTTTTATTGAGAAAGATGGGACAACATTTGAGAATTCCATCGATTAGCGCAATAGACCTGTAAGCCCATTTATGATGAATCGGGTATTTCATTTTTTAACTTCTTCAGTACGGCGTCGAGATCGTGTAGATCGTCATTGATCGAGATTTGTTCGGCTCTTTTTAAAAGGTGCCCCATTTGGATCCCCGGTTTGATCCCTAATTGTTTCAAGTGTTCAGAGGTGACAAGTGGGGTTTTCCTTTGGATGCGGTGAATATGCTGTGAAAGAGAATGCTCCCTTTCTACATGCTCCTTTGCAAAGATCAACCTTTCTTTCCCTTTCTTTTTGGCAGCTGCAATACCTACAAATAGACTAGCCAGAGGATGCGCATAGAAGTATGCCCAATCATAAAGGTCAATATGAGAGGATTTTAATAAAGTTTCCGCCTTAGCAAAAAATTCGACCAATTTTTTTTCTTCAGATGAAGTTTTCAAAAAATTGCAAAGATTCAATCTGTCTTCCAATGACATTTCAGGAAAAAGCTCAAGAAGATATGCAATAGTGGGTGTCTCTATTGGAAAGTGGGCAAAAAGGGAGACCCTTTCAGAAAGTGTAGCAGATGAGATGTGTTGAAGCTCTGGGAAAATCACATGTAGAAGACCCAACTGATGCAAGCTAATGAGTGATTGGTCAAAGTGATGATATTTGGCCATTTTACAAAGCTCCTGCCATATCCTCTCCATAGATACTGATGGCAAAAGATCGTGAGCAAAAGCTTTGATTGCAGAAGCAGTGTTTTCTTCGAGATGAAAGCCTAAACGGGAAGCAAAACGGACAGCTCGGATCATCCGGAGGCGATCCTCTTGAAAGCGCTCATGGGGGTTGCCGATAGCTCGGATGATTTTTCGGTTTAAATCCTCCTTCCCACCCACAAAATCAATGACGGTTTGAGTCAAGGGATCGTAGAACATCCCGTTCACGGTAAAATCTCTGCGCTGCGCATCTTTTTCAGCAGTTGAAAAGTCGATCCCTTCGGGATGCCTGCCATCAACATAGGGAAGATCTTTACGGAAAGTTGAGACCTCAAATTGCAAACCCTCTTTAACAACGATGACGACTCCAAAAGCAATTCCTACGGGAATGGTTTTTGAAAAAAGCTGTTGGATGATATGGGGTGGCGCGCTGGTTGCAATATCGATATCATCGGATGGATTACCCAGGAGTTTGTCTCGTACCCATCCCCCTGCAAAATAGGCCGTAAAGCCAGCATTAAACAAGGTTTTACAAATTTCTTCCGCGCCATTATAAGAAAGCATATTTTAGATATGATGCCTGATTCGTATGGATTATTCAACCTTACTGCCACAGATTAAGAGTTTACACGCTCAAGTGCCGAAAAGTCGTGTTCTCAAGGCGCTGATCCAAACACTGTATAAAAGTAAAAAATCGATAGCCTATAGTTATTTAACCCTGCTCCTGTGGGAATATATTGCTGAAGAGCTTCCAGATCATCTGTGCCATATTCCAGAACCTATTTTCAATCCATCAGCTGCTGTACGGTGGAGAAAAAGATATATTTCTCATGAACTTGCTTGTGCGATCCTCGATTTCCATGCCATCACGCACAAAATCTCCACATCTAATGTGCAAACAGTTTTAGCGATTGGAGCCAATGCATGGCAGCTCGGCTATGTGTTTTTGCATCAAATTCCCCTTCTTAAATACATCGTCACCGATTCATCTTTTGCTCTTCAAAGAGTTCAGGGGCATTATGAAAAAGTTTTTCCAAACAAAAAGATTTTTTTGTACCGCCCATTTGAAAATTTTGAAAGCGTAAAACAAGAGTTTGAAAGTGCTTCTATTTGTCTGATTGAGCCTTGTCAATTGCCTCTCCTCCCGCCACGGTCCGTCGATTTAGGGATCACCATCGATGTTTTGGACAAGTTGAGCCATCAAGAAATGGGAAACTACTTTGAGCTCTTGGCTAAGCTGATCAAAGGGTATTTTTATTTCAAAGAGCAAAAAAATTCTTCCATCAAAGAAGCGGATTATCAGCTTCCTGAAGAATGGGAAGAAATTTTTTGGAGAACTTGCATCCTGCACCCATTTTCTTTTGAAGCATTATTTGCGCAAGGCACTATAATCGATCAATGACACTTTTCATCAATGCTCAAAATCTTGCCAAATCATATGGTGAAAGATCTCTTTTCCGTGATTTGTCCCTCAGTGTATTCCAAAAAGATCGAATCGGGTTGGTTGGACCTAATGGCTCAGGAAAGTCCACCTTATTAAAAATCTTGGCAGGGCATGAAACCGCCGATGAGGGAACTGTTACCTATAAACGAAATCTCAAGATTGGCTATGTGCCGCAATCGTGTTTTTTCCCCGACCAAAAACCGCACACAATTCTCACCATGGCTCTAAAGGATGAGCAACAACTGCCTGACTATGAGAAAGCAAGGCTGGCTGATGTCTGGCTCACGAAACTTGAGTTTCAGCAAAAAGAGATCAGTGCAGCTGCGCTCTCAGGGGGATGGAAAAAGCGGTTAGCTTTTGCGGCAGCCTTAATCACAACTCCCGATCTCTTACTTTTAGATGAGCCTACGAACCATCTTGATCTCGAAGGTATTTTGTGGCTTGAGAAATTTTTGCTAAAAGAAGCTTCCACGTTTCTTCTCGTGAGCCATGACCGGTATTTTTTGCAAAATGTCACTTCACGGATTGTCGAAATGGATCCTATCTATCCGAATGGCACTTTTTCGATTACGGGCTCGTATCAATTCTTTCTCGAAAAAAAGGGGGAGTTTTTGGAGGGACAATTACAGCAAGAAAGAGCCTTAGCATCGAAAGCGCGTAAAGAAAGCGAATGGCTCAAATCTTCTCCTAAAGCCCGTACGACAAAAGCCCAATCACGTATCGACCATGCGGAAGAAGTGTTAGCTGATCTTGCCAAGATCCAGCGGCGCAACGTTAAAAAAAAGGCTGCTATTGCATTCGATGCATCGGAAAGGGAAACGCACCAGCTACTCGTTTCCCACAATTTGGCTAAAAAAGCGGAAGAAAGAATGCTCTTCCAACGGCTCAATTTCATTTTATCTCCCGGCACAAGGATGGGATTGTTAGGACCCAATGGGTCTGGTAAAACCACGCTGCTGCGCATTTTAGCGGGGGAGATAAAACCCGACCAAGGGACATTAAAAAAGGCAGATGATCTGAAAGCTGTCTATTTCGATCAGCATCGAACGGTTCTTCCCGATGAAATGCGCCTGCGTGATGCACTAGCTCCCACTGGAGACTTTGTCATTTACCGAGGGCAACGGATCCATGTGAATGGATGGTGTAAGCGGTTTTTATTCTCTCCAAATCTCTTAGATCTTCCTTTAGGCAAGCTATCGGGAGGGGAAAGGGCGCGCATTTCGATTGCCCATTTGATGTTACAACCTGCCGATCTTTTGCTACTTGATGAACCAACCAACGATTTAGATGTGACTACTTTGGAAACCCTTGAGGATAGTCTCATGGATTTTCCGGGTGCTGTTGTTTTGATCACGCATGACCGTTGTATGTTGGACAGAGTGTGCAATCAGTTATTAGCGCTCACAGATCCTGAACAAACATCTTTTTATGCCGATTTTGCTCAGTGGGAGAAAGCTACCCGTAAACAACCTACACCCCCTCCAGAAAAAAAAACACCTCCACCCAAACCATCCTCTTCCGAGCTGCGTAAAATCGAAACCAAGATCACCCAATTTGAAAAAGAAATCCAGCAACTCAATCATCTTCTAGAAGACACAGAAGTGACACAAAACCCCACCCGTCTTGACGAGGTTTGCCGCGCAATCGCCCTCGCAGAAAACCAAATCGAACAACTTTACCTCCGCTGGGAACAGCTCGAAAAGAAGCAGCTTTAGCTTGACAAATTTCAATTTTTTTTATGACAATTAATCCCTCATTTGTCAAGGAGGGTTAAAATGATAACGCTCGATCTTAAAACACAATCTCAGATTATCATTCCAAAGATGCAAAGATCCTGGAAGCATTCAAATTTTACTGGAATAGAGGAGTGTGCACACGCCCTCATCCAAGCTGGAAACCAATTTATATGCAAACAATTTAATAAATGGGAAGCAGATATTTTTATACCCTTGCCGATTCTGTTGTGTGCGGTTGAGATCATGGCTTCTGATACAATCCAATTTTGTGATACCACAAAACTTCTTCTTAGTAAGGTTTGTAGCATTTTTTCTGAGATCATCCTCCTGCTAACAAGAACAGAAAGAAGGCACATTTACCCGTCAACAAGAGACAATCTGATCAAACAGCTGGGGTGTATACAATCTTATCTTCCTAAGAAAGAAGTGAGCACCTACTTTGAAATCGAATGTTCTCTTGAGGCTGTCAAAGCGATAGAACCTGGAAAAGGGGTTGTGACAGAAATAGCAAAAAAACAAGGAACTGCCTTGACAAGTGGAAGTATCACTGCAATAGCAGAGGGTACGCTGGGATTCATAACAGGTCCGGTAACTTTTTTAAACAAACTTCACTCCGAAATGCAAAAGTCTTGGTATCCCCCTGTTCTCGACATCAAGTGGAAATTGACTTGTTTAGCTCACTCACCCATTAGGCCTGATTTTGAGCAAAAAATTTACGATCTTGGTGATAGAAAAAAAATTATCGATAAAGGCGAGCACTTTAGTTTTTGTTTAACTGGTATGTGCGCGGATTTATTAGAAAAAGTAAATATAGAAATAGGGAGTTTAAAAGAACCTAGCGATCCTAACAATATGTGGCTTCATAAACTCTCCGATCTTCTTTTTAAAGAATTTAAAGAAACTGACACACATCTAGGTCTACGTGGTTATGCTTGTCTAAATGCGCCGCAAAAAGACTTTTGGAAAACACGCTATCTCGCTGTACAACATTTAAATACTCTATCAGATCAAGACGCTTTTCGTGAGCTAAGTATTACAACTCTTGCTAAGCGATTAATGGATGAAGAAAATCCCACTGTCATCACCTTATTAAATACGATGTATGATAAAACAAAATACCAAAAAACATGGGATACTTGCTTATATCAGCAGGGTGTACTCACAGGCAGCAAAACAAGCAACCAAGAAAAGATTCAACAAATTCAATTACATATAAAAGACAAAATAGACGAAAAAAATCACAAACAATTGCTGAGTAGGCCATCAAAGCTACAGGTAAATGATGGAAATAGTAGAGATTCAAAAAAAATAAAAGAAGATCTGGATAAGTTGGATGAGAATATCGAGAATTTGGAGGTTGAACTTGAGGCGTTAACTGGTAGACTCAAAATTATTAACCAACTTATTGCTGAGCCCGATCCTCACAACTCATGAATCCAGTTAATCACTTTGAGGGTGAGACTGCCGATTTTTTTAATCTAGTTTCGCGGGATCATGCTTTAGGGTCTTTCTCCTCGTCGTTTATTGATAAGGTTGCCAAAAACGCGCAGCTTGTTTGTCAGGTTATTCGTCAAAATGGAGACCATGGGACTGGCATTCTTTTAAAGAATGGTTTGCTATTGACAAACCACCATGTTCTCAGAAATCGCAGCATGGCTGAAACCAGTAAAGCTCGTTTTTCTGATAAAACGGGCAGAAAGTTTTTTGATGTCAGCTTTGATCCCACACGTTTTTTTCACACCAATGATCCTCCCGAGCGGAAAGAAGATGCACCTCCTGATTATGACACTGTTAATGATCCTCTCAGCAAAGATTGGCTCGATTACACAGTCGTTGCACTAAAACCCGATACCCGAGTTGCTGAACTTTGCCAAAATGCTTTTTGTCTTTTTAATTATGGATTCTCTAAAGCAGGTGTACCGGCTAATATCATTCACTACCCGACGCCAGAAGGATCTGCGGATCAATGTAAAGTTTATAAGCACATCACGCTTTATAAAAATTTTATCACTGCATGCGATGAATTGAGTTATCATTATCAAAATGTCACAAAAATAGGATCCTCAGGCGGTCTTGTTTTCAATGATACTGGAGAAATGATTGGGTTGCACCGGGCTGAGTGTGAAGAGGAAGGTCATGAGGATTGCTGCATTGCGATCTCAATGCAAGCCATTGCTAAAGCGATGAGAAAATATGAGGACATTCTAAAGGCGCATATCTATCTCAGCGTGGAAGCCAAAATGCTCAGGGATCACTACAGTAAGATGGAGCATTTAACCCTTTTGGTCTCTAGGAAAGAAGAGCCTATCAAAAAACTCTATACCCGCCTTGCGATTATCGGTGAAGAAGAGAAAAAAAAGAAAAAAGAAGAAACAAAAAGTCTGAAACCTGGTCAAGCTCTAGGTCAGCTCGAGGATCGAAGACCTTTGACCTACGAATCGATCTTTGAACCCAAGCAACCCATCCTCCTAGAGAAACTCTTCCAACATGAAAAGCTAAAAGGGGATGTAAAACGGGTTCTGATACAAGGTTCAGCAGGGATTGGTAAAAGTACACTATGTCATTACATGGCCTATCGATGGGCTCAAGGAACACTGTTTCAAGAATTCGAATATCTCCTCTGGTTGCCTTTGCGTCGTTTAAGCCTCACCATTTATCCAAACAACATCGAATGGAATGACTACGTTGCCAAAGAGTGTGGATTAGAAAGTGCGCAAGTGTCTGTTCTTTTTAACAAACCAGAAATTCAAAGAAAGACTCTAGTTGTACTGGATGGTTATGATGAATTGTCTGCTGATGCCACGAATCCACACGGATGCTTTTCTTCTATTTTGAAGAAATTGAAAGCATTTCCAAACGTCATCATTACGTCAAGGCCTAGAGATATAAGGGATTTTACCCCAAACTGTGATTTAGAAATTTTAGGTTTCGATTCCAGGGGTATTGAAGAGTATATCGGACACTTCTTTTCAAAAGATCAAGAGGCGCAGGCTAAAAACTTTCAGACACAGCTTCAATTTCCTCATATTAGGAGTCTTGCACATATTCCCATTAATCTAGAGATTTTTTGTACACTTGCTATTGTTAAGCCATCTTTTTTTAATTCAATAGATGCCTCTACAACGACAGGGATCTACATCAAACTCACAGATTGGTTATTTAAGCGGTTTAGCATCGAACGCAATAATAAAGACCCAGATGATGTTATCAATGAACCTGAACCTGATAGCGCATGGGATGTGACGCATCAATCTAAGATCATAGAGAAAATAGCCTGGGAAGGGATGGACAAAGATACCCTCTACCTTCCCCTTGCTGCCATTAAAAAAATTTACAGAGCGTACGGATGCTCTGAAGTGACTATAGGATCCATCCGCAATGTAGGTCCTTTGCGGATCGAGGAAGATGTAGGCATGTTTATCCATTTTACTTTTCAGGAATTTTTTGCAGCAGCTTATTTAGCTCGCCTATACGTGGAAAATCCGCAAGAAGCTGGCCTCATTTTAAAAAACATAAAATTCGAACCCCGCTATCGGCTAGTTCTCAGGATGACAGCGGGATGTCTCTCTCAAAAAGGACAACTCAACAACTTAAAAATATTTTTTAAGGATCTTTTTGCAGAGCCAAGGGACTTAGCAGAAAGTTACGAATTGATCTTATTTGCTCAATGCTTTGAAGAATGCTTATCAGAAGATCTTGAAAAGATTCCCCAGCATGGAGGCTTTATAAAAAGCGCTGCTTCTTATTTTAAAAAAGTCCCTTCGCAAGAAATACAATTCCAACTTCTTAGCCATAACTCTAAGCTATTGTGTCATCCTGCCTTTCCTTATTTCGAAAAAGCCCCCCCGATAGGAATGCAGTTTCAACTTCTTGACCATAATGCTAAGCTGTTGTCTCATCCTCCCTTTAGAACTGTTTTAATCGAGTCCATACAAAGCTTCTTACAAAGCGGATATCCAATTTCATTAATTCAAATTGTAGGACAATTCTCTCACGAAGTCTTTCATGAAGTCTTTTTAATTCTATTGAAGATTGTAGGGGATTCTTCTCTTACCAAAGATATTCGGGAAGCAGGCATGCAAGAATTGCAAAACTTCGGAAATAAATACAAAAAGTTCTTCGATGTTTTTCCCAATCTAGTAGAAATGATAGGGGATCCATCTCTTAAAGAACCTCTTCGAGAAAAGATCATCAATGTATTAAGGCAGACGTTCAAGTCTAGGCATGTAAGCTCTTCTGAAGTTCTTCCAATTGTAATCGAAATTTTAAAAGAGACTCCTCTCAGTATAGAAACTCGAAAAATGACTATTAAGATGTTGGGCTATTTTGCAAAATCTGAGATTTCTTCCGCTTCTACATTTCTTGCAGAATTATTAAAAATTGCAAAAAACCCTTCTTTTGATGAGGGTATTCGGCAAAAGGCTCTTCAGGTTTTGGGTCAATGTGCAAAATCAAATGTGTCCTTTGTAGAAATTCTTTCTGATTTAATCACGATTGCAGGGGATTCTTCTGATGATGAGGATGTTCGGCAAAATTGCGTTCAGATACTGGGTCAAGTTGCAAAACAGAGAAGGGACTGGCCTTTAGCAACTATCTTGATTCTAGAAAATTTCGTAAGGGAGAAGTTTCTTGATAGAGCTATTAAAAGGGATTTTATTGAGATTTTGCAGATAACTACAATTTATCAGAGAAAGTCTTTCGATGCGCTATCGATTCTTGTGAAAATGGCAGAAGATCCTTTTCTTGATCCAGAGATTCGAGAACATACCCTTAGGTCTTTAGGTAAGATTGCAGAGTCTGGGCTTAGATTTTCACCAGAAATGATTTCTGTACCATTAAAAATCGCCGAAAAATTATCCCTGAACAAAAGCCTTCGAGAGGAGGCCTTAAGAGTTCTTTGCAGAATTACGAGATTTGGAAAATCAGATTATTTCCTAACTCATTATAAAGAAACAAAGTATGCCACATGCCCTCCAGAAATGTTTTCGTTTTTAGTAAATGCTATAGAAGGATCTTTCTTTGATGATGAGGATCGAGAAGAAGCAATCGATGCTCTTAGCAAGATAGCAAAATCGGGGTATGCATTGCCTATCAAATCTCTCTCGGTTTTATTCAAGATAGTATTCGATTCTTCTTGCGCTGGACAATTGAGAGAGAAAGCTACTGCAGCTTTGATTCAAATTGCAAAATGTGCTCATACCCAATTTGGGGATGCTATTCTCGAGCTTTTAAAAATGATGGGGAATCCTAATTCTTATGATAACCTCAAACGCGGCACAGCCATTTGGTTATTAGGTGAAATGGCAACATCTAAGCATCCATTGCCTAATGAAACTCTTTTAATTCTAAAGCAAGTAGTCAAGGAATCTCCCTTTGACAAGCATCTTCTTATACAGGTTGTCTATACTTTGGGTGAAATTGCACAATCAGAACAAGACCTAGCTTTAAAAGCGCTTTCTCTTTTATTGAAGCTCGTAAAAAAATTTTCCCATGATCAAGATGTGCGACGAAATTCCATTTATTCATTGGCTGAGATTGCAGAATCTAAACAGGCATTATCTTCAGAAATTCTTCCGATTCTACTAGAGATGGAAAAGGATCCTGTGCTTGATGCATCTTGCCGAACAAGAATCATTACAGTTTTAGTTCACCTTGCAACATCCAAACAAGTACTGAATGACGAAGCTCTCCAGGTATTGATGACAGTGGCTGGAGAGCTTTCTGTTAAGTATGATCGAGAGATGACCGTTGAGGTGCTGGGTCAAATGATAAAATCAAAGCATAGATTGTCCCCCGAAGCTCTCTCGGTTTTAAGAAAAATAGTAGAAGGTCCATCTCTTTATTGTTGCCCTGAGCAAGGCAAAGCCGCTGAGATCTTGTATGACAGGTTTAAAAGAACCAGGTTGCTTTTCTCAATGAATGTCTCGGAAAATGTTAAGCAGATTGCCAAATATGGAAGCTTGCCGAGAGGGCAAGTTCTCTGTCTAATGTCACGCTTTAGGAGCGATTGTTCTAAAAATGGACATTTAGCTCAAATCAAGACTGTTGAAATTTTAGTCGAAGTTGCAAGATCGAAAGGACATCCGTTATCTTCCAAGGCCTTCTCAGTTTTGATGGAGGTATCGGAAGTTCCTTCTGTCGACCAGAGTATCCGATTACAAATCGTGAACCAAGTTTTGCATTTAAGCATAAAATTTAAGCAATCAGCATTTCTAAAGAGCCTTTCTGTTCTATTGCATATGATAAGAGATTGTTCTCTTAATAATATTCGATTAGAAGCTATTCAAGTTTTAGGCAAGATTGCACAACTGGATCATGCATTATCTTTCGAAGCATTTTTGAATCTAATAGAGTGTCCTTCTTTTGATAAGGATGTTAGATCATGCGCGATTCGAGTTATGTGTGAGATCGCACAATTTTGTCGCCCACTAATACCAAAAATTCTCGAGGCTTTATTAAAAATAGCAGATCCTTCTTCCCCTAATGAGGATGTTCGATTAGAAATCATTAGGGTCTTAGGTCAGAACGCAGCAAATGGGCACGTGTTGACTTCACAGGGATTTATGGCTCTATTAAAGCTAGCAGATGCTCATCCGCTAACTCATAGTGAAGTGGTTAAGGCTTTAAATCAAATTGCCGAATCTGGGCAAGTATTCCCTCAAGAAGTTCTCTCGGCGCTAATGAAAATGGCAAAAGATCCGTCTATTCGTGATCACGATCTGGTCAGGTTTGTTGAATTGTTGGGCAAGATTGCCGAATCTCAGCATGAATGGCTTCAAGAAGTTCTCTCAGTGCTCATGAAAATGGCAAGAGAGCCATCTACTCATTATGGTCGTGCTAAGGTTGTTGAAGTGTTGGGTAAGATTGCCGAATCTCAGGAAGTATTTCCTCAAGAGGTTTTCTCAGTTCTATTGAACCTTGTAGATGATCCTCTTGTACGAGCAGAGGCCATTGACGCTTTGAAGAAAGTGGGATCATCACAGTTGATTCAGTATCCTGACGATTTAGCAAAAAAAGTGTGTTATCTTACCAACCGCGCATGGGTGGTTCACCAAAAAAAGGTTTGTATTATTGATAACCACAGCAGGGTTGAAAGGGATCAAACTCTGCTGGAAGAGGTTTCTTGTCGGACACAATAATCCCCGTTGCTTTAGGTTTAGGCGATTTTTTTGTCACGGCGGGTGATGGTGGGAGGATGGTTATGGAGAATGGCTTCTTCGGAGATGTGCACTTCTGCGATGGTTTCGTCAGAGGGTACTTCAAACATCAGATCACGAAGGAGGTTTTCGAGGATCATGCGAAGCGCGCGAGCTCCTGTGCCTGCTTCTTTTGCTTTTTTTGCGGCAGCAAAAAGAGCCTCTTGGCTAAAGCTAAGCTTCACACCTTCTTCTGCAAACATGTGAGTGTATTGCTTCACAATCGCATTTTTGGGCTCAGATAAAATTTTAACGAGGTCTTCGACCATCAGCTCATTACAGTTGACGATGCAGTTGAACCGGCCAACAAATTCAGGAATCATTCCAAATGAGATGAGATCTTCAGGCTCAACCTGCTGCAAGAGCTTATTGCGATCATGAGGGTCGAACGTTGCTCCCGTTTTCACATCGGCAAAACCAATTTTACTTTTCCCCAACCGTTTGCTGATGATTTTGTCGAGGTGGACAAAAGCACCCCCTACAATAAATAAGATATTTTCAGTATTCACACGGATGTACTCTTGGTGAGGGTGCTTTCTGCCCCCTTTTGGAGGAACATTGGCTGTCGTGCCTTCAACAATTTTTAATAACGCTTGTTGAACCCCTTCGCCTGATACATCCCTTGTAATGGAAACATTTGAGGTTGTGCGTCCAATTTTATCAATTTCATCTATGTAAATGATACCTTGTTCAGCACGGGCCACATCATAATCAGCCGCTTGTAAAAGACGGAGGATAATATTTTCAACGTCCTCACCTACATATCCGGCCTCAGTTAAAGTGGTGGCATCTGCGATTGTAAAGGGGACATCGAGGATTTGCGCCAAGGTTTTAGCAATCAAAGTTTTTCCAGAACCTGTGGGCCCTAGTAAAAGAACATTCGATTTACCGTAGTGAGCTTCTTTGTTTTGCGCGAGGGCGCGTACCCTTTTATAGTGGTTATAAACAGCAACAGCCACTGTGCGTTTAGCAGATTCCTGCCCAATAATATAGTCATCGAGCTTGGCTTTGATTTCAGCAGGCTTAAGCAATTTGAGCTCACCACCTGTGGATTTCTTTTCCAAAATGCTCATGCAAAGACGGATGCAATTGTCGCAAATGTAAACACTGGGACCAGAAATGAGTTTTTCAACATCATCTTCTGTACGTCCGCAAAAAGAACAAGCAGCAATAGCCTCTTTGTTATTAAAACCTTTTTTAGTCATCTGTGGGCTACTTTTTTTCTTTTTTTGAAATCACAATTTCATCGATCAGTCCATAAGCGATCGCTTGTTCAGCACTCATGAAGAAATCTCTTTCTGAATCTTCTAAAATCTTTTCAACTGTCTGCCCTGTGCAATCTGACAGAATATGCGCCAAAGCATCTTTCAAACGGAGGATCTCTTCCGCTTGCAGTTGAATATCAGCAGATGTTCCTGTAATGCCCCCTGAGGGTTGATGGATCATGATGCGGCTATTTGGCAGTGCCTTGCGTTTTCCCTTTGTGCCGGCTGCTAGAAGCAATGCTCCCATTGAGGCCGCTTGCCCAATACAATACGTGCTGACATCACACCCCAAAAAGCGGATGGTATCATAAATAGCAAGCCCAGCAGTGATATAGCCACCAGGGGAATTGATGAAAATTTGGATGTCTTTTTTGGGATCTTCTGACATGAGAAAAAGGAGTTGGGCGATCACCGTATTTGCCATATGTTCATCAATGGCTGTCCCAATGAGAACAATCCTATCTTTGAGCAAACGGGAATAGATATCCATTGCACGTTCGCCACGGCCCGTATCTTCAACTACATAAGGAACTAGAGTCATGTCAGCCACCTCACACAATAAACTAATAAAATTCTAACGGGAGTGTAGTCATAGCTCATCTAGAGGTCAAGAAGATTCAATAGCAGATAGCGCATATTCTTTAGCTTTACGTTGCATCATTTCAGATGCAATATGAGACACAAATTCTTTTGTTTTGGCCTCGTCATTTTTCGAGTAAAGGTAAGGATTTGCCGTGAACTGGCGAGACAGCTCCTCATTTAATTCAGCATTTGTGAGAGAAATCTTGCCTTGTTTAGCCAGCTGTTTATTTAGAAAGTACAAACGAAGAGCGATATCGATCTCATGCGCCACTTGTTTTTCGATCTCTTTTTCTTGGCTTTTGATCTCGTCATCAGAAAGATTATCTTGCTTCATGGCTTGAATTTTACGAGAGATTCTCTCAGTTCTTTCTGCTTCCACAAAAGAGGCTGGTAGATCAAAGTGATGGGTTTCTAAAAGAGCTTGCTCCAGGGCGTCAAACTTTTTATTTTGAAACTCAATTTCTGTCTCTTTCTCAAGTTTTTTACGGATCTTATGGCGCAAATCTTCTAAAGATTCGGCCCCAGCTTTGTGAGCTAGTGCTTCGTCAATCGGGGGAAGCAGCTTGTTTTTGATACCATGCAAAGTGACACGCATATTGGCGGGTTTAAAATCTTTCTTAATGCTTTCCTCTGCTTCTGGATCCACAGCGCTGAGTCCTTCAGAGCTCTCACCTACTTGCATTCCAATTAATAAGGTGTGAAGCCAAAGAGGGATTCTTGTCGTTGTGACCTCAAAACGGCGATTTTCGACAATTTTTTGGGGAGGATCTTGGTCGATCGATTCGATCGTAATGTCCACGTAATCCCCTTCATCAACGGGCCTTCCAGTGACATCTTCCCAATCTGCCAGACCGCTACGCACTTGTTCTAATAGTTCTTCAATCCGCTCTTCCTTCACAGCTTCTTGTTTCAATTCAGGAAGCTTAATTTTAGAAAAATCAATCGTGGGAACTTGTGGGTAATGTTCATAGGAAATGTGAACGATTGCACCTTCTTCTTGGGAACACTTTTCTATTTTGGGCTTGTCAACACTGTCACGCCCGATAGGGTATATCTCGGTGAGCTCTAAAGCGGCGCGATAGGCTTCATTAACAAGAATCTCTTTCCATTCTTGTTCAACATAAGAGCTATGACGTGCAATAACCGCTTTATCAGGCGCATGCCCTTTACGAAAACCGGGAACGGAAATCTGTTTATTAACAAGCTTGACGGCTTTTTGATAAGTTTTTTGGGCAGCTTTTGGTTGAAGTACGACTTTGACGTTCAAACGGCAACCCGATTCCTCGATAGCCTCAACCAAAAAACCTTCTTTTTCGAAAGTTTTAACGTTTTGATTCACAAATCCTCAAATTAAAAAGCGGGTGATGAGGTTCGAACTCACGACCCTCACGTTGGCAACGTGATGCTCTACCACTGAGCTACACCCGCGAGATGAGTTCGAAATTCTAATGAGAAAAACCTATTTTCTGCAACACGAAATACAAAAAGTGCTTAAGCAACTGGTTGTTTTTTTCTAAAAGACATTCGCTTTAGGGAAGTTTAATTTCAAGTAGCGGTCTTCAACTACATTGGCTTCTTCGGAACTTAGCGGTGTTATGTGTTTAAATTCTTTATTAGCCGTTTTAAAAATGAAAGTGTGTAAAGTCTGTCCTGGGCCTAATTGATCCCTGAAATAAGTATTCTCCGCCATTTCATCTTGCCAATCAACTACAAAACAGCTGGAATCCAAGTCAGCAGGCAAACCATCCTGCCACAACCCCTGAACATATTCTCGTTCAATATTAAAAAAGACTTCGTGCCTCTTAAGGTTTTTCTCTGTAACAATTCTTGATATTTCAAATGGATCATTAGTGCTACACGACGTTTCGTTTCCTATTCTTTCAAAATAAGGGCAAGAGCAGGAGTCGGGATTGTGTGGGTCAAAATGAGGATCGCTCCAATAACTATTTTCCTCCACTTCATCCCACAAGTAATCCCAAATATTTTCGTATTGGATGGCCTTCTTAGGGGAGGATTCTGGTGACGAAGCAGGTGCCTCGTTGTCATCAAGAGATATTTGTTGCGGCTTTTTTGGGGTTCCGTAAACAATCGCTAGAATACCAATAGCGCATCCTCCAACAGTGGTGGCAACGACACCGAGCAGTTGAGGCCAGCTCCCCTCTGCTGCCAAAATAATCCACTCCATCGAATGTGGCAAAGAGATGGCGCCGGTTGCTTGCAAAATTGTGACAAGAGCCAAGCCTGCAAAGACTGTGATCATCAAACCCCCGACCACTTTGGCACATATTTCCCAAGGGGTGATTTCTTGGATTTCTATTGCCTTAGACAGCGAATTTATTTCAGAATCCAAAGGATCTAAATATGGATTTGACACGATTTCCTCTTCTAATAAGTTAAGTTAATTACTTTATCAAAAATCGTTTAGAAAGTCAATAAAATTTATGTAAATCTATTATTTAAACAGAGGGAAGTGGGGTGCCAATGTAAAAATTTAAAGTATTAGAAGGGCTGTGGTTCTAATTTTTACTTGATAAGAAAATTTTTTCATTGCGTTGGAGGGGTCAAATCGGTACAACTAAGAGCTTATACGAAAGGGTCGGATCTTAACACATGCTCAATTTCCGGAAGCTGAGACAAGATTTTTCTTCTAATATCTTAAAAGAGGGAAAAGAACTTTACGATAAGAAGTCGGTTGTAAACGCCAAGATTTTGCTTTTTGATGCAAAGCATTTAAAGGTCAGCTCGAGAGTTAAAGGTGCCTTTGAAAATGTGTACGAAAGTGAAATCGAAATTGACAGGGCAGAGTCGATGGCGGTTGATTCCAATTGCGATTGCACCTACACATATGATTGTCAGCACATCGCTGCTGTGCTTTATTTTTTAGAAGAGAATCTCAACGAAATCGTTGTCGATTACTCTAAACAAGCAAGCCTTGATCTTCATGATGAGCAGATTCAGCAGGAATTGCGAGAAACCTTTGAGGTGGCAGCTTCCAAAGAAGATAAAAGACGGGATCAGAAATTTCAAAAAGAGGTCTTACGCGAATATCAAAGCGCAGCTGTAGAACTAGGGGGATCCCCTTTCTTTTTGGCTCCAGAGGTTGTAGATGAGGACAAGGCAGAGCTGGCTTTAATTTTTTCAAACCACGCCCAGCTCGATACCCAAACAAATCCAGAAATCCAGATTGCAATTCGTCTTCCATCCCGCTCAAAGCCGCTTTTGATTCCAAATGTTAAAACGTTTCTCGATGCTATCCGCTATTGTGAACCGGTTAACTTGAGTGGAAAAAGATACTTTTTCACTCCTTATTCATTTGAACCCATTACCCGAGAGCTGCTCCATATGGTCATTCAAAGCGCTCGCTATTTTGGTTCGGGAGAGGAAAAGTATTTACGTGTCGCAGCTCTTGAGCGAGAGTCTCTGGGGGCGATCCTGGCGCGTGCATATGATCTGGCGATGGGCGGTGAGCAACAGATTATCCCCAAAGATGGACGGGATGTGACTCAGATGCCTTGTCTTTATTGTGGCAATCTAGAAGAGCCATTGTGTCTATCCCCTTATCCTGCCAAAATTAAAGTTGGCCTTGAATATTTGGAAGCACCAGGCCCCACCCTTTTGATGAAGCCTGCAATACGCCTCGATGAAGATTCTATCGGGTTGGAACATGCCTGGCTTTTTGAGTCAACAAAGCCTGGTTTAATTCACCAAAACATGTATTACCGTTTTCAGCCAAAGGTGAAAAGAGCCCATTTAAAAGCGCTTCCAGCGATGCGCGACATCACTATCCCAGAGCCTCTTTTCGGTACATTCATAGAAAATGCCCTTCCTGTTTTGCGTCAATATGCAGAGGTTTCTAATCCAAGTATGATCGATCGCTTTGTGACGCTTCCCTTTGTTGAAGAGCTACGAGGGCGTTGCGAGATCAATTATCTGAATGGCGAGCTCGAAGCAAAACTGTATTTCCTTTACGGCAAAAATGAGATCCCCGCTTCGTTTGGTCAGCTCAATTACGAAATGATTTCCAAATTTGTGGGTAAAGAGGGAACATTAGCGCGCAATTTAGTCGAGGAGCGGAGGCTAACCAATGCCATTTTTGAGGATTTTCTTTTTTGTGAAAAAGAAGGTTGGTTTCGCGTTAAAAGTGAGAAAAAAATTGTCGAGTTCATGACCGAGGTTATTCCTCGCCACCAACACCGCATCACATTTGATTGTCCACAAAATCTTTCAGAACAATTCATTTATGATGAATCGAGCTTT
>Ga0153954_1000611_pt1 | contig 26579 bp, 20 predicted proteins | sample TSFL038MetaG_FD_102277 | JGI IMG/M metagenome (GOLD analysis project Ga0153954, IMG submission 102277) | Attine ant fungus gardens microbial communities from Florida, USA - TSFL038 MetaG | ecosystem: Host-associated > Fungi > Mycelium > Unclassified | place: USA: Florida, Wekiwa Springs State... | reverse complement strand
CTTGCGCAGAAATAACTTTTACAGGTTTTCGCTAATCTGATGAGATGTCATAAGTTCTCCGTCGCTAAAATTTACGCATAGACCAACGTTAACTTGTGAAAGTTATTTCTGCGCAAGCCCTAAATCGGTTTTCGATCCGTACTCCGACTCGAACTATGAGTCCGCGACAGAGTCGGCCGGCTCGGCCTACGTCTCTGCCACGAGCGCGGCCTACGACGCGCTAACCAGCGCTACGGCTGCGGATCAGTCGGCTTATGACAACGCAGTCGGGTCGGCGTGGAACGACTACTCTAGCGCAACGAGCGAAGATCAGTCGGCGTATGACAGCGCGACCTCGTCGGCGGCCTCGGCTCTGGCCAGTGCCACCGCTGCGGACCAGTCGGCTTATGACAGCGCAGCCGGGTCGGCGTGGAATGACTACACCAACGCGACCGCTGCGGATCAGTCGGCCTATGACAGCGCAGCCGGGTCGGCGTGGAACGACTACGTCAACGCGACCGCTGCGGATCAGTCGGCCTATGACAGCGCGGCCTCATCGGCAGCCTCAGCCCTGGCCAGCGCGACCGCCGCAGACCAGTCGGCCTATGACAGTGCGGCCTCATCGGCAGCCTCGGCCCTGGCCAGCGCGACCGCCGCAGACCAGTCGGCTTACGACAGTGCGGCCGCATCGGCAAGTGCGACATACGACGGCGGAATCGCCGCGGACCAGTCGGTGTTTGTCAGTTCGGTGCTGTCCGCTTACTCGACATACGTCAATGCGACAGTTGCGGACCAGTCGGCTTACGATGAAGCGGAATCCTCTGCCGCCGCAGCACTGGCCAGCGCCACGGCTGCAGACCAGTCAGCTTACGACAGCGCGGCATCCGCAGCGTCATCGGCGCTAACCAGCGCGACGATAGCCCACCAGTCCGCATACGATTCAGCGGCGGCCGAGGCGGCCGACACGCTTAACGACGCCATCGAAGCCGACCAATCGGCATACGACAGCGCCGTAACCGCAGCCGACGCGGCATACGTCCTCGCGGTCGCGCCCGCCAAGGCTGCCTACGAGGCTGCCCTGTCTAACCCCAGCGCGACTCCCGCGCAGATCAGCGCGCTGGAGGCCGCCTACGAGGCCGACGAACAGGCCGCGGCCATCGCACGGGCCAACGCCGAGGACGCCGCCGCACAAACCCAGTTGGACTCCGACGCCGACGCGGCCGAGGCCTACGATGACGCACTCGCCGACGCGATGGAGACCCGGGACGACGCCGACGCCGACTCCCTGAACAACTACAACGACGCGCTGGACGCTGCCAGCCAGGCCCAGGATGATGCCGACTCCGATGCTTATGATGCTTATGACATATCTCTGAACGTCGCCTGGGGGACCCAGGTCGACGCCGACGCCGACGCCCTCGACGCGTACAACGACACGCTGGATGCGGCCGCCGCCAAGCAAGCTGAGTCCGACGGCGGCGACGGAGCCGACCTTGCCAAGGCACTTGACACCGCAGGGGCCGATTTGGCAAAAGCCGATGCCGACGCCTACAAGACTTACGCCGAGGCACTTGACGACGCCGGTGCGACCCAGGCGAAAGCGGACGCCGCAGCCGAGGTCACCTATGCGAAAGCACTCGACGACGCCACTTCAACGCAGGCAGAGGCCGACGCTGCAGCCGCCGTTGCCTACGTGAAAGCCGTGGACGCCGCAGGTGCGACCCAGGCAGAGGCCGACGCTACGGCCGGCGTCGCCTACGTGAAAGCCGTAGACGCCGCGGGTGAGACACAGGCGAAGGCAGACGCTGCGGCTGATGACACTTACGACAAAGCCATGAACGCTGCGGGAGCGACCCTGGCATTGGCCGACGCTGCGGCTGGTGGCGCTTACGACAAAGCCCTGAATGCCGCTGCGGCAACACAGGCATCTTCTGACTCACAAGCTAATGAACAATTCTACGATGCGACAGACCAGGCCGTGGCCGCTCTGAGGGACGCGGAAGCAGCCGCTAGCGCATCCGCAATCGGTAGCTGGGCTTCATCCGACGGCAGCGCCGAGGCGACGTATTCCGCGGCGATGGCGGCAGCCTCGGCGCAGGAAACGATTGCCGACGACGCGGCGGCTCTCGCCTACGACACGACGATGAACACGGCGACGTCGCAATGGAATGAAACGATGGCCTCAGCGTATCAAACCATGTGGAACGCGGAGGCTGATGACGCGGTAGCCTGGGTCTCAACCATGGCCCCGGCGGCCAAAACCCTGGGAGATGCACAGGCCGACGACGCCAAGGCCTGGGTCGATGCCATGGCTCCGGCGGCCAAAACCCTGGGAGATACAGAGGCCGATGACGTGGCCGCCTGGATAACGACGATGGCTCCAGCGGCCAAAACACTCGGCGACACTCAGGCCGATGACGCCAAGGCATGGGTCAACACCATGGCTCCGGCGGCCAAGACGCTCGTTGACACTGAGGCCGATGACGCCAAGACCTGGGTCGACGCCATGGCTCCGGCGGCACAGGCGCTCGGTGACGCTCAGGTGGAGGACGCCCAGGCTTTCGCCAACACCATGGCAGAGGCGACCCAGACTCTCGGCGATGCTGAAGCCAGCGACGCCAAGGCCCTGGTCGCCTCGATGGCGGCCATCTCCCAGGCCCTCGCCGACGCCCTCTCCGGCGACGCCAAGGTCTGGGACAAAACCATGTCCACGGCGGCCAAAGCACTCGGTGACGCCGAGGCTGCCGCCGCCAAGGCTGTGGCCGACGCGGGAGCATCGGCCGGAAAGACCCTGGGCGACACCCTCTCTTCCGATGGCGATGCCGCCGTCTCCGCCGCCGAATCCGCCGCCAAAACCTTCAACGACGCACAGAACGCTCACACCGACGCCGAGATCCAGGCCAACGTCGCCGCTCTCCAAACCTTCACCCAAACCGTCAACGCCTCCGACACAAGTGGGTGGAGCACCTTCTATGAGGTCGCCGGCGCCTTCGGCAGCGGCCTCGTCACCGGCATGAAAGCCGTCGTCAATGGGACCGCCGCCGCGGTCGTCGACACCGTCACTCTCGGCACTTACAAATCCCCGATCGAACCCTGGGCAGTCAACGAGGGCGACATCAACAACGGCTATGGGACCGCTGTCTCCTTCGCCCGGGCCGGCTCGGGCATCCTGATCAACACCCTGGGACCCGGTGCCGTCTCCGCCGCGTTCAAGGGAACCCAGTACGCGTGTGTCGCCGGCAAAGGACTCGTCCTCTTCGAGGCGGCCGGAAACGTGTCGAACGGCGTCCAGTCCGGATACGACATGCTACAAAACGGCGCCTCGATCCAAAACGTCCTGGGTCTGGGCGGGAGCATCCTCGGACTCGCCGGCAACTCCTCCGCCTGGCAGAACCTCGCCTGCTTCGCCGCCGGAACCCCGATCCTGACGCCTCAGGGATCAACTCCGATCGAAGACCTCCGCGTGGGCGACTGGGTCTTGTCAAAATCCGAGGATGACCCCGAAGGCGTACCCCTTCCACGGCGGGTCATCGAGCTCATCCACAACTACGTGCCTCTGCTCAACCTCAAGATCGGCGGCCAGGTGATCCGAACCTCGGCGGAGCACCCGTTCTGGGTGCGCGATCGTGGTTGGACGATGGCACACCAACTCTTAGCGGGAGACCAACTGCTCAGCCACGAGGGACGATGGCTTGGGCTCGAGGGAGTTGAGGGGGGTGGAGAGACAGCCCCCGTTTACAACGTCCAGGTGGAAGACTACCATACTTACTTCGTCGGCGGTGAGTCATGGGGGTTCTCGGTTTGGGCGCATAATGCCAAATGCAATCTGAACTCCAATACTGCAGTAAGCCTCTTCGGTATCTACGAAATCAGAATCCATGGTGTCTTGTACAAAATCGGAAAAGCCGATATGAATCGGGTAACCAAACGAACGGGGTTGCCAACCAGGCTGCATTCGCAGTTGGAAAAGCTGCGCAAGGCTCATGGATTTCAAGCTGTTACCGGCAACATCGTTCAACCGCTGGGCAAGACGACAACCCTCAAAGCCAAAGTTGCAGAGACAGCTCGACTTCAGGACGTCTTCGACAAAACTGGTAAAGTTCCTAAAGGTAATGAGAGAAGCTTCTTTCCCTTTATCCCGGAGAATTGAGACTGTTTGAGATAGGGAGGTTAATAAAGGCGACTCATCCCTGATAACCACGCGGAGTTTTCTGATGAAAATCCATTTTGGGCAAGTCTACATCGACCCTGGTGCAAGATTCCCTTTTTCACATGTGTTCCAAGGGTTTCTCTCCGACGAGATAACCAAGGTAGTCGTTCCGTCCGATCAATTCATCAAGACCTACGGGAGCGAATTCGATCTGAATTTCAACGTCAGCGCCAAAAAGGATCTCCAAGACAACGAAATCAAGGGGCCAGGCGTCTATCGGAAATCTGGCCATGTCGAGTATTCCATTTTTTTACCATACGACGTCATCGCCAACCTTGATGTTACAGGACGCAACGAACGCACTCTGAGGTCCGCCCTACAATACCTCTTCAAAGGTGTGTACTCGGTATTCACATCACTTGGCATTAATCCTGACGCAGTGCGGGAGAACCAAGAGTCTCTCATTGAGCAAATTTGCTCAAATCCTTCGATGCTTGACGATGATTAGCATCCAAGAGGCCGACTCACGGCGCACTCGTGGGCAACCTGAATTACCTCGCGTCCCAAGTGGCGGATTGACATCACACGCCCTCGGATTCCTTACCGCTCAGGAGGTACCAGTCGATCGCACGACGCTGATCCTTTCTGAGCCTAGTCCGACCCCTTGGGCATAGGTCAACTTAGCCCCCCGCATGTCGGCCGCCGTGAAGTCGCAACCAGCAAAGTGGGACCGCCCTAGGCCTGCGTTTGTGAGCTTGGCACGGAAGAGGTTGGCCCCTTTGAAATGGAACCCGCGCAGGTCGCGGTCGGAGAAATCGACCTCGACGAAATCGAGCCAACTGAGCGTGCTCTCTGACAAATCCGAGCCTTCGCACGACATGGGCCCGATCTCGGACCTTCCGAAGAAGGTGCGGGGCAGAGTCACGCCTTTCAGTGCGACATCACCCAAGGACGTGCGGAAAAAGGTGACACCAAGGGGATCCTCGTCGTCGGGCAGAGGGCGGCGAGAGGGTATGGGCGGGACGGGGCCTTCGGGGGCAACCCTACGGCCCTGGAGCCAGCGGAAAGACTCCTCGTGGCTCAGTCTCACCGGCGGGTCAGGATCCATGCCCGATCGCTCCGGTCGCGGTCGCTATCTCGACGGATACCAGCAAAAAGCGAAAAATCACGAATAACTATTAACGAATGGTGGTGTTGACCGACACTCCTGAGCTCGGTCAGACTCGGCTGGGCGGCCACCGTCGATGGCAGAGATGCGGGCAAACCGGATCAAGGTCCCAGCGGGGGCGGCTCGTGCCTGAACCGTTCGTCGAGTTCCAGGGCCTCTTGCCTCGGGTCCTTCGCCTGAGACCAGAGCGCGCGGAGCCGTGCTCGAAGAACGACCCCTTTCTCCAGGTCGTGCCCGAAGAGGCCATAACGGGTTGTGTGGCCTAAACTCGAGGGCTTGCCCGCCTCGGTAATCCGACGCGCCACATCGTGGGGCAAGACCATCTCGATGTAGGACCAGCCGTCACCCCAGGGGCCGGGGAGCACGCGAGGGACCAAGAGATTGGACTCATCACAGGGCGGTAGGGTCGTGAGCCCTCGAACGTCAAGCTCGCGACCGTCATAACTCAAACCGGCCGACCGAGCGTCGCGAGGTTCAACCCAGCGCTTGGGGCGAGAACCCACCGCGGGTTCGGGCAAAACACTCGCCAGCTTGACCTCAAGCGCCTTCAGTTCACCGACCGAACTCGCGGAAATCTGAACCTCGAGGTCGATTCCGTTTTCTTCCCAGAGGCTCCAGACAGCGCGGACCGAGAGCCCACCCCAGGTTTCGATCGCGTAGGTCGCTTCGACACGATCGGATCGGCGTTCCCAAGCGACCAGGGTCTTGAACGAGAAGACGTCGGTCGATGTGTGCCCCAAGGCCGACAGACCTTCGAGGCCTAACAGGGGCCCGGTCCCTTCGTCCACCAGCCTTAGACCGGGCTGGGGATCGTCGACCTTGAGCGTCCAGGTCCGTCCACCCCAAGGAACGATGAATTCCGGTCCATCCCCATCCCAACTACGCGACATTCCCGATCCCCGCCGGCGTCTCGAGACCACAGAAAAACCCCGGCGATCCGTAGGGTTACGGATCGACGGGGCCGGAACAGAGAAGAGGCCATATGATCGAGGCCGACGCCTCGGCCGGTCGGAGAGGCTGACGGACAAAAAAGCTTGCACGACCGACAGTAGTAAGATAACGCGTTCGCTCCGAATGTCAACGGTTCGACGAAAAAAATCAACACAGAATCTTCCCACTATCTTTGAGGAGCCAGCGAGCGGCTCATCTGTGACACGCGAAACTGATGCGGCGCCTGAGCCGTGTTCCTCGGGAATTGATAATATCTTGCATTGTCGCCTCGCTTTGCGTCGAGCTCAAACCCCGGTTCCTCATGCACGTAGAGACGCGCCCCTGCCTCCGCGTTTTCGATACCCTGTAGAGTCCACCCATGAGTGGTACCGTCGCCATGACGAATGAGAAGGACGCGTCCCACCAGAGTTTCGGGATCGGGTACGGCGGTATCGCTCACGAACCACCCTCGTCCCTTCTCCGAAGCCTGACGAACGGCGCCAACGATCCTTCCCTCGGCGACAGTCTGAGTCACTCGTTCCAGGCTCGTCTCGGCGAAGGTCCCACCGGCAAGAACGATCTCTTGACCGGCGAGCCGAACGACACGACCGTCGGTGTGAACACGACGGCCATCGGCCAGCGCAACCTCGATCGCTTTCCCAGGGTCGAGATTGACGACAAGATGCTCCGGGCCATTGGGAGTTTCCAGATACAGAACGACCGTGCCGGGGGGGGAAAGGACCCGGCCAACCCTCGGCAAGGAGTTGGTCTCGCCGATCGTTGGCTCGAACACGGTGACAAACGTCGTCTTCAAGGTCGAGCCGTTTTCCGACCGTCGGCGTACGATCAGGCTCCCTCTCCCCGGATCCTCACCAGGCGCGAGGTGGGCATCGGACGTGGGGTCAGGGCTGCTCGCCGTGATGACCGATGCCGGCATATCGCCGAGAAAATGGAGTCGGACGCCTGATCCCTCCGGATGGTTCAGCGAGGCCGTCGTTGGCCGAGTCACTCTCGCTTGTACCAACGGTGCGAACTCGCCATAGGCCTGGACGAACCAGCGGCCATCCTCGGCCCGAGCCTGTGGAACAAACGGGATTGAGGGGGGCAGCAGTGAGGGAGGGCCTGCAAACGTCGGCGACGTAAGCTGCCAACGGGCCGTCGAGCCAGCCGAGCCGTGAAAAATCTGGTCGTGCTGCAATCCGCCATGGACCTCGAAGATCCCCACGGCATAGTTCGCCTTTCCGTTTGAGGAGGCGATCATCGTTTGGCGATAGCGTGTCGTCGATTGTGGGTAAGCGTGGGGATCCTCAAGACAGGCCACCTGAAAGTCACGGTCCGCGGCAAAGTAGAGGTAGTTGCTGCCGACGGCGGGGAGCGTTGCTTTGGCTAGCGACTCGCGTTGGTTGAGGCCATCGACGACGACCGTATTATGGCTGGCGGTTGCGCGTTCCCAGCCGGTTGGGGTCGAGGCCAGTTCGTCGAGATCTCCGAGTATGGATTTCCCTCCGACCGCCATCCGAATCGCCAGACGCTGGAAATGAAGAGCCCCCAGGTTATCCTGACCGCGAAGCTCGAGGTCGAGGGATGCCGGCCCATTACCCAGAGAGAGGCGAGCGAGCCCCGCTCCACCGAGCAAGGCGGGGCGCCTCGGATTCGCGGGGAAGACCACAGCCGGCCAGGCCGCCTGCTGAATCTCAGGCGCGGGGGGATCGCTCAAGACGGCCGTGGCGGCACTACGAGCCAACATCAAGACCGGGATTTGAGCCACTCCGGTGAGACGATCGAGACGACGATTCCGCTCCCCCTGGCGATAGTCGGGAGGATCGGAGTAGCCCGCGAGAAGTCGGTCGATCCAGCCGTCGATCAGACCCATGACGCGTCGATGCGCGGAGACGTCTCCTTGCCGCCACATCCCATCGTGGTAAAACCCACGTTCCGCAAACCCATCAAGCCGGCCCAACGCTTCATGAACCAAGGGAGGATCGTTGAGGAGTCGGCCCACCGCGAGCAGGCCGCGGTAGGCCTGGAGGGACCTCTCGCTGTATTCCTCGGGCTGGAGCCGCACGAATTCGGCCGAGGCGCGGAAGAGATCGCGCTCGATGGTGCGAGCGGGGTGGGGATCGTTGAGGCTACGTCCGGCCTCGACGAGCGCAGGGTCGTCGCGGAGGAGTGCGTAGGCGATCACCAGGTTGAGCGGAACGTTGAGGCTCGCCGACCAGTCCCATTTCCCGGTCTTGTAGCCTCGACGATAGGGCGGGGGCAAATCCGCTTGTTGAAAAACCTTGGGGCTGTCGAGCTGATCGAAGTGCGTGGCATAGGCCGGGTAGACCTGCGCGAATCGCAGGATCAAGATGCTCGCGAACCTCGCTAGCTTGGGGTCCTTCTGTCCAGGAGGCGACTCGTGATGGCGCACCGCCGCGTAGAATGCGGCCTTCGTCAGAAACTGCCGAACCTCGTAGTCGCGCTTTGCCGAAAGATAGAGCCGCTCGTCGGGGTACCGCTGTTTCTCCGCCTCGACGGCGTGATAGGGATACTTATGAATGATTCTCGGGAGAACCTCGACTGCCTCTTCGGGGATCTTCTTGTCCTTGTCCGGGGCCGGGTAGGAATCGTTGGGAACCTCGACCCCGCAACGGCGGCAGGTCAGAACCTTGGGCTTGGCGACCGACCACCGGAGCGGATCTTCCGACTCGGTTGCGTCGCAGGCGGGACAGCGACAGTAGCGAAGCCCGGCTTGGGCCGGCACCATCTCGGCGAGTGCTTTGGGCTCGAGCGAGAGAAGCCCGGCCACCGCGGGATCGGCCCAGAAGCGGCTTTCCCAGGCGTCGGGAAGGTCGAATTGGGCGAATAAATTGTGGACATGAGGATCCGAGGCCTCCGCACGGACGGATGCCATCAGGACTGCCAGCAACGAGACTCCTGCCCGAACCCATCGGACCGTCCCACGCCAGTTCCGCATGGTCTGGGATCCATCCCTCCTTGATTCGCGAACGGCAAATCGCCGATCGCCTGTGGCGCGGGCATCCCCCGCACGACAACAAGAATCCGTGCCTTCTCCGGATTCGAACGAAGCCTCGAGACGGTTCTCAACTTACTCCGAGAGCCTACTCAGCTCGACATCTCGCCGACCGGGAACGAGCTGATACAGCTCCACAGGGCCGACGGTTTCTTCCTCGTCAACTTTGAGCAGGTCTCGATGATGCCGGGCGATGAGCAACTGAGATTCGCGGTGAGCCTCGCACGTCAACCCGTAATTCTTCAACTCTCGGCTCAATCCATTACTCCAGGGAGCCGCCACCTTATAGATGGCCTTCTGGTCGCAACCGAGAGCCGAGCAGAGAGGTTGATAGTGGAAGATGATCGTTTCCATCGTCCCATCCGTTCCGGAATCGCAAGGAGGAGAGCAACGCACCGGCCCTCATTCCGTTGAGACGACCGGAGCGAGGTGCGTTGGCAACCCCACGATCCCGGCTGAGATCGTAACGGCATGGGGCAAAAGGTGCAAGCGAGGCATCGGCGATTGCACACAAAGTGCGCACTCCTCATTCGGTCGGCCCCGCTTTGCCGCCGTACGGAAGCCGAAGACATGCACAAACACCCACAGGCCATACAGCATTGTCCCTCGGTGGGATCCGAGTGTGGATCCAACCAAGGATGGAGTATCGCATAGCGACATATCGCCTCGAAACAAACTCTCGATATGCCTTCATTTTTGAATACTCGAAGATGACCATCTCGACCAGTTTGTTCTATTTTTTCGAAAATATTCTCGAGTTATCCACGTTCTGACCCCTCTGAATCTTGGATCAGTGATCGTCTTTGCAGCGAGAGCGCCCTATAATTTCGTGACTTGTTTTCTATCGCGGCCGCCACCCCTTCCCATGACCAATCGCAGGGAAGTATCGATGAAAGAACGCCCCGCGCATCCTGAGGCACGGAGTTCATGGACCACGCGACGCGATGAAAAACACCGACGCTTAGAAAGCTCGCAAAAGTGGATGCAGGGGCGTATCCTGAAGAGAGAAAAGATCGTCGAGGCACTGGAAACCCTGATTCAGGCGGGGGACAGGATCGTTCTCGAAGGGGATAACCAGAAACAAGCGGACTTTCTTTCTCGCAGCCTTGTGCAGGTCAACCCTGAAATCATCAATAACTTACATCTGATCATCTCCAGCATTAGCCGTCCCGAACATTTGACGCTCTTCGAACTGGGGATCGCCAGAAAGGTCGATTTCGCGTTCGCAGGCCCGCAAAGCCTGCGCGTGGCGCAACTTCTCGAAGACGGCCGGCTCAACATCGGCGCCATTCACACCTACGTTGAAATTTATGCTCGTCTGTTCGTGGATCTGGCCCCGAACGTCGTGCTCGTTTGCGCAGAACAAGGCGACGCGGAGGGGAATCTCTACACCGGCCCGAATACGGAAGATACGCCCGTGATCGTGGAAGCGGCGGCCTTTCACGATGGTATCGTCATCGCCCAGGTCAACCAGATCGTCGACAAACTGCCTCGCGTCGACATTCCAGGCTCGTGGGTCGACGTGGTGGTCGAAGCCGATCGTCCCTACGCCGTTGAGCCCTTGTTTACGCGTGATCCGCGTCACATCGATGAATTACAAATTCTGATCGCCATGATGGTGATTCGCGGCATCTACGAACGCCATGGTGTGACTTCGCTCAACCACGGGATCGGTTTCGACACGGCTGCAATCGAGCTGTTGTTGCCAACCTATGGTGAGTCGCTCGGTCTGAAGGGGAAGATTTGCCGCAACTGGGCCTTGAATCCACACCCGACGCTGATTCCGGCCATCGAGAGCGGATGGGTCGAGAGCGTTCATTGCTTCGGCAGCGAAGTCGGTATGAGTCGCTACGTGGCCGCGCGGCCGGACATCTTTTTCTGTGGTCCCGACGGCAGCCTGCGATCGAATCGGGTCCTCTGCCAGCTTGCCGGACAATATGCCGTGGATGCCTTCGTGGGGTCGACCCTTCAAATCGACGCCGACGCCAACTCGTCGACGGTGACCCTCGGCCGCCTGGCGGGATTCGGTGGCGCGCCCAACATGGGCCATGACCCTCGAGGACGCCGCCACTTTACGTCCGCCTGGCTCGACCTGATCACCGAGCCGAAGCCGATCGTGCGCGGGCGGAAGTTGGTTGTACAAATCCTCGAGACCTTTCAATCCGGAGGCGTCCCGGCGTTCGTGGATACGCTCGACGCCGTTCAGGTCGGCCGAAACGCCGGCATGCCAATCGCCCCTATCATGATCTACGGCGATGACGTGAGCCATGTCGTTACCGAAGAGGGAATCGCCTATTTGTATCAATGCGAGGGTCAAGAGGAACGTCGCCAAGCCCTCGCGTCGGTCGCCGGCGTCAGCCCCATCGGACTCCGCGCAAACCCGGAAGAAACCGCCCGTCTCCGCCAAAAAGGGGTAGTCGCCTACCCGGAAGATCTGGGTGTTCGACGCACCGACGCCAGGCGTTCTCTCCTCGCGGCACGAAGCATGGAAGACCTGGTTGCGTGGTCCGGCAATCTCTACGAGCCTCCCGCTCGATTTCGGAGTTGGTGATGGTGCGCCTGTTCGACCTCAAGCCATCAACGGGCCTCGCCAAACGCCACTTGGACGCTCTCCGGCAAAGGATCTTGATGTCAAAGCGTATGACTTGGAGGGCGAGGAAGGAGTCTTCGATGCCCCGGATCCTGGCCGATGCAAAACAACGGGGCCTCGAAGACTCCTCCTCGGCCGTCCATTCCCTTTCGTCTCCTGTTCAGAAATACGGTCCAAATCGCCAGCCACGGGCGAGCCCTCTGCATCTGGCACAATGCGCGGAACTCGCGCTGATCGCCGAAGCCGAGCTTACCCCCAAGCCAGCCCTGGTCGATCGCCGAGGTTCCGGAGCCCATCGCGACATGTCGCTTCCCACGCTCCTCCGATCCGCCTCCGTGCTTACGCCTTTTTTCGCCGAAATGGCTCGCGCCGCCGAGCGATCGGAGCCGAACCAGGCTCTCCGCGAACGTCTCGCGCTCATCGGCCGCAACGCAGAATCGGCCATGTTGCAGGCGACCGGCGGCAGCAACACGCACCGCGGCGCCATCTGGGTTCTGGGACTCCTGACGGCCGCGGCCAGCTTGTGTTCGCGATCCGACCATCAGCCATCCGTCATCGCCGAGCTCGCTGGCCGTATCGCCTCGCTGCCTGACCGCGCGGCCCCCAAGCGGGCTTCGCATGGCCTGACCGTTCAACGAATCTATGGCGTCACCGGTGCGCGGGGAGAGGCCAGCCAGGGCTTCCCCAACGTAATGCTCGCGGGACTACCCATGCTCCGAGATCGGCGAGCCCAAGGCGCCAACGAGCAGATCACCCGCATCGACACTCTCCTCAGCATCATGACACGACTCGATGACACCTGCCTGCTCTATCGCGGGGGACGCGAGGCACTTCTTGTCGCACAACGCGGGGCGTCGTCGATACTGGACATAGGAGGAGCAGGAACCGTAGCGGGAATGGCCAAGATGCTGGACCTGGACCGCGAACTGCTCGAGCTTAACGCTTCACCCGGTGGCAGCGCAGATCTGCTGGCCGCTACACTCTTCTTGGATTCGCTCGAACATGACTTGAACGGATTGCCGTCCCATTTGATGACGAAAGCCCTCAATGGACACTTACGAGTTTGATTTCCCCGCAACGCGCAAAGTGACTCATCGTGCTCACGTTGGGGTCGTGGGTTCGGGAGATCTCGAAGTGCTCCTCGAACCTTCCCAGGGCATGCAAGCTCATGTGAAGATCCGCACGAACGTCACCGGTTTTCGTGATACCTGGAAGGCTGTCCTCGACCGGTTCTTCAGCCGGTACAACGGCGCTGTCGCCATCGAGATCAACGACGCCGGCGCCACTCCCGGGAACGTGCTGCTCCGGCTAGAGCAGGCTGTGGAGGGGAGTGAACATGAATGAGTCAATGTCGAAAGTGGGAGCAAGACCGGTGGAACAACCCGCCTTCCTGCAACGCCAAAGCTTCATCGAGATGAACGCGCGCGAACGCGCACGCTCGTTTTTCGACCCGGGCACCGAGCGAGAATTGGTGGGACCGTTCGATCGTGTCGAGTCCCCTTGGTTGGCGCTTCAGGATGTCACGCCGCAATCCGATGATGGTTGCATCGTGATGAAAGGGAAGATTGGCGGAGAGGCTGCCGTCGTCATCGCTCTGGAGGGGGCATTTCAAGGAGGGAGCATGGGCGAGGTCTCGGGCGCAAAACTGACCGCCGCCCTCGACCTGGCATGCGCCGACAACGAAAACGGCATCAAAACTTATGCAATCCTCCAACTCGAAACGGGTGGAGTGCGTTTGCAAGAAGCCAATCTCGGTTTGGCGGTCATCGCCGAGATCATAGGTTCGTTGTTGGCGCTGCGCGAACATGCCCCGGTCGTCTGCGTCACGGCCGGAAGCGTCGGCTGTTTCGGCGGAATGTCCCTGGTCGCCGGCCTCGCCAGCTATCTGATGATGACGCGCGAGGGTCGTCTTGGGATGAATGGCCCCGAGGTGATCGAGCAAGAAGCCGGGATCGAGGAATTCAACTCCAAGAATCGAGCCCTGATCTGGGGCATCCACGGCGGCAAGCAGCGTTACGAGACGGGATTGGTCGACGCGCTGGTCGACGATAACGTCGGCCAAGTGGTTGACGCGGTACGAGAGTTCCTGCGGCGGGGAGTTCCCTCGGTTCACCGCAGCGCACAGATCGACCTGTTGCAACGTCGGATCGCCATGCTCGATCCATCGCACCAGTGGGAACCCGCCGAGTTGCGAGAATTCTGGACACGACAGGAGGTGCTATGAGCGAGCCGGCAAGGGAACGCGGACGAGCCTGGTTCCGCGCACTGACAGGTCGATCGACTCCGATGCGGGGAGATCCCGCTTCCGTGCTCACGGCCGATGTCCCACTCGGCGAGGACCAAGCTCGATTTCTCTGCGTCGTTTCCGACCCAAACGGACGTTTCCCCCGCGCCCGGCATGGGGAAGTTGGACTCGAGGAGGGCTATACGCTGGCGAGCCGCGTTCGCGAGGTCGTCGAGGCCGACAAAAACGGCCATAAACGGCCGATTATCCCCCTCGTGGACGTGAGGAGCCAGGCCTATGGCCGCCGTGAAGAGATCGCCGCCATCTATCTCGTCGCCGCTGCCGCTGCCGACGCCTATGGCACAGCAAGGCTGGCTGGACATCCCGTCATCGCCTTGATCGTCGGCCACGCGATCTCAGGCGGGTTCCTCGCCCACGGGTATCAAGCAAATCGCATTCTTGCATTCGATGATCCTGGGGTCGTCATCCACGCCATGCATAAGGAGGCTGCGGCCCGCGTCACACGACGATCCGTAGAAAGCCTGGAGGCGCTGGGAAAAAGCATCCTCCCACTTTCTTACGACATCCATGACTATGCGAAGCTCGGTCTGCTTCACAAGCTCCTCCACATCGAACATCCGGACGCCCCCCATCCCACCGAAATCGAGAGGGTACGTCACGAGTTGATCGCCGCTACGGCAGAAGCGCGACGGGGTCCACGTGACTTGAGCAATCGTCTTCAATCACACGAAGCCCAAACATCTCGAGCAGCCACAATTCTCGTCCGTCGCAAACTTGAAGAGCAATGGAAAGCAGACTAAGGTTACGACCGTGACACAAACACTGATGAATGCGTTGTTCCCGATCTTTTTCGGGCTACTGCTCGGCTACGTCGCTGGACTGCGAAAGCTTGTTGACAACGTCAACGTGCGAAGCCTCGCGACCTTCGTCATGCGCTTCGCGTTACCGTGTGCCCTGTTTATCACCGTGGCGCGCACGCCCGTTGAACAACTCTCAGAACAGGCAAACGGGATTGTAACAATCCTGATCTCCTACGTGGCCATCTACTTCGTGACTTATCTCATCGAGCGTCGAATCTACAAGGCGGCTCCCGCACCGAGCGCCGTTCAAGCGCTCACCTTAGGCTTTCCGAACCTTTCGGCGGTGGGAATTCCCCTGCTCGAGGCCCTCTTCGGACCCCGGGCCGGCGCCTCGGTGGCCATGGCGATCGCCGTGGGTGCCGTAACGGTTTCCCCCGTCACCTTGGCAATCCTGGAGGGCACCACAGAGGCGGGCGCGGCCAAGTCTTCGTTTAATCGCGTTTACCATTGCGTTATGCAAGCTGTGAGACACCCCGTCGTCCTCGCTCCCATCTTCGGCCTTCTGGCCGCCTTCCTTCATTGGAACATCCCTACATTCCTCGAGCGCAGTTTCCGGACGATGGGCTTGGTGACGGCAGGAGGCGCACTCTTTTTGACCGGGCTGATCATCTCGGCGCAAACGGTTCGCATGAACTGGCACGTGATCTCGGCGGTCATCATCACGAACATATTGCAACCGGCCCTTGCCCTCGGCCTGGCATACGCCTTGAAGTTACCGGCGGACCAGACGCGAGTGGTCGTCCTTCTCAATGCCCTTCCCTCCGGCTTCTTCGGAATGGTTTTCGGTACCGGATTCAAGGTCACTCCTGAGGTGACGAGTTCGGTTTTGCTCGTGAGCCACGCTTTCAGCGTCGTCAGTCTCGCAGGTTGGATCGTCTTCCTGAACTCGAATTCGTATTGAAGTCGATTTCGTAAGCGAATGATGCCATTCTCACAGATCGGTTTCGTCCGTCCTCATGATCTGTTGGAGATTTTCCCGGAGGCGCTCAAACCCGCGAAAGAGAGGGACGAGCGCCCCGCACCCGCTTGGGTGCAAGAAAGTCTCAGCAAGACACCCTTTGTCGTCGTTCGGCGCGGCGTGAGCTCGGAAGCCACGATACCCGTGGGGGTGCGCGGAGCCGAGCGGAATCAACGCTGGGCCGCATCCCTGCCGACCGGGAGCGTGAAACGAGTGATCACGCCCCCGGAATTGATGGAGCAATGGACCGGCAACTCATCGCGCGATCAAGAGATTACCGCGTTGGCAGCTCTCAAGACCCTGCAAAGCCGATGGAAGGAGATCGCTTATCCTTGGGGACCGGGCGGAAGTGTCGGTTTCGAATTGGCGACGGGTACGGCCACGGCCAAAGCAGGGAGCGACCTGGATGTCCTTATCTATGCCGACCATCCGTTCTCGATCGAATGGGCGCAATGGCTCGGCGAGACGATCGAGGACTTGCCTGTACGGGTCGACCTTTTGGTAGAAACACCCACTTGTGGATTTTCGTTTCACGAGTATCTGCGCGTATATCCACGAAGACTCTTGCTTAGAACTCCTCACGGATCGAAACTAGGATCCGATCCATGGAATAATAGCCTCCCAGGCTGAATCAACGACCGAAGCATCGCCGTGAAGGGAGGAGCCTCACGATGAGTACCGCATTTTTGTTCCCGGGTCAGGGTTCGCAACACCCGGGTATGCTGCACTCGCTATGGGAACATCCCGCGGTCGTCCAGACTCTCGACGAAGCCAGCGATGAATTACATCGAGACGTGAGGGAACTCGATTCCGAGGACGCGCTGAGATCGACGGTGGCTGTCCAATCCGCGTTGTTGACCGCAGGAGTCGCGGCCGCGCGAGCACTCGTGCACGAGGGGATCCGTCCTTTGGCCGTCGCGGGATTGTCCGTGGGAGCCTTTGGAGCCGCGGTCATCTGCGGTGTTCTGAGCTTCCGCCAGGCTCTTCAGCTCGTGACCCAGCGTGCTCAATTGATGGAAGGACGCTTCCCCGAGGGCTTTGGTCTGTCCGCCATCGTCGGCTTGAGTGAACAGCAGGTCGCCACCCTGGTGAACCGGTATCATTCCGCGGAAAACCCCGTCTATCTCGGCAACATCAATGCACCGCGGCAGATCGTCATCGCCGGTTCGAATGCCGGTATGGCGAAAGTGCTGGATCAAGCTGTGCGAAACGGGGCTCAAAAGGCAGAGCGGCTCAAGGTCCCTGTGCCCTCGCACTGCCCCCTACTCCAACCGGTGGCCGACTCGTTACGTCAAATCCTGTCCAAGCTGCCTCTGTCCCAGCCTAAAGTCGTTTATGTCAGCAATGTTCGCGCCCGTGCCCTGCGCCGTGCGGAGGATATCGCTAAGGACTTATCGGACAATATCGCGCACGGCGTCCGTTGGCACGATGCGGTGACGGTCCTGAGCGAGCTCGGCTGTACCACGTTTTGGGAAATGCCTCCCGGGCATACTTTGACGAATCTGGCACGGCAAGCTTTTCCTGAGTGCGAGTGCCTCTCGAGCGAATCCGTGACACCGGATTACATAAGACACTTTGCGGCCAACGATCTCGACTCAAGCCCCGCCGATTTCCCACCGTCGCGATCCTGAGCTCCCGAAATTCCGTAGGCGATTTCTTCACGAACCGCTCTAACCGTGCTCGAACGATCCCCCGGCAAGCCTCATGAGATGGGCAAAATCGCTCGATCGGACTCAATCCGTCTTCCGGCCACAACCGATATCAGGCTTGGGCGGAATAGTCAGGCTTCGCAACGGCTCCGGTCGTGATCGTCAATGGATCCCGGCCATGTCGGTTGGAAACCGCCAAGGAGCGGCCTTGAGCGCTCGCGCTTCGGGCTCCGAAGGTCGAGAGGATGACCATGAAACGTCACGATAGCACACCGGTGCCAAACCGGTATCGCCACATACGCTCGGCAGTCCTCGCACTCTTGCCCTTCGGCGCGTGCCTTGGGTGTAGTAGCGCAGTGATGAGGGTTCCGGCGACTGAAACCGGCCAGCTCGTCTCTCCATCGGCCCTGTCGACATCCGGGGGCATGGGAAACGAGTACGGGACCGAGCTCGCCGTGATGTTCCCCACGGCCTATCGCCCGATCCTCTCGAGGGATCCGGAAGGGAGACTCGGAGCCCAGGCAGCTCCTTGGGCGTGGGAGACGTCGGCGACCAAGAAGATGGCGTTAGCCAACGCCTCCAGAGAGTCGAGGGTTCCGCCGCCTCATACGGCCCCCGAGGCTGTATCGGGTGACGAGAGCGTCGTCAACACGGGTGCAGCACCCGTCGACCCCAACTCGGCGGCTTCGGAAACCGAGGTTGCCACCGCTCCGACACCGAGCCCCGAGGGCACAACGCCCGAGGCCACAACTCCCTCAGGTCCCGAAGCGTCGGTTCCTCAGGTAGCTCTCTCGCCCGGTCCGGATGGATCGGCACCGAAATCTCCCGAGGGCTCGACGTCCGCGGAAGACCCGTCCTTGCCGCCACTGCCTGTCGAGGGGCTGGAGGTTTCCCCCGCACAGGTTGCTCCACCAGCGGTGGAAAGTCCGACTCCGGAAGCCGAGCCTGCCGCCGAATCCGAGCCTGCTCCTGCCCCGGCACCCGTGCCTGTTCCTGAATTTTGACCGAAAGTCGCCGAGCCTCTCTCCTCTTCAGATCAGGAGAGAGGCTATCGGCTTCCCGTCACTGAGGGCGATCGGGCGTCCAACGGGAGAAACGTTTTCTTTGCGAGGATTCAAGCCGACCGCGGCGAGAATCGTCGCATGGACGTCGCTGATCGTCAGCGGTGTTTCCGGATCCTTGATCCCCTTAGGATCCGTCGCTCCGATGACCGTTCCACCTCGGATCCTTCCTCCCGCGATGGCCACGCTAAACCCTTTTGGCCAGTGATCGCGCCCGCCTGCCAGGTTGATCTTCGGACTTCGGCCGAATTCCCCCGCGCAAAGAACCACCGTCTTCTCGAGCGTGCCTCGGTCTTTGAGGTCGCGAATCAGGGTGCTGAGCGCCGGGTCAAGCTCCTTGGCCCGATTGCGGTGGATGACATGATTATTGACATGAGCATCCCAACCCCCCAGCGTAACCTCAACACAACGCACCCCGACTTCAGTGAGCCGTCGGGCCGCCAGGCAGGCACGACCGAAGGCGGTATCGCCATAGGCGTCGCGAAGCTGCTTGGGTTCCTGGGTGATGTCGAACGCCTTGAGCTGTGCCGAGGTCATCATCAGGCGGGCACGCAGGATCGTCTCTCGGTGTAGCGTCGCTTCGACCCGACGGGTTCGCCCTCGGGCGAACGCACGCTCCACAACATCGAGGTCGCGAACGCGCTGGAGGTCGCGAGCTGCGGGGACGTGGGCGGTCACATCCGGGAGTTTGGCCGCAGGATCACCCGTCTTGAAAGCGTCGTATTCGCCGCCAAGGAATCCACCTCGAGCCGGCCAGTTCCCCGGTAGAAGTGAGATATGGCGCGGAATCCCGGTATCCCCCACCGGGAGCTCATGACAACAGATGGCCCCCAGGGACGGATGCTCAACGGTGGGATCGGGACGATAGCCCGTCTTGATGTAATAAGTACCGCGCTCGTGATCTCCCTCTTTGCTTACGAGCGATCGGATCAGGGAGACGGAGGACATCATCTCCGCAAGCCGAGGATAGCCCTCGGCAACCTGAATCCCCTTGACCGCCGTGGAGATAGCCTTGGTTCCACCGGCCGCCATGGTGTTGGGATGCGGGTCAAACGTCTCGAGTTGGCTGGGCCCGCCATCGAGCCAAATCAAGATGATCGACTGCGCGGGAGCATGCGATTTCTCGGCCTGCGCCGCGAGCAGGTGCCCGACCGGAGTCAGCCAGCTCAAGCCAGCCAGCTTGAGGAAACTACGTCGGCTCCCAAAGATCAAGCTCTCATCGAGCCGGCTCCGATGCCGGTGCGCGGGGATCAAACCATTGCGCATGTCCAAGAGCGTGCTCCTCTTACCGGGCGTGCGGGAAGACATCCACCTGGAGCGACTACCCTCGAGCCCTAATCCCGGTTTCAAAATGTCCCCGTGAGCCACGAGGGACCGGAACGTTCTCTCGGTGGCCGAGACCAGTTGCCATGCGACGAGAGGCGCATCTGCGCTCACCCTACACTTGTCCTGGCTCGGACAAGCTACTGTTTCGGCGAGGGAACAGACGGAGGCCTTCCACAGATCGCCATCGCCTGAGCGGGTTCAAAGAATTTTTCCGGGCTGTCATTCGGATGACAGCGTGCTTTCCACGAAGCGATTAGCATCGTCGATCGTCGTCCCGCGCGATTGCGGGACTCAAAAGCATCGATCTTCGGGGATCGGTGACGGAGTGTCTGTGCGCCTCGCAGTTCACATCAACAGCCCGCCATGGATGCACTTTCCGGTAAGTTGTTGCCCGCCTCAGTCAGAAGCCGGGCGAACCTGCTGCTGAGAGGCACGCCATGCTCCTGAAAAAGAAATGGGCCGAGCGATTCGTCCAGACTTGCGCCAAGCTGCGGTCTGCTCGACGAAGGACCCTGCCCACGGGACGGACGATCTACACATCCACGCCCGAAGGGCGGTGCTGGATCGTCATCGCGGGAGACGTCAAGGTTCTCGCCCCCGCAACCCGATGGCAACCGCGTAACACGGCTGATCAGGGGGAGGGGAAGCCTGTTCGGCGATCGTCCGTTCGCGACGGAGGCCTTCCGCGGTTTCATCTCTCACCAGGACGAGCAGGTCATCGCACACGGTTCCCTGGAGATCCTCGAACGGGATCGCGCGGAGTTGGAGGTGGCGTCGCGCGGCGACGTGGAAATCGCCTCCCGGCTGCTGGGGTCGGGGACCGCTCGCGCGCCATTCCTCGAGAGTCGGCTGCACTGGCAGTTCACCACGCCGGTCCAGGCCCGCGTGGCCGCCACGCTCCGGGACCTGATCTGCTTCGAGGGGCAGCGCCGCACGCACGGCCACACAATCGACGTCCGCCTGACCCACCAGGACCTGGCCGAACTCGTCGGCGCGGCACGACCCGTGATCAATGCCGAGCTGACTGGCCTGCGCTCCGAAGGACAGATTGAACAAAATAAAATATTATCATATTTAAATTATGTCGCCATTCTAAATAAGATCGCCATCGGCTAAGTGGTGTTTTGTAGGGCAGGCCTTGGCCTGCCGAGGCTCTCGCGAACAGCCCTGGCAGGCCAAGGCCTGCCCTACGACAAGATATCTTTGAATGGGGATGCTTACGCAACGGAAGGAGACTTGCCGGATACACCACGAAGTGGAGCGTCCGGCAAATCTCCTTCCCGTAGGGTGGGCATTGCCCACCAGGGATTAAACCCAGGTCGAAGCCACAAGATTGGTGGGCAGTGCCCACCCTACGGGAAAGCAAATTGACGGATGAACCACTAAGCCGAAATGAAAAAATGAAAAAACTAGGATAACAAAACTTGCTTGAGGCGGCGGAATCAGATCGAAAACCCGTGGCACGAGGCCTGATCAATCGCCAAGTTTGCCCAGCTCCTCGTGAAGTCTTGGCCTGGTCGGTCTCTCAAGCAAGTTTTGCCACTCTCGTTTTTTTGTCCCGGCAATCTATCTGGTGATAGGCAGAGGACGGCACTGGCTTTTCGATGGAGAGGAGCTTGCGGTGAACTCGTCTTTGAACCCGATCGCCTTCGCGATGCGGCACCCGGTCAGTGTGATGGCCGGCGTGGCGGCTCTGGCGGTCACCAGCTTTCTCGCCATGCAGCGCATGGCGGTCGACGTCTTTCCCTCCCTCGACCTACCGGTCATCTACATCGCCCAACCCTACGGCGGCATGGACCCGAGTCAGATCGAGAGCCAGCTCACTTCCTATTACGAGCAACACTCGCTCTACATGACGGGCATCCACCACGTCGAGTCGAAGAACATCCAGGGAATCGCCATTATCAAGTTATCTTTCTATCCCGGCACCAACATGGGCGGGGCGATGGCCGAGACGGTCGGCTACACCGTTCGGGCCAGGGGATTCATGCCCGCGGGCACGTTGCCCCCGTTCATTCTCCGCTACGATACCGGGAGCGTGCCCGTTGGCTATTTGGTTTTCGATAGCGACAAAGCGCGGAGCGTCGGCGAGATGTCGGACCTCGCTCTGTTTCGGGTGCGGGCGATCTTCGGCAGCATCCCGGGCGCCTCGGCGCCCCCGCCCGTGGGCGGCAACATCCGGTCGATCGTCATCAATCTCGACCCCGAGCGGCTAAGGGCCTACCGCCTCTCGCCCGACGACGTGGTGGCCGCTCTGAGCTCCGGCAACCTGGTCGTCCCTTCGGGGAACGCCCGCATTCACGACCGGGCCCCGATGGTGCCGTCAAACGCCATGGTCATCGACCCGCAGACGCTGGGGAGTATCCCCGTGAGGCCCGGGGAGAACCTTTACATCCGCGACCTGAGCACCATCACCGACGCCACGGACATCGCCAGCGGCTATGCCCTGGTCAACGGTAAGCGTTCGATCTTCATGATGGTGAGCAAGCGGGCCGATGCCTCCACGCTGGCGGTGGTCAACGCGTTGAAGGCCAACCTGAGCCGGATGAAGGAGGCACTGCCACCGGACATGCACATCCGCTTTGAGCTCGATCAGTCGCCGTTCGTCACCGGGGCGATGTGGGGCGTCGGCAGCGAGGGCCTCCTGGGTGCGGCCCTGACGGGCCTGATGGTGCTGCTCTTCCTACGCGACTGGAGGAGCGTGGTGGTGGTCGTGCTCAACATCCCGCTGGCCTTGATGGGCGCCTTGGTAGCGCTCTGGGCGACAGGGCAGACCATCAACCTGATGACCCTGGGTGGTCTGTCGCTGGCCGTGGGCATCCTGGTGGACGAGGCCACGGTCGAGGTCGAGAACATCCACTCGCAGATGGAACACACCGACTCTGTGGCTGAGGCGGTGCGGCGGGGCAATTCCGAGACGGCTGTCCCTCGGCTCCTGGCCATGCTCTGCATCCTGGCCGTGTTCCTGCCGGTCTTCGCCTTGGAGGGGGCCGTCAAAAACATGTTCGTGCCGCTGGCCCTGGCCGTCGGTTTTTCGATGATCACTTCGTACCTGCTCTCCAGCATGTTTGTGCCGGTTATCTCGGTCTGGTTGATCCGACGGCATGGCGTCGCTTCGAGCGACCACGGTACGCCACCATCGGGCGTCTTCGGGCAAGTCCAGCAGGCGTACGCCCGCCTCCTCCAGGCGGTGATCCACAACCGCAAGAAAGTGGTGGTAGGTTATCTCGCTACGAGTGTCGGGGCGTTAGTGATCGTCGGGAGCCAGGTCGGCCGGGAGATCTTCCCGGCGGTCGACACCGGGCAGTTCCTCATCCGCCTCCGCGCTCCCACTGGCACGCGGATCGAGAGGACCGAGGACATTGCCCGGAAAGCCCTGGAGGTGATCGCCTCGGCGGTCGGGCCCGATGCGATCGAGGCCACGGTGGGCTTCGTCGGGGTGACGCCGCCCACCTTCCCCAATCAGAGCGTCTATCTCTGGACTCGGGGCCCAGAGGAAGCGGTCCTGCGGATCGCTCTGAAGCGCGACAGCGGGATACGGGTCGAGGCCCTCAAGTCCCGGCTCCGCCGCGAATTGCCGGAGCGGCTCGGCTCGTGGCTGGAGGCAAAATGGCGGAGCGAGGGGCTAGCCTCCGACGAGGTCTCCCAGCGACGGCAGGCCCTCCGCTTCTCGTTCGAGCCGGCCGACATCATCAACGAAGTCATGAGCTTCGGTTCGCCCACGCCCGTGGAGTTGGTGATCCATGGCCCGAACCTCAGCGATGACCTCGCCTACGCCCGGAAGGTGCGGGCCGAGTTGGAGAAGGTGCCGGCCGTCCGCGACCTCCAGTTTGGGCAGGCGCAGGACTTCCCGACCGTCGAGGTCACGATGGACCGGGAACGGGCCGGCTTGAGCCAGGTCACGATCCAGGAGATGTCGCGAGCCCTGCTATCGGCGACCTCCTCTAGCCGGTACGTCGTCCTGAACTACTGGGCCGACCTCGCCTCGGGCAACGGCTACCAGGTGCAGGTGCAAGTTCCGCCGCCCCGCCTCGATTCGGCGCAGGAGATCGGGGTGGTCCCGGTCAAGCATACCCCGAGCTACCAGGTCCTGCTCCGTGACGTGGCCCGGGTGAGCGAAGGCGCCAGGCCCGGCGAGTATGACCGGCTGAACCTGCGCCGGTACATCAGCTTGACCGCGAATCTCGAGGGGAGCGATCTGGGCCGAGTCGCGACCGCCATCGAGCAGGCTCTGGACAGGGTGGGCCCTCCGCCCCGCGGGGTGCGCGTGGAGGTGCGCGGACAGATCGAGCCCATGCAACAGATGTTCGGCGGCCTGTCGATGGGGCTAGTGTTGTCGGTGGCATCCATCTTCCTGCTACTCACAGCCTACTTCCAGTCACCGAAGCTGGCACTGGTGTCCGTGGCGGCAGTCCCGGCGGTCCTGGCCGGTGTCGCGGTCATGCTTTTCATCACGGGAACGACGCTCAACATCCAGTCGTTCATGGGCGCGATCATGGCGGTCGGGGTGGCTGTGGCGAACGCCATCCTGCAGGTGACCTTCGCGGAGCGGGATCGCCGTCTTGGGCCGGCCACGCCGGCGGGGGCTGCCCAGGCCGCGATCGAAGCGGCGCGGCATCGCGTCCGGCCGGTCTTGATGACGAGCTGCGCCATGCTGGCCGGCATGGTGCCGATGGCACTGGCGCTGGGCGAGGCAGGCGAACAAACCGCCCCACTCGGCCGGGCTGTCATCGGCGGGCTCCTGGCGGGGACATGGTCCACCTTGTTCGTCTTGCCCTCGGTGTTCACGTTGGTCCAGGGCCGGAGTCGGACCGGGTCCGTCTCGATCGACCCGAGGGACCCCGAGAGCCTTTACTTCCACTCGGACGCCGACGAGCCGCTGGATCGGCCGGAGTCCGACGGGCCGACGGCGGCCACCACATGATCGGAGATATGATTTCGATGAAACGGATTCTGTACCTCGGCGTCTCGGGTCACCGGAAGTGGCTCGTGGCCGTCGGTCTCCTAGCACTGGTCGTGGCGGCAGGGGTCGGCCACAGCCGTCGTAAACGGGTCGAAGCCTCCCCGAAAGCCAAGCTCGTCCCGGCCAGGGTGATCGTGGACGCGGTCCGGCCGCGACGAGAGATGCTGCACCGCAACATCGAGCAACCGGGGCAAATCGAAGCGTTCGAGAGGACCGCCCTGTTCACCAAGATCCCGGGCTTCGTCAAGCATTATCACTTCGACATCGGCGACCGCGTCCGGAAGGGCCAGCTGCTGGCAGAGCTCTGGGTGCCCGAAGTGGTGGAAGACCTTCACCAGAGGGAGGCGACCATCATCGAGGCCGAGGCCTTGATCGTGCAAGCACGAGAGATGCTGCGGGTGGCCGAGGCCAAGGTCACGCAGGCTAACGCCACCCTCCGCTTCTCCGAGGCAAGTCAACTCAAGGCCGAGGCGACCAAGATGTGGTGGAGGCTAGAGCACAAACGAGTCTCACGGTTGGTGGAGCGCGGCGCCTCGCCACGGGAGGAGATGGAGCAGAACGACGAGAAGTACAAAACGGCGGACGCCGCCGTCTCCGAGTCGGTCGCGGGCGTCGCCCTGGCGAAGGCCGCACTCCTCGAGAGCAAGGCCGAGCGCGACAAGGTTGCCGCCGACGTCCGCGTCGCCGAGGCGCGGTTGCGTGTGGCCCACGCAGACCGCGATCGAGCGGCGGCGGTCCTGGCCTATGCCCGGATCGAAGCCCCATACGACGGCGTGCTGACGCGCCGCGGCGTGGACACCGGTAGCTACGTCCAGCCACCGAACGGTAGTTCGACCGTCACCGCACCCCTGTTCGAGATCGTCCGAACCGACCAGGTGCGGATCTTCGTGGACGTGCCCGAGGCCGATGCCCCACTCGTCAAAGATGAAGGCCCGGCCAGGATCCTGGTGCAGGCGCTGGGGGACCGCGACTTTCCCGGGCACGTGACCCGCTCAAGCTGGCTCCTGGACGACCGGACGCGCACCCTGCGGACCGAGATCGATTTGCCCAACACGGACGGCATTCTCCGGCCGGGCATGTATGTCACCGCACGCATTCCGGTCTCAGGCCGGGAAATGCTGACGTTGCCGACATCGTCGGTCTTCTTGCAAGACGACCAGGCGTGGGTCGTTCGTCTCATGGGCAACATGGCGGTCAGGACACCAGTCCGGCTGGGGATTCGCGACCGACAAAGAGTGGAGGTGTTGCGTAAGCAGAAGCAATCCGTCGCCCAGGGCGCACCAGCTGAGTGGGAGGACTTCACTGATACCGAACTGGTCGTCCGGGACAATCCGTCTGCACTGCTCGATGGGCAGGAGATCGAAATCCGACCCGAGAGAACACCGGCCGTGTCCCTGAACCTAGATCCCTGAGTAGGGCCATCGCACACTAATCTGCCAATACGTTGATAACTTCCATCAGGAACTCGCCACTCCAACCACAGCCGCGACGCTTCATGATCAAGCTCATCCGACGGTCGGGATGTTGTTTGAGGATCGACAGGGTGAAGCGGTACAGCCAAGTGATGTTGGCCCCCAATACACGTTCTCGGATTCGCGAGTCGTCTTCACGGAACGTCACATCGAGATTCCAGTGGCACGCATTTTCCACAGACCAATGGCCTCGAACCGCTCGCGCAAACACG
>Ga0153954_1000610_pt1 | contig 26714 bp, 21 predicted proteins | sample TSFL038MetaG_FD_102277 | JGI IMG/M metagenome (GOLD analysis project Ga0153954, IMG submission 102277) | Attine ant fungus gardens microbial communities from Florida, USA - TSFL038 MetaG | ecosystem: Host-associated > Fungi > Mycelium > Unclassified | place: USA: Florida, Wekiwa Springs State... | reverse complement strand
GGCGTGGTCGGCATGGAGCCGCTGCACATGGTGGCGCCGCCGTCCGACGATCCGCGCCGCACCGGCGAGTTCGCCGACGAGTTGGTCGACCTGCTGGCCAACCTGATCGAGAAGGACCTCAAGCCGCGCGACATCGTCGTGCGCGATTCGCTGCGCAACGCGATGATCGTCGCCATGGCGATCGGCGGCTCGACCAATGTCACGCTGCATGCGCCCGAGATCGCGCGCGCCGCCGGCTACGGCGATTTCTGGAAGGAGATCGTGACGCCGGAGGAGTTCAACTATCTCTCGCAGCATGTCGTGCCGGTGCTGACCGACGCGCGGCCCTACGGCAAGTACTCGATGGTCGATATCGACAAGGTCGGCGGCGTCCAGGTGGTCGTTCGCGAGTTGCTCGATGCCGGCCTGTTGAACGGCGACGTCATGACGTGCACCGGAGAGACGCTCGCCAAGCAGATCGAACGCCTCGGCGCGAAGAAGGCTGACGGCAAGATCATCTATCCCGTCGCGAAGCCCTACAAGCCGACCGGCGGCCTGCGCGTGCTGGGCGGCAATCTGTCGCCGGATTTCTCGGCGATCCTCAAGCTCGCGGGTGTCGAAGGCGGCCTGGAGGGCAATGTCTTCCGCGGCAGGGCACGCATCTTCGAGGGCGAGCAGGCGCTGCTCGATGCGCTCGACCAGCATCCCGAGCGCTTCCAGAACCACGACATGGTGATCGTGCGCTACGAAGGCCCGAGCGGCGCGCCCGGCATGCCCGAGATGCTCGATCCGACTTCGCGCATCACGACCCTGTGCCGTGAACGCAACATCACCGTGGCGCTGATGACCGATGCGCGCTTTTCCGGCGGCTCGGTCGGACTGGTGATCGGTCATGTCGGTCCCGAGGCGGCATTGGGCGGCCCCATCGCTTTCATCGAGGACGGCGACGAGATCGTTGCCGACCTCAACAAGAACGAGCTCACCTGCACGGCGCTCGCCGAGCCGGCCACCCTCGCCAAACGGAAGGCGGCCTGGGACAAGATCGTCGCCGGCAATGGCGGCATCCATCCCAACTGCGGCCTGGCCGATACCCGCCTGCTCCATCGTGCGCGCACCACCGCGGTGCCGGCGACCCGCGGCGGCGGCCTGCATCCCAACCGGCAGGTCTGGGTGCGCGATCCTCGCCGAGCCGATCGGTCGGGCTTCTCGCCGCGCAACAAGCATCGCCCCGAGGCGAGCAAGACCTTCTAGACGGAGCCGCTCCTCATGCCGACCGCCGACGCCCTCTTCGACTACATCGTTGTCGGCGCCGGCTCGTCCGGTGCGACTCTGGCCAGCCGGCTCACCGAGAGCGGCGCCCATCGGGTGCTGCTGCTCGAAGCCGGCACCGAAGGCTCGGACTATTTCTGGTCGCGCGTTCCCGTCGGCGTCTCGAAGATGATCGAGCATCCCGCCGTCAACTGGTGCTTCTCGTCGGAGCCCGACGAAGGCTCGGGTGGCCGCCGCATCGAGGTGCCACGCGGCAAGATGCTGGGCGGCTCGAGCTCCATCAACGGCATGGTCTATATCCGCGGCCAGGCGCAGGACTACGATCACTGGGCGCAGCTCGGTAATCGCGGCTGGAGCTGGCAGGACATCCTGCCCGTCTACAAGCGCATGGAGAATTATGGCGGCGGCTCGGACGAGCTGCGCGGCCGCGACGGGCTGCTTCGCATCACCGACACGCCGCGCCACAAGGTGCCGCTGCTCGAGGCCATGATCGAGGCGGCGGGCAAGATCGGCCTGCCGTTCAACCCCGACCTGAACGGCGCCACCCAGGAAGGCATCGGCATGTCGCAGGTGACGATCGCCAAGGGTCGCCGCCAGAGCACGGCCTATTGCTATCTCGATCCGGCGCGCTCGCGGGCCAATCTCACGGTCGAATCGGGCGCCATGGCCGAAAGCCTGATCCTCGAGGGCAAGCGCTGCGTCGGCGTGCGCTATGCCGTGAACGGCCAGAAGCGCGAGGCGCGGGCCACACGGGAGGTCATCGTCTCGTCGGGTTCGATCAACTCGCCCAAGCTGCTGGAACTCTCCGGTATCGGCCAGGCCGACCTGTTGCGCGCGCGCGGCGTCACGCCGATCCACGAGATCAAGGGCGTCGGCGAGAACCTGCGCGATCATTATTCGCCACGCGTGAAGTTCGAGATCACCACGCCCAACGCCACCTTCAACGACAATGCGCGCGGCTGGCGGTTGGCGCGCGAGGCGATCAAGTACGCGCTGTGGGGCGAAGGCTTCCTCGCGTCGACCTCGGTGCCGATCCGCATGTACTTCCGCACGAGGCCAGGGCTCGAAACGCCCGATGCCACCATCTCCATCGCACCCTTCCTCTACGAGCGGGTCGGCCGCGAGCGCCGCGTCGCACGGCGTCGAGGCATCACCATGAACGTCAACGTGCTGCGCTCGGAGAGCACCGGCTCGATCCACATCAAGTCGGCGGATCCCGCCGAGGCACCGGCGATCCGCTTCAACTTCCTGTCGGCGCAGGCCGATCGCGAAGGCGTTGTGGCTGCCGTCCGCAAGGGTCGCGAGTTGATGGCGACCTCGCCGCTCAAGGAGATGACCGGCGAGGAGATCGCGCCCGGCGCCAAGCTGCAGACCGACGCCGAGATCCTCGAATGGGTGCGCAACAACGCCGAGACGACCTATCACCCCGTCGGCACCTGCAAGATGGGCAACGATCCGATGGCGGTGGTCGATCCGGAATTGCGCGTTCACGGCATCGACGGCCTGCGCGTCGCCGATGCTTCCATCATGCCGACCTTGACCAGCGGCAACACGAATGCCCCGTGCATCATGATCGGCGAGAAGTGCGCGGCGATGGTGCTCGCCGCCGCAACGAGCAAGGATCGTCGGGCCGCCGCCTGAAACACCCTCCATCCAGGGCCGCCGCCATTTCGACCATTTTCGCCATTTTTAAACGGTGTTTTTGAGCGCCAAGCCACAAAAAGCCTGACGCCACGGCATTTTCTTGCTGTTACGCCCGCGGATAAATGGTCGAAAATGGTGCGTAAATGGATAAGAAATGGTTTTATCAACGCCGAACGTCGACATGGGCACAAGGGAACTCCCGATAGCAACTCGAACGACGGGGAGTTTACGGCGATTGGCCCTTGCCCACGGATTATGAGCAATGGATGCGATGTCTAGTCGATGATCCCCAGCTCCCGCGCCTTGATCTGCAGCGCCAGTACCTTTGAGAACAGTCGGCATTGCGCGAGGCCGCCGGCGAGGAACCACAGGCTGGGATGGCCGGTCGGGCGCCACATGCCCTTGAGCTCACCCTCCTCGTCGAAGCCCCAGACCGGGCCGATGCGATCGAGGGCCGCGTCGCCCAGCACAGGCCGCAGCGCTTCCTTCTGGCCGAGATAGCCCGTGGCCAGCACGATCAGGTCGGCCTGGCGCACCGAGCCGTCCTTCAGGCGCACGCCCTCGGCGCAGAACCGATCGATGTCGGAGAACTGAATCAGGCCGATCTTGCCGTCGACGATCATCTGCGAGCAGCCGGCGTCGAAGTAGTAGCCGCCGCCGCGATTGCCGTACATGATCTGCCAGCCCGTGCCGTCGGGACCCGAGGTCAGCTTGAAGCCGCGCTTCTTCAGCCCTTCCAGCAACGCCGCGTCGGCTTTCGCATTCTTGATCGTGATCTGCTGGTGCGAGCGGGCGTAGATCGGGAACGGGAACGAGGTGGCGAGAAGGTCGAGATCCTCGAAAGGAATCTCCTCGTCGTAGAGCGCGTAGGGCGCCTGAGCTTCCTTGAGGCTCACGATGAGCGTCGGCCCGTTCTGGATGATCGAGACCTCGGCCGCGCCCGACACGGCAAGGTCCTGTGCCACGTCGTGGCCGGACGTGCCGGTACCGAGCACCAGCGCCTTCTTGTCTTTCCAGTCGAGGCCGCTGCCATAGTGGCCGGAGTGGCGCACGGCGCCCTTGAACTCCTTGAGGCCCGGCAGGTCGGGCATCCTGGGCACCGTGCTGACGCCGTTGCAGAACACGATGTGGCGCGGATGCATGGTGCGCGTGCTGCCATCGGCCCTCTTCAGGGTGACGGTCCAACGCTTCGCCGCATCGTCGTAGTGCGCCGTCGTGAGCTCGGTGCCGGTCCAGACGTTGAGTTCCATCGCCTCGGCGTAGATCTCGAACCAGTTCGCCAGCATGTCCTTCGGAATAAAGACCGGCCAGGAACGCGGGAACGGCATGTACGGGAAGTGATTCACCCGCGTCTCGTTGTGCAGGGTGAGCGCGTGGTAACGCCGGCGCCAGGAATCGCCCACGCGCTGCTCGCGGTCGATGGTCAGCGTGTCGATGCCCAGCATGCCGAGGCGCGCCGCGATCATCAGCCCCGCCTGCGCCGCACCGACAACCAGTACGGCGGGATCGCGATCCTCGAAGGCGGTCGCGCGTTGGCGACGGTCGGCCCAGTTCTCGCCGCCGAAATTGCGTTTCCAGTCGACGTTCTGCCAGCGCTTGCCGTTCGCCGGATCTTCATGACCGCGGATCTCGTCGAGCGAGGTCATCAAGGTCCAGGCGAGCAAGTTGCCGCCTTCGGACACCAGACGCACAACGCCATTGCACGGACCGACATCAGTCTCGAAGGTGAAGATCGCCTCGATGCAGGTCGTGCCGGCGCGCGTGACCTGGCGTGGCAGCGTGCGTCCCTGGGCGAGCTGCAGGCCGCGCGGCGCCATGGTGGCCACGGCCGGCATCAGCCGCTCGGCGATCGCCTTCGCTCCAGCCGTCGTATGCAGGTCCCAGGTGAAGGCGAGGATGTCGCGCCAGAAACATTCCTGGGCGAAGAGCGCGGCCAGCCGCGCCGCCTCACCCGCCGCCAGCGCCGCGCCGAAATCGTCGAGCCAGCGTTGGGCCGCGGCCTTTGCCGAAGTGTCGATGACGGTACCGTCCATGGCGCAATAGTAGGCAGCGCCTTCAACAAGCGGCAAGCGAGCGCCGGACGGACGTTTTGCTGCGCGCGCCGGCGCTCAGCCGAAATCTTCGGGCTTGAGCTCGATGGGCATACCGTGCGGCGTACGGTCCGCCGCGCGATCCCAAGCCTGAACGTAGCGCGACAGCGTGTCCGGCGTGGTGACGCCCTTCTCCGCCACCAATCGTTCGAGGGTGTTCAGCCAATGGCGATAGTAGGTCTCTCCAGTGTCCGGATCGCCCGCCGCCTGGGCGCGCTTGATCTCCTCGCCGAGCGTCGCCGCCCATTCCGGCCAGGTGAAGACGCCCCGGTCGTGCAGCGCCAGCGCCATGGCGAAGGCCTGCGCCTCCCACGGTTCGCGGAAGACCGGCCCCTCGGCATCGCAGGGAATGCCGGGAACGGCGATGGCCGCGGCACCCTTGTCGCTCATGTGGTCTCCAGATAGGGCTCGAAGGCTTCGATCGAGACCTTCAAGGTGGGATCCGCATCGTCGCCCCACAGCTCGCGGGCGGAGAAGACCACGGTGTAAAGCCACTGTGGATCCTCGCCATGCCCGTGGGCGGCCGAGTCTGGATAGACGTGGCTGCCGTTGATGCGCTCGATCACGCCGACATGGCCGCGCACATAGCGCGGCAGGCGCGTGTGCGTCGCCGGATTGATGTTCTTCGTGCGTACCTTGTCGCCGATCTTGAAGACCGGCTTCTTCGCCACATCCCGTTGGAAGCTGCCGCGCGTCAGGATGCGCACGACATCCGCCATCGAGAATTTTCCACGCGGCAGCGGAGGGCTGGATCGCAGCGAATGACCGGCGGCTATCTCGTCCTGTCCGACAAGCTTGCGCTCGAGAAGCGTGCGCTCCAATCCGAGCATCCACTTCTTGTAGTAGGAGCTTCCCAGATAGGTCGCGGGCGGGATGCTCTCGCGCGAGAAGCGTTGCGCATCGATGTTGATGCCGCCATTGGCGCCCATCGCGCGCACCATGGCCATCACGCGACCTTCCCATTTCTCGTGGAACGCCGGCTCGTTGGCTTCGACCTCGACCTTGCCGAAGCCGTCCATGCCGCCCATGTCGTGCACGCCGTTCATGGCGACACCTTGGGCAGGCCGGTGCCGATCATGCTGTCGCGCGTCACGATCTCGGCGAGTTGCTCCTCGCTCCAGCCTTCGGTGCCGGCCGGCCGCATCGGCAGCACGAGAAAGCGGGTTTCCGCCGTCGAATCCCACACGCGGATCTCGGTTTCCTTCGGCAGGGTCACACCGAAATCGGCCAGCACGCCGCGCGGGTCCTTCACTGCGCGCGACCGATAAGGTGCGGCCTTGTACCAGACGGGCGGCAGGCCGAGCATTTCCCACGGGTAGCAGGAGCAGAGCGTGCAGACGATCACGTTGTGGCGCTCGGCCGTGTTCTCAACCGCGATCAGGTGATCGCCCACGCGATTCTCGTGACCCATGGTCCGGATCGCCTCAGATGCATCCTTGAGCAACGCCGCCTTGAAGGTGGGGTCGACCCAGGCGCGTGCCACCACGCGCGCGCCGTTGCGCGGCCCGATCCTGGTCTCGTAGGCCTCGACGATCGCATCGAGGGCCGCCGGATCGACATAGCCCTTCTCAGTCAGGATCGTCTCGAGCGCCCGCACGCGAAGCTGCATTTCGCCCAGCTCCGAGCCATGATCGTGATCGTGGCCGTGCCCATGATCGTTGTCGTGTTTGTGATCGGCCATGACGCTTTCTCTACAGTTCGAGAGGCCGATTAGCTTGCACCTGCAGGGGCAGTGTCAAGGTTTCTGGCGGGACGTTCCGGCCCCGCTTTTGTTGCGTCCCGGCCTCGTCCGCCGAATACTGGCGCCCGTTCAGCCCCCGGGCAGAAATAAGGAGGAAGACCGATGGCTTTCTGGTTTCGAGGCATGACCTGCGAGAACGTCACCCTGAAGGGCGACAAGGGTACGCCCATCACGGCCTACGTCGCCAAGCCGACGGGCGTGTCGGGAAAGGTGCCGGGCGTGGTGTTGATCCATCACCTGCCGGGCTGGGACGACTACTACATGGAAATGACTCGCCGCTTCGCCCATGCCGGCTACTACGCCATCTGCCACAACCTCTATGAGCGCGAGGGCGGCCAGAACAATCCCGACGACGTCGCGGCCAAGGTGCGCGCCGACGGCGGCATCGCTGACGCACAAATGGTCGGCGACACCGCAGCCGCCGTGGCATGGCTGCGTGCGCAACCGGAATGCAACGGCAAGGTCGGCATCATCGGCACCTGCTCGGGCGGCCGACATGCCTTCATCTACGCCTGCCAGAAGAAGGACGTCGACGCCTGCGCCGATCTCTGGGGTGGCCGCGTGGTGATGCCCAAGGATACGCTCAATGCCAAGACGCCGGTCGCGCCGATCGACATGAGCAAGGATCTCTCCTGCCCGCTGCTCGGCCTGTTCGGCAACGATGACCGCGCGCCGAGCCCCGAGGAAGTCAACCAGCACGAGGCCGAGCTCAAGAAGCTCGGCAAGAACTACGAGTTTCATCGCTACGACGGCGCCGGCCACGGCTTCTTCTACTGGCACCGGCCGCTCTATCGGGAAGAGCAGTGTATGGACGGCTGGAACAAGATCTGGGCTTTCTTCGGCAAGCACCTGGCGAAGTAGGAGGCAAGCATGTGCACCTCCATCGTCGAGATCGCCCGCGCCGAGGGCATGGCCAAGTGCGGCGATGCCTGGTTCCCGCTGACGCAGGCCGTGGTCTCCTATGACCATGCCCGACACGCCGTGGCAGGCGATGTCATCACGCTCGACTTCTTCAACAAGCACCTCGATGCCGGCTCACGGGCCGGCGTCGAGCTGACCCTGGAGACGGCCAAGGAACTGCAGGCGGCGCTCGAACGGGCGATCGCCGCGGCCGAATTCGAAGAGGCGGAAGTGCGCGGCAAGGGCGCCGTCCGGCTCGTCAAGGCCGCCTAAGACGCACCATGACCCCGAGGAAGGCGCTTGGCGTCCTGGCCCTGCTCGCCTTCCTCGCCTGGGCGCCGATCGTCCACGCCCAGAACAGCGTCGAAGTCGCCCCTGGCTACACGGCGCGCGAAGCCGTTCTGCTGCCTTCAGCAGGCGGCACGACCGACCTCCTCCTGCTCTCCCAACCCGATAGCGCGCCCGAAGCCGCATCTCTGGTCGAGTGGCTCCATCTCGATCACGACGGCGCTGTCGTCTCGCGCCTGCCCATCGACATCGCTGCCCGTTCGACGACCGGCTTCTCGCTGCAGGCGGCGCGGCTCGGCAACGGGGAGGTCGCGCTGTTTGCGCCCTCACCCTTCAAGGCCAGCGGTGCGCGAACGATGCTGGCGGGACTGCTCAGGCTCTCCGCCGAAGGCCGTGTCCTGCATACCGCGGCCCTCGGCCATCCAAGCTTCGCCGACGAAACCTACCGGAAGAGTCCCGACAGCGTTCTCTATGCCAACGCCGTCGTTCCGGCTCCGGATGGCACGTTGGCCTTGGTAGGCGTCTACGGTTCGGATCCCTATGTCCCGTGGTGGGCTCATTGCACATCCGACGGCACGCTGATCGCCGACGGCGATGAATTGCGGCCCATGCCCGGCCCCGGCGTCACCGGCGCCTCATTCGATGCCGACGGGTCTCTGCGCATTGTCACGGAATCCAGCCAGCGCGCCCAAGGTCAGTTCGACACCGTTCTGCATGTCTATTCGCCTCGCGGCTCGCTGAAGGAACAGCCGATCCTCGCGGAACGCGGCGGCGAGCTCACTGTCTCGGCCTTCACCGCGCAGGAGCTGGCGCTGATCGTGCGCGAGCCGAAGCCCGCGATCTCCTTCTTCACGCGCACCGGCCAGTTGTTGCGCTCGACACCATGGACCGATCCCATCCCGCAGCGGATCATCGCCGATGGCGACGGCCTCGCGGCCCTGGAATCGGCCGACGGCAAGCGCAACCAGATCCTGCGGATCGACAGCACCGGCAAGATCGCCTGGCGGTCGGCGCCCGGCCTCTTCCTCGCCCTCGCTCGCGCGCCCGATGGCGAGTTGCGCGTGCTGGAGCTATTGACCGACGCCAAGGGCAGCCACGCCCGGCTGCGTCGCCTGCCCGCCATTCGATAGGAAACGCTCATGACACAGCAAGACAGCAGCACCTACTGGACCCGCTCCCGGGTCGAGCTCCGGGCCGCCGGCTTCGATCCCGACAAGGCCGCCAAAATCAACGCCGTGGTCACGATCGCCGCTGCCTGGACCAACGCGCACCGCTGCAACAACCGCGTGCGCGGCATCGCCGACCTCTTGTCGGAGATCGTCGCCCAGCGCGGCGGCCAGGGGCTGATCGTCGGCGCACCTGCCGTATCTGACGCGCTGACGCAAGGCACGCCGACGGCGGGCTACAGCCTCGTCTCGCGCGATGTCGTCGCCGACTGCTTCGAGATCGGCCACTACGCCCATCACGGCGACGCCATGATCGTGATTTCGGGTTGCGACAAGACCGGTGCCGCCGCGTTGATGCCGCTCGCCCGCACCAATGCCTTCGGCCTGGTGCTCTATCCGGGCACCAGCTCGCCCGGAAAGGTGGATTTCGGCCCGTGGGCGGCCAAGGGCACGAACATCACGATCATGGACTATGCCGAAGGCCGCGCCATGCAGGAGGCGGGCCGCATCACGCCCGACGAGCTGGTGCAGCTCGAGCGCAACGTCATGCCGGGCAGCGGGACCTGCGGGGCGATGTTCACCGCCAACACCATGAGCACCATCGCCGAGGCCATCGGCATGATCCTGCCGCGCGGCGCCTCGCATCCGGCCGACTACGATGCCAGGAGTGACATCCACGCCGACGTGCGCGCGCAGGCCTATGCCTCGGTCGACGCGCTCTATCGCCTGATCGCCGCCGGTATCCGCCCGCGCGACATCATGACCGAGCGCGCCTTCGAGAACGCCATCACGACGGTCTATGCCATGGGCGGTTCGACCAACATGTACCTGCACCTGCTCTCGGTCGCGCGTGCGGCCCAGGTGCCGATCACCATCGAGCGCATCCAGCAGGTCGGCGAGCGCGTGCCGCTGCTGGCCAGGCTGCAGCCGCACGGCCCCTACGCCATGACCAGCCTGCACGCCATCGGTGGCGTGCCTGTCGTGATGAAGGAGCTGCTGCGCGCGGGCTTGCTGCATGGCGACGTCATGACGGTGACCGGCAAAACCCTGGCGGAGAATCTCGAGAGCGTGCCGACCCTGGAGCAGATCGGCCCGCAGGACATCGTCCTGCCGGTGGCGAAGCCCGCCGCCGCACCAAACAATCACATCAGCGTGCTGAAGGGCAACCTCGCGCCCGAGAGCTGCGTGCTGAAGCTCTCCGGCAAGACCCTGGAGAAAGGCGAGTTCCGCGGCACGGCGCGCGTCTTCGACTCCGAGGCCGATACGATGAAGGCGATCCGCGCCGGCACCATCGCCAAAGGCACGGTTATCGTCGTGCGCAATGTCGGCCCCGTCGGCGGGCCGGGCATGCCCGAGATGGTGATGCTCACCATCCAGCTGCAGGGTCGCGGGCTCGGCGAGGACGTGGCGCTAATCACCGACGGCCGCTTCTCGGGCGTGAGCCACGGCATCCTGATCGGTCACATCTCGCCCGAGGCCGCCCGCGGCGGCCCGATCGCGGCAGTGCGCGACGGCGACACGATCGTGATCGATCCGCGCGCCCGCACGCTGACCCTCGAGATCCCTCAGGCGGAGCTGGAGCAACGCATGGCCGCCTGGAAAGCGCCCGACCTCAGCACCCGCGTGAAGCCGGGTTCGGTGCACGACAAATACGTGCGTCTCGTCTCCTCCGCCCACTATGGCTGCGTGCTTTAGCGGTTGGCGCGGGCGACGGCGGCATTCAGGAGCAGGTTGGCGCCGGGCACCGAGCGCACGAGTTCGATGTCTTCCTTGACGTTGTGGCTGATGCCCTCGAAGCAGGGTGTGAAGATCATCGCCGTCGGCGCCAGGGTCGCCACGGCATAGGCGTCATGGCCGGCCTGGCTTCGCATCTCGCGATAGGGCAGCCCGAGTTCCTTCGCGGTCGCCCTGAGAAGCTCGATGCAATCGGGCGCGAAGAGCTCGGTGCCCCAGCTCCAACCTTCGACGACCTCGATCTCGACATTGGCCTTGCGGCCTGCGTCCGCGATGGCGGCTGCGATGTCCCTGCCCATCGCTTCGAAGCGCGCGGCGTCGATGTGCCGGTAGTCGAGGGTGAGCCGCACTTCCTCGGCATAGGTGCCGGGCAGGTTCGGGAAGCTCTCGATGCGCGTAGTGGTCGTGCGGCCCTCGTCGGCGGCATAGGCGAGGCCGATATCGTTGACGGCGGAGATCACGTAGCCCGCGCCGACCAGCGCGTTGCGCCGCATGCCCATGGGCGTGCCGCCGGCATGGCCCGTGTCGCCCTTGATCGTGAGCCGCAGCGCCTTGGTCTTGTAGCCGCCGACCACGATGCCGACATCGACTTTCTCGCGATCGAGCACGGGCGCCTGCTCGATGTGCAGCTCGAGATAGGCGTCGAACTTGCGTTGCCCAAGCGGCGCCGGCCCGGCATAGCCGATCGCGTCGAGCGCCTTCTCGACCGTGATGCCACTGTCGTCAGCCGTCGCCAGCACGTCCTCGAGCGGCAGCACGCCCGCGAAGGCCATCGACCCCATCATCGGCGGCGCGAAGCGACCGCCCTCCTCGTTGGTCCAGCAGATCACCTCGATGCCGCGCTTGGTCGTGAGCCCGCGATCGTTCAGCGTGCGCACGACCTCCAGCCCGCACAGCACGCCCAGGATGCCGTCGTAGCGACCACCGCAGATCTGGGTGTCGAGATGGCTGCCGATGGCAACGGGTGGCAGAGTCGGATCACTACCGGCGCGGCAGGCGAAGATGTTGCCGAGGCGATCGATCTCGACAGTGCAGCCCGCCTCCTCGACCCAGCGCACGAACAGGTCGCGCATCTCCTTGTCCTCGGCCGACAAAGCGAGCCGGCGCAGGCCCACATCGCGGAAGCGGCCGATCTCCGCCGAGCGCTCCAGCGTCTCCCAAAGCCGTTCGGGATTGATCTCCAGGGCGTTTGCGACCACGGCAGGCTCCGTCATTCGAAGGCTGTGGCATCCTACCAAGAAGCGTGCCAGTGAGGACCCATGTTGAGAGACGATTACGACTACATCATCGTCGGCGGTGGCTCGGCGGGTGCGGTGCTGGCGGCGCGGTTGAGCGAGAATCCGGCGATCCGGGTCCTGCTGCTGGAGGCCGGCCGCGACTTCCGCACCGCCGAGACACCCGAGCACATCCGCATTCCCAATCCGCTGCATGCCATCGGCGACGACGACTACCGCTATCCGAAGCTTCTGGCGCGCCGCACCGAGCGGCAGGAGCCGAAGCTTCTGTGGCGCGGCCGCGCGATCGGCGGCAGCTCGACGATCAACGGCCAGATTGCCATCCGCGGCATTCCCGGCGATTTCGCCGACTGGGTGAAGCTCGGCGCCGCGGGCTGGGGCTGGGACGAGGTCCTGCCCTACTTCCGCAAGCTCGAGACCGACGTGGATTTCGGCGACGCGCCCTATCACGGCTCGACCGGACCGATCCCCGTCTATCGCGCACCGGTCGAGGCCTGGGGCCCTGTCGATCGCGCCCTGATGAAGGCGGCGCTCGGCCTGGGTTACGGCTGGTGTCCCGACCACAACGCACCGGAGGGAACGGGCGTCTCGCCCTACGCCATCAACAGCCGGCAGGGAAAGCGCATCTCGACCAACGATGGCTATCTCGAACCGGCGCGGGGTCGAGCGAACCTCACGATCGTCGGCCACGCCATCGTCGACACGCTCACCTTCGAAGGCAATCGCCTGCATGCCAACGGCGTGATCGTCCGTGCCGGCGGCGAGACGCGGAATGTCCGCGCCCGGCGCGAGATCCTGCTCTGCGCCGGCGCCATCCATTCGCCGGCGATCCTGCAGCGCTCCGGCATCGGGCCACGCGCTACGCTCGCCCGGCTGGGCATCAAGGTGCTGGCCGACCGGCCGGTGGGCGAGCATCTGCTCGACCATCCGATCCTGGGCCTGATGCTCGACCTCAAGCCCGAAGCGCGGGTCAGCACCCTTATGCATCGCCACACCAATTGCTGCGTGCGCTATTCCTCGGGCCTCGCCGGCGCCGGCATCAACGACATGATCATGATCGCGGGCAATCTGAGGCCGGCCGAGGATGGCGGCACGTCACGCGCGCGGCTCGCGGTCTCGGCCTTCGAAGCGCTGAGCGAGGGCCACGTGCAGATCACGACGCGCGATCCCGCCATCGATCCGCAGGTCGACGAGCGCATGCTCTCCCATGAGAGCGACCTTGTGCGCCTGCGGGACGGTGTGGTCCGCCTCCGCGATATCTGTCGGCACGCCGATGTTCAGGCGATCGCGACGCGGGTCGAATACGGCATGACAGGCCGGTCGATCGACGAGCCTTTCGACGACAAGGCCTTCGACGACTGGATGTTCGCCGAATGCTCCGACGCCCAGCATGCCAGCGGCACCTGCCGCATGGGCGCGCCCGACGATCCGCGCTCGGTGGTCGATCCCCACTGCAAGCTCATCGGCGTCACCGGTCTGCGCATCATCGACGCCTCGATCATGCCGACCGTGGTGCGCGCCAACACGCACTTCACCACGGTGATGATCGCCGAGAAGATGGCCGACGCGCTGAAGAAGGCTACCTGAGCTGCTCGACCACGCGGCCCAGCCGCTCCAGGGTGCGCACGACCATCTTCTGGCCGAGGCCCGGCCACTGCACCCGCAGCAGGATGTGGTCGGTGCCCGTCGTCTCGCCGTAACGGCCGATCTGGTCGACGAGCTGGCTTTCCGAGCCGATGAGGAAGCGTTGGGCGGCGAACGTGTCGAAGTTCGAGCGGATGCCGTCGGCCGGCACGAAGCCCGAATCGCCGCTCCAGCTCGCATAGGCTTCGTACTTGAACGACAGCGGCTCGCGCACCTCTTCCATGGTGCCGACATGCGCCTCGCGGATCACCGGGAACTCCTTCGCCACCGGCAGACCCGCGGCCGCGCGCGTCTCACGGAACAGCCGGTTCAGCTTGCCGACATTCTCCTCGCTCACCATGGCCGAGGGCATCCAGGCATCGGCAAGCTTCGCCGCGCGCTTCACCGCCGCCTCGACGTCGCCGGCCATCCAGATCGGCGGGCCGCCCAGCTGCTTGGGCTTGATGCTGCTCTGTACCTTGCTGATCGTGTGGAAGCGGCCTTTGAACTCGACCGTGTCGTCGCGCCACATCTTGCGGATCACCTCGACGCCTTCGACGAAGCGCGGCACCCGTTCCTTGAAGGGTATGCCGATGGAAGCGAACTCCTCGGCGCGATAGCCGAGACCGAGCCCGATGATGGCATTGCCGCCGGTCAGCCAGTCGAGTGTCGCGGTCTCCTCGGCCACGATCACCGGATTGAGCAGCGGCAGCAGCAGGAGGCCCGGCCCCACCCGCATGCCCTCGGCCTCGGCGGCGAGGCGCGCGAGCAGCGGCATGGCCTGGAACATCTGAAGCGGGCTCGACACGAAGTGCTGGCCCACCATCAGCGAGGTGAGCCCGCTTGCCCTGGCGACCCTGGTCTGTTCGATCAGGTTGGCGAGCTCGGGGCCGAGGTCGGCGCCCTGCCGCCATTGCGTCGCCATGTAGAGGCCGAGCTTCATCTCAGCCATAGGCCTGGCCCCACTTGTCCTGGTAGACGACATCGCCAAGCGGCGCGCGTTTGACCGGACCGAACTTACCCATCGGATAGCCGATGGGAAGGATTGCATACGAGCGCACCCCCTCGGGCAGGCCGAGTGCCTTGTCGACTTCCTTTTGATGAATCATATGGCGGTTGGTCAGGGTCGTGCCGAGTCCAACGGCACGGCAGGCCAGCACCATGTTCTGTACCGCCGGATAGACCGAGGCGCCGGCTCCGGGACCCGGGTTCGCACCATCCTCGAGGCAGGCCACGATCCAGACCGGCGCCTCCGCGAAGTGATCGGTGAGATAGGCCACGGCGTCGTGCTGGCGCTTGAACTTCTCGGGGCTGACGCCGGGTGGTGGCGCGACGGAGCTGTAGCGCGGGCCGATGACCTCGTCGTAGGCCTTCTTGTACCAGACCGCCGCCGCCTCTTTGATCTTGCGGTCCTTGATCACCAGGAAGCGCCACTTCTGCGCATTGCCGCCCGAGGGCGCGCAGGTCCCGGCATGCAGGATCTTGGCGATCAAATCATCGGGCACGGGGTCGGGCTTGAGACGCCGCATGGCGCGGCAATTTTCCATGATCTCGAACAGATCGGGCATGTGTTCCTCCTCAATGCCGGAATGATAGAGGCATCGAGGGAGGAGAGCACGTCGGGGGCGGCCAGAGGAAGGGTCTAGCCCGACTGATGCGGCCCCGGATGGCCGCCCCAACGTGTCCGATCGTGTGGTTCCGCTATGCCGGCGCCCAATGGATTGCGCCGGCAATCATCGCGGCTCGTTGACCCGGTGGAAGCATCAAAACCTCCGTGACGGCCAGTGACGACAAGCAGAAGACACCCATGACGCTTTCGCGTCAATGCAGCAGCATTGACCTATCTCGCGGAATTCTCGAGCACGAGATCGGCAGCCTTCTCGCCGATCATGATCGAGGGTGCATTGGTGTTGCCCGAGGTGAGCGTCGGCATGATCGACGCATCGGCGACGCGAAGTCCGCCGATGCCATGCACGCGCAACTTCGGATCGACGACAGCCATCGGATCGTTGCCCATCTTGCACGTGCCGACCGGATGATAGGTCGTCTCGGCCGCGCCCTTCACCCAGTCGAGGATTTCGTCGTCGGTCCTGCGGTCCTTGCCCGGCGCTTCTTCTGCGATGTGCAGCGGCGCCAATGCCTTGGCCGTCATGATCGAACGCGCGATCTGGATGGCACGCACCGTCAGCTCGCCGTCGACCGCGGCCGACAGGAAGTTGAAATTGATGGCCGGCGGCCGGCGCGGATCGCTCGACGTGATGTGGATGTGGCCCTTGCTCTCCGGCCGCATGGGATGGGCGTAGCAGGTGACGCCTGACTTCGGCGCAACGACCGGCCCACGCGGACCGGGCTGCGTGTACATCACCACCCAGCCCAGCAGCAGGTCAGGCGCGGCCAGTCCTTCGCGTGAACGCACGAAGGCGCGCATCGGCGCGCCCACCGAAGCCAGCATGCCCTTGCGCGTGGTTGCCCAGCGCAGCGCCTGCCCGACGAGTGCAAGCCCGCGGCCGGTATCATTGTAGGTATAGCCCTTGGCCCCGACAGCCCAGCGCGTGCGCGGCGCATAGTGATCGCGCAGATTCTCGCCCACCCCCGGCAGCGCCTGGCGGATCTCGATGCCAAGCCCCTTCAGCCGCTCCGGTTGGCCGATGCCAGAGAGTTCCAAAAGCTGTGGCGAGTTGATCGTGCCGCCGCACACGATCACTTCGCGGGACGCCTGCGCGTTGGTCTGCCGGTCGCCCACCGAATAGCGCACACCGGTGCAGCGCTTGCCGTCGAACAGCAGCACATCGGCCACTGCGCCGGTCACGATGTGGAGGTTCGCGCGCTTGCGGATCGGATCGAGATAGGCGCGCGCGGTACTCACGCGCTTCCCACGGAAAATGCTCGCCTGGCTCATGGCGATGCCGTCCTGGGTAGCGCCGTTGTAGTCGGGATTGTGCCGGATGCCGACCTCGGCCGCGGCCGCGATCAGCGCCTGGAAGATCGGCTCGGTCGGCTGCGGATCGGTGACGGTGAGCGGTCCGTCGTGGCCGCGATATTCGTCTTCACCACGGCCCTGATAGCTCTCGATGCGCTTGAAGAACGGCAGCACCTCGCGATAGCTCCAGCCGGTGTTGCCCATCTGCGCCCAGGTGTCGAAGTCCTGCGCCTGGCCGCGCACGAAGGCCATGCCGTTGATCGAGCTCGAACCGCCGAGCAGTTTTCCGCGCGGCACCGGAATGCGCCGGCCCTTGGTGTTCGCTTCCGGCTCGGCCGAATAGAGCCAGTTGGCGGCGGGGTTGGTGATCAGCCGCGCCGAACCGACGGGCAACCACGACCACGGATGATCGGCAGGTCCCGCTTCGAGCAGCAGCACCTTGTTTCGCGGATCGGCCGAAAGTCGATTTGCGACGACAGCACCGGCCGATCCGGCGCCGACAACGATATAGTCGAAGTCCATTCCCGTTATTCTGAACCAATCAAACGAAGGAAGAAACGCACATGCCCGCGCCTTACGAAACGCACCGCCGCCAGCTCGAGCTCATCCTGCAGGCCTGGGGCATGGCCCAACCGACCGCCGCCGAGACGGCCGAGATCATGAGCTGGGCCGACCTGCACGGCATCGACACGCACGGCATCTCGATGATCCCGCCCTACGACGAACGCCGCCGCGCCAAGACGGTCGACATGGGCGCCCTGCCGAAGGTCACGCGCGACACGCCGGTGTCGGCGCTGGTCGATGGCAGCGGCGGGCTCGGTCATCCCGCGGCACGCCTCGCCATGAACGTGGCCATCGACAAGGCGAAGAAGACGGGCGTCGGCATCGTGCCAGTACACAACTCCAACCATTTTGGCGCCTGTGGCTTCTATGCGTTGATGGCGGTCGAGGCCGGCCTGATCGGCATGGTGACGACGTCGGCCGCCGGCATCCAGGTGTCGCCGACCAATGGTGCACAGGCGCGGCTCGGCACCGACCCGATCGCCTTTGCCGCGCCCGGCAAGCCCGGCGAACCCTTCCTGCTCGACATGGCGACGACGACAGTGGCCGCCGGAAAGATCCGCAACAAGGCCAACGAGAAACTGCAGACGCCGCTGGGCTGGCTGGTCACCGCCGAGGGCAAGCCCAGCACAGATCCGCTGGAGGTCAGCAAGGGCGGCTTCATGACGCCGCTCGGCGGCACGCCTGAGGGCAGCAGCCACAAGGGCTACGGCCTCGCCGCGATGGTGAACATCCTGTCGTCGGCGTTGTCGGGCGGCTTCCTGGTGACCGATCCGGCGCGCGCCGGAAAGAGCGGCATGATCGGCCACTTCATGATGGCGATCGATCCGGGCCTGTTCCGCGACTCCAAGGATTTCCGCGCCGACGTCGCCGCCTTCTGCGACACGCTGCGTGCCACCAAGCCCGCCGATGCCGCGAAGCCGGTACAGGTCGCCGGCGATCCCGAGCGACGCATCGCCGAGCAGCGCCGCAAGACCGGCATTCCCGTCGGACCGGGCCTGCTCGCCAAGGTGAAGGACGTCGCCCGCCACTCGAACGCCGAGTGGATCCTGGATGGCTAGGGGCACAGGGCAAACATCGTCCCGTTAAAATAACGGGAAACAAGAACGACGAACGCCTGCGCAGCTGCGCTAATTGCGCTAACTGGCTGGAGGCGGCGCGGGCGAGGCAACGCGGACGCAAGGCGGGTATCGTCATCGGCGCACCCTGCACTGCTTTCAATCCAGAGACCTGTTTTGATCAATGGATCAATGGATCGATGCTTCGGTCCAGCGGTTCTCGCCTGGCCAAGGTGAAGGACCTCGCCCGCCACTCCAATGCCGAATGGATCCTCGACTAGCGGAAAGTCAAACGGATGCCGAAGAGCAGCTCCTGAGCAGGTTCCGGGCGGCGGCATCGTCCGGTGCCAGTTCCAGGCACTCGCGGAAACAGCGTTGGGCGGTCGCGGCGTCATGATGGGCCAGCGCCTCGACACCCGATTGCAGGAGGTCGCGGGTGCGCCCCTTGGCGGCGCGTTCACGAGGCGGATCGCGCTCATAGACCTCGAAGAGGGTGACCGGGCGCGTCTTGCCCTTCACCACCACCACGTCGATGGGGCGGATGTCGTAGGCCTGGGGCTCGCTGAGCTGCCGCCAGGTGTACTCCGAGATCAGGAGCGGCACCTTGTAGTCCTTGGTCAGGCTCTCGATCCGCGACGCCAGGTTCACGGCGTCGGAGATCACCGTGCCGTCCATGCGATGGCGCTCGCCGATCGTGCCCAGCATCAGCGAACCGGTGTTGATGCCGATGCCGATGGCGATCGGCTGCTGGCCGGCCGCCTGCCGTCCGGCGTTGAACTGTTCCAATGCGTCGAGCATGGCAAGCCCGGCGCGCAGCGCGTCGTCGGCATTGGTGAACAACGCCATGATCGCGTCGCCGATATACTTGTCGATGAAGCCATTGTTGTCGCGGATCACCGGGCCCATGTGTTCGAGATAGGCGTTGATGAAGGCGAAGTTCTCATCCGGCGTCATGCCCTCCGACAGGGTCGTGAAGCTCCTTATGTCGGAGAACAGGATGCTCATCTCCTCGCGCTTGTTGTCGCCCAGCTCGACATCGACGATCCTGGGCTTGCCGACGATCGCCAGGAAGGCGCGCGGCACGAACCGCTCGATCGAGAGGTTGGTGTGCTTGAGATCGCCGATGGTATCGCGCACCGAATCGCGCATCGCGGCGAAACTCCGGGCGAGCTGGCCGATCTCGTCCTTGCGGTCGGTATTGGCGATCGCCTGCTCGAGGTTGCCGCCGGCGATGGCGCCTGCCTCTCCGCGCAGGTCGAGCAGCGGGCCGAGCAATTGCCGCTGCAGGAGTCGCGATGCGATCCAGAACACCAGCGGCAGCATGACCGCCAGCACGACCATGGAGCCCACGAACACATGCAGCACCGCCTGGCGTGCCAATCCGGTGTCGTAGGTGATCTCGCGGATCACGAATTTCGTGTCCGGATTCTGCGGATCGGACCCGGCATTGGTCTTCTCCCCGCTGTAGAGGGTGACATAGCCGCTCTCCTGGCCGACCGTCTTCTCGCGATGACTCTTGCGGAGTTTCTCGACGAGCTGCGGATCGAGTTTCTTGCCGACATGGAGCAGCGACCATGCGCCGGAAGAATTGACGAGATAGATATCGAGGTCCTTGACGTAGGGGTTGGAGTGGACCGCGTCCTTGAACAGATCTTCGAAGAAGAAGTCGCTCATCCAGCCAAAGTTGCCCTCGGCCAGGCTGGCCCGGACCTCGGTGGAGGTCTCGATGATGTAGTCCTTATCCTTGGGACCGAAGTAGCTGTAGGTGCGCAGCGTGCCGGTCTGGCTCGATAGATCGATGCCATCGCTCTTCACCTTGCCCGCGCCATACACCGTATCGAGGAAATGTGTGAAGCCGCTTTCCGGAAAGGTGAGGTTCATGTCACTGGCGAGGTTGGTCTGAAAGACCTTGTGCGAGCGGTCGATGAAATAGATGTGTTGTATCCCGTACTTCTTGCTGAGCTCGCCGAGTTCGGACACCGACAGGTCCTGGGGCTTCTTTCCGGTGGCTTCGAGTTCGGCAGCAATCTCGGGCAGCACCTTGTCCATGTGCGCCGTGATGCGTTCATGCTGGGAGTGCAGCATCGTTTCGAAGATGGCGAAGCGCTCGGAGAGGCTGGCCTCGATTCGCTGGATCTCGTCGGCCTGGTTTTGCGATACCAGCCGGTACATCGCCACCGAGGCGACGACCGTCGCCCCCAGGCTCACCGCGGCCATCACGACGAACAGGAACAGGCCGACCTTTCGCTTCATGCCCACGCCGGCTCTTCCTCCCAGCCATTCGCGGCGCGCCCGCGGCAATAGCTTCCGCCATCCCGTTGGGCGTTTCAACTGCCGGCAATCGTTGCCCGGTTGAACCTCGAACGCGGACGGCCGGGCTACGCGTAACGCGTAGAAGGGCTCACGCTCTAGATGAACATGTCCCGCTGATTGTAGTTCTTCAGCAAGGTCTCGCGCGTGCCTTCGGTCCAGCGGTTCTCGTCCTCATGGCCGACGAGCGGCTTGTAGACGTAGCTCTTCTCGGCGGGAAAGCGCTGACGGCGGGCATCGATGCCGAGCTGGATGATGCGCGAGCGCTCGACGACGCGATCCTCCTCGAAGGTCTCGACGGCGCCGTGCAGGCGCCGGGTCGTGACGCCGAGCACGCGCTTGCGCGGGAAGAAGCCGGCGTTGAGCGTGACCCGTCGGTCGGGCGAGGAATTGGCGAAGGAGCCGTGCACGAGCTGGCGGTTGGTGACGATGGTGTCGCCGGAGTCACAGAGCAGCGGCACGGCGCCGGGAATGCGGTCGGAGCCGGCGTCGACCATCAGTTTCTTGATGTCGGCCACCTTGTCGCGATGGGTGCCGGGAATGACCCAGACACCGTTGCCGGCCGTGCTGGGATAGAGCTGGGTCATGAAGTTGAAGCCGTGCGCCCCCATGTCCCAATCCGGCGAGTCCCAGTGGGTCATGCCGTCCCGATGCCAGGCCACCGACGGTCCGAGACCCGGTTCCTTGATGAACGCCACTTCGTTGTAGGGCACGAAATCGTCGCCCAGGATCGCCGCGGCGACAGCCAGCAGGCCGGGATGGCCGTAGAGCCTGAGGCATTCGTCCATCAGGTGGAGGTTGCCGTCGAAGCGCTCGATGGTCAGCGCCGGGGCATCCTTGCCCAGTTCCGGCTGCAGCATCTGCGCGGGATGACGCCCGTTGTACTTGTCGGTGCCGCCGAGGGGATCGCTCAACGGCTTGGCCCAGCGGTAGGGCGCCTTGAGGATGCCCTCGCCCAAGGCCGGGCGGCCATGCCGATCCAGCTTGGCGTCCGGCGTGGCCGGCGCACGGTCCAGCGTCCGTTCCACCGCCGCCCGCAACTCGGCAAGCTCTTCCGGCCCGACGACGCCCCGCAGAACGTAGAAGCCATGGGTCCAGTACGAGTCCAGGATGGTCGGATCGAGCTTGCCGTCGGCCGTGAAGCGGATCGGCCCGCGATTGCCGAGCGCATAGGCGCGAGCCTCGGCGGCACGGCCATATGCTTCCATGATCTTCTTGTGGTCGGCGGCGCTGATGCCGTCGGTCGTAATGGTCTGGTCCATGATGGTGCTCACCCTATCAGAGCGCCGCTTCGATGGCGCGATCGAGCCTGGGGCCCATGCCACCCGCGGCCGTGAACCAGTCGGCGATGCGGCCATCCCGGCCGATCAGGATCTTGTGGAAGTTCCAGGTCGGCGCGCCGAGCGCACCGGTCTGGCGGGCAGCCCAGCGATAGAGCGGATGCGCCCCGTCGCCGGATACGACCTGCTTGTCGGCGAGCGGAAAGGTCACGTCGAACTTGGTCTCGCAGAACGTTCTGATCTCGGCCGTCGTGCCGGGTTCCTGCTTGCCGAAATCGTTCGACGGTACGCCCAGCACGATCAGTCCTTTGTCCCTGTAACGCCGATACAGGGCCTCGAGGCCCTTGTACTGACGGGTGAAGCCGCAGAACGAGGCTGTATTGACCAGCAACACGGCCTTGCCTTCGAAGTCCGCTGTCGAAAGCTTGCCGCCTTCGATTGAGTCGATCGATACGGAGGTCCAATCGATCGGGTCGCGACCGGCCGACCTCCAGCCGGCGGCGGAAAGCACGCCGCCGATCACAGTGGACGCCAGCATCTGCCCAATCTTCAGGAGCATCTATCCGCGCAAAACCTTTCCAGCTTTGGCCGCGGTCAGCTTGCCCTGTTCCCAAGTGATGGCACCGTTGACGATCGTGTACTCGACGCCCTTCGACGGCATGACGATGCGCTTGGCATTGCCCGGCAGATCGAAGCGGCGCTCGCCGTGGTTGGTCGAGCCGATGCACGTGGGATCGAAGATCGCCACGTCGCCCGGCGCGCCTCTCACGAGGCGACCGCGATCCTTCAGGCCGAACAGATCGGCCGGGTCGGAAGTGAGCTTGCGGATGCCCTCTTCCAACGTGATCGCCTCCTTCTCGCGCACCCAGGTGCCGAGCAGATAGGTCGGGTAGCCGGCATCGCACAGCATGTCGACATGCGCGCCGCCGTCGCCCAGCGCCATCAGGATCGACTTGTTGTTGAGGAGTTCGCGCATGCGGTCTTCGCGCGTGTTCCACGAAGAGATGGTGAACTCGACGTCGAGATTGTCGGCCAGCACGAGGTCGAGGAAGGCATCGACCGCATCCTTGCCCTGCAGGGTAGCGACCTCGGCGATCGACTTGCGCTCGAGTGATTTCAGCGCCGGGTTCTTGACGTCGTGCACCACGATACGGCGCCAGTCGCTGAAGCCGGTCGGGTTCTTGAGATCGTGGCGGAAGGCGTTGCGGAACGCCGGATCGGCGTAGACCTTCTTCTGCGCTTCCTTGCTGGTGTCGGCAAAGACACGCTTCCAGGACGGGAACGCCGCGAAGGCGAACGGGTTCTCCATCGTGCATTCGCGTGTGAGCGGCAGCGGCGACGTCTGGGGCCGCGCGCCCTTGGCGATCTGTGGAGCCGCCAGCCGGAGCGTATTGCGCACCGCCTCGGGGATATCATCGCGATCGAACAGGGCGATGAAGGTCACCGGCCGGCCGCTCTCGGTCAGCAGGAAGTCGAGAAGGTCGCACTGGTCCTGCTCGAGCACGCCGACCTGACGAGTGAGCGCGATCTCAATGGCGCCCTTGTTGCGCCGCTTGAGCTCCTTCGAATAGGCCGACAGCTCCTCGCGGCTGGCGTTGCGGCAGGCGAGCGGCTTGCCCTCGAAGCCCATATGCTGGTTGAGCGTGGTCGAGGAGAAGCCCAATGCGCCCGCATCGACGGCTTCGCCGATCAGGGCGGCGATCTTCGCCGTCTCCTCGGCAGTGGCGGCGCGCTCCATCGACGCCTCGCCCATCACGTAGTGACGGAACGGCGTGAGCGGCGCGATGAAGGCAAGGTTCAACGACGGCTGCCGAGCCGCGGCGGCATCCATGAACTGCGGGAACGTTTCCCAGTCCCAGGTGATGCCCTTGTTCAGAACATCGAAGGGAATGCCTTCGACGTTCACCAGGTCCTTCATGGCGATCTCACGGGCGGCAGGCTTGCACGGCGCGATGCCGACACCGCAATTGCCCATCACCACGGAAGTGACACCGTGCCAGGAGGATGGCGTCACCGCGCCATCCCAGCAGATCTGCGCATCGTAGTGCGTGTGCGGATCGACGAAGCCCGGAGACACAACCAGCCCATGAGCGTCGATGGTGCGCCTGGCGCCTTCGGTCACCTTGCCGATCTCGGCGATCTTGCCGTCGGCGATGGCGACATCGGCCTGGTAACGCTTGGCACCGGTGCCGTCGACCACGGTGCCGTTCTTGATCACGAGGTCGTAGCTCATCGTTTCCTCCCGAAAAGCCTGCCTGAGGGTACCCCAGCTTCCGGAGGAAATACCCCGCATTTCGGGCCCCGTTGCGCAGGGCGATGTGGGCTCAGGGCAGGTTGAGCTGGCGCAGCTTCTCTGCGACCAACCGGGCGGTCAGCGCCTGCCCTGCCGCATTGGGATGCTCGACCTTGGCGAAGAGAGCGTCGTGGCCGGCTGTTCGCATCGTGCGATCGATCTCATCAAAGGGATCGACGGTGGCGAGACCCGCCTGTTGGGCGCAGCGCAACATTTCCGCGGTCGCCGCCTTGTCCGTCCGCATCACAGCGGGTTCGTACCAGAGGTATGGCTGGTATTCGGCGACGACGATGGTGGGCAGTTTCAAGGCCGCCAGCCGCTTGAACAGAGGGCAGGCCTCCGCGATGCCCTCGCCCGCCGGCAGCGTGTAGACGTGGTCGACATACCAGTCGTAGCGCATGTGAAGGCGGCTCAGCAGTTCGTCGACCAGCAGGGAGCGGCCCAACAGGCGCTGCCAGAAATCGAGGGTGGTGGCAGGGTCGGGTGTCGGCGGCACAGGCTCATTGCGCAGCACGAGCTTCCCGTCGACCAGCTCGAAGTAGGGCTTCTCGACACCGAACACGCGGCTCATCTCGTTGCGTTTGAGGTTCTCGAGACCGGTTCCCACCACGATCGCGGCGGGTTTCACCTGGGGCACCACGACCTCGGCCCGCAGGATCATCTGATCGAGACCGTAACCGTCCATGCCCGCATTGATCACGCGGCGGCCGATCATCGACTGGAGTTGGCTCGGAAAAGTCTCGTCGTCCGCCAGGCCGAATCCCAGGGTCACCGACCCGCCGACCGCGAGGATCGGCGGCTCCTTGAGCGTGACGCCCGGCGGAGCGGGCGTTATCCGGAACGCGTGCTCATCGTAGTTGAACTTGGGCGACCGATAGTTCGGGATGCCGATGAATCCCAACACCGAATCGTACTGCGCCCGGTTGTCGCTGTTGTTCCGCGTCGAGACGCGCTCCTCGCGAATGAGGTTGGGGAATTTGAGGAGCCATTCCGGCCCGCGCCAGGCGCGCAACGCAAATTCGAGGACGAAAAGGCTGAACAGGACACTGAACAGTATCAGGACCGTCGTGAACACCAGCTCGTGGCGGCGCGACGGGGCGGAGGCCGAAGGCATGTGCCGGAAGGTTATAGGGGTTCGGGAAACGCCTCCAGCGGCGTTGCGTCACGGCCGCTCCAGTCCAAGGAGCTTGTCCGCGACAAGTCGGGCGGTGAGCGCCTGTCCTGCCGGGTTGGGATGTTCGCCTGGGCGAAAGAGAGCATCGTGGCCCGAGGTATTCATGACCTTGTCGATCTCGTCGAACGGGTCGACGATCAGGAAGCCCACCTGCTTTGCAGAGGCAAGCACCGCGGCCGTCAACGCCTTCTGCTCACGCATGTAAGGTGGATCAGTCCAGAGATAGGGGTCGTATTCGGCCACCACGACAACAGGCAGCTCAAGCCTGGCCAGCCGCTCGAACAGCAGGCGAGCATCGGTCGCGCCCTCGCCCGATGGCAGCACGCGCACATGGTCGAGCGCCCATTCGTACTGCAATTTCAGCCGGCGCAGCACGACGTCGACCAGAACCGAACGGCCGAACAGACGCTGCCAGAAATCGAGCGTCGTGGCTGGATCGGGCGATGGCGGCACCGGCACATTGCGCAGCACGAGGCTGTTTCCGGCGCGCGCGAAGTAGGGCTTCTCGACGCCCCATACACGGCTCATTTCGCTGCGCCGGAGGTTGTCGGCGCCGAAGCCCAGGATAATCGCCGCCAGTTTTTCCTGCTTCGCGACCACTTCCGCCCGGAGCACCATCTGGTCGAGACCGTAGCCGTCCATCCCGGCATTGATCACGCGACGACCGATCAGCGACTGGAGTTGCGCCGGATAGGTCTCGTTGTCCGCCACTTCTTCGCCCAGCGTCACCGACCCGCCAACGGCCAGGATCGGCGGCTCCTTGAGCGTCAGGCCCGCCGGCGCCGGCGTGACGCGGAAGCCCCTCGCGTCGTAGTGAAAGCCGGATGCGGCATAGTTCGGAATGCCGACGAAACCCAGCAGCGGATCGTACTGTGCCTTGGCGGCGCTGTAGTGCCGGATGGCAACGCGCTCGTAGCGCACGAGATTGGGGAACTTGAAGAGCCACTCCGGTCCGCGCACGGCTCGGGCCGCGACCTCGAGCACGAACAGGCTGAACAGGATGCTGCCCAGGATCAGGACCGCCGTCAGCATCCTTTCGCGGCGATGCGATCTGGTCGGATTCATGGGCTGCAGGCCAACTCCTCAGGTCACTGACGCGGGCGCATGTCGCTCGCGAAAGCGCTAGGCGGCCATCACCGGTTCGGTGCCGACGATCGTCGTGCGATGCATCACGCGGCGTTCCTCGGGGTCGTGCGGCGTGACGGCATGAACGGTGCAGCGATTGTCCCACATCAGCACGTCGTGCGGCGCCCAGACGTGGCGGTACATATATTCCGGCTGGGCCGCGAACTCGCTCAGCTCCTCGATCAACCGGCGTGCGGGCTTGTCGTCCATGCCCTCGATCGCATCGTTGTAGATCGAGCTGATATAGAGCGACTTGCGGCCCGTCACCGGATGACGCCGCACCATGGGATGCCAGACCGGCGGCATCGCCTTGCGCTCCGATTC
>Ga0153954_1000609_pt1 | contig 26718 bp, 27 predicted proteins | sample TSFL038MetaG_FD_102277 | JGI IMG/M metagenome (GOLD analysis project Ga0153954, IMG submission 102277) | Attine ant fungus gardens microbial communities from Florida, USA - TSFL038 MetaG | ecosystem: Host-associated > Fungi > Mycelium > Unclassified | place: USA: Florida, Wekiwa Springs State... | reverse complement strand
CCTCAATGGTTTGAGGACTACAATGAAAAAGCCCCTCATAAGGCTTTAAAAATGCTCTCACCAAGAGAGTTTTTAAGATTAAAATTAGCCAGCTAATGGCCCGATTTTATAGGGGCAACTCCAATAACTTCATAAATGCCGGCCGTATAACACGTCATCTTCGAACGATCGTTTCTTGCCCATGTTTAAAAACATGCGCTTCGAAACGATCGTTCAAATCTATCACATTATCCAATTTGACTTTATGATGTTAATTCTCGGAATTGGTATTATTTTGCTATAGTCGCTTTAATCAAGTTTTTCAAACGATTGATAAAAATGAAAATAAAAAAACTTGAGAAGAAATTCTCAAGTTTTTTTTTAAATGACTTTAATTTTATGCGCTAGTGGTGAGAATGGCTTTATGACTGAGTTTGAGCTGTCCGCGCTCGTTGATATCAAGCACTTTGACCTGAATCATATCTCCCTGCTTGATGTGTTCGAAGATGTTTTGTACACGTGTGTCAGAAAGCTCAGAAATGTGGCAAAGTCCTTCTTTTCCTGGCAAAATTTCCACGAACGCACCAAAGGCGACAACTGAGGTGACTTTTCCTTTGTAAATTTTCCCAATTTCTACATCACCGACAAGCCCTTCAATGATCTGCTTGGCTCTTGCCATAGATTCCCGATCATTGGAAGCAATACTGACGAGTCCAGAATCATTGATGTCGATCTGAACTCCAGTTTCTTCAATGATTTGTCGGATTTGCTTACCGCCTGGGCCGATGATAATGGCAATCTTGCTAGGGTTCACCTGCATGGTTTCGATGCGAGGTGCGTAGACAGACATCTCTTTTCTCGCTTGAGGTAGAACCTCGAGCATTTTTTTCAGAATATGGATACGTCCTTCTTTCGCTTGAGCCAGAGCTGCTCGCATGATCTCGATGGTGATCCCTTCTACTTTGATGTCCATCTGGAAAGCGGTGATGCCCTCTGCATCTCCAGTGACTTTGAAATCCATATCGCCTAGAGCATCTTCTAAGCCAAGGATATCAGAAAGGATTGCTATCTGCTTGCCTTCTAAAATCAAGCCCATAGCAATACCTGCTACGGGTCGTTGAATGGGCACCCCTGCATCCATCATAGCTAGACAGCCTCCGCATACAGAAGCCATAGAAGAAGAGCCATTCGATTCAGTGATATTAGATTCTAGGCGGATTGTATAAGGAAATTCTACAAGGGTTGGAATAGCGGCTTTCAAAGCACGCTCTGCGAGCTTCCCATGGCCCACTTCTCTTCTGCCAGGCGCGCCAATGCGGCCTACTTCACCCACAGAAAATGGAGGAAAGAAATAGTGAAGATAAAAACGGCTCAATCCTTCTCCATTTAAATCCTCATAGCGTTGGCCCATGCTCTCACCTCCGAGGGTACACACAGCCATTGTCTGTGTCTCTCCTCGAGTGAAAAGACAGTTACCATGAGTGCGAGGGAGCAAACTAAGCTCTACATCAATGGGACGGATCTCTTTAACACTACGTCCATCTGCTCGCACACCCTCTTCTAAAATCAGGCGACGCATATATTTTGAAGAAATTTTCTTGTAAGCACCTTTAATATCGACTGCTGAATATTTTTCAGATCCCTCTTCAGGAGCGAGATCATCCAAGATCTGTTCTTCAATGGAATCAATGGATTCTTCCCTTTCTTGTTTCAAAGGCTGTCGGATAGCTTTTTTCAAGGGAGTCGCTGCGCGCTTTTCAATTTCTTTGAGAAGATCTTCAGAAAGTAGACGTAGACCTTCGCGGTCTTTAGGCTTACCAATTTCTTTTTGCCATTCAAGCAAGCCTGCACAAATAAGACTGATGGCACGATGTCCTTCTTCAATGGCTTTGATCACTTGTTCTTCAGTTAAGAAGTCGCAATAGCCTTCGATCATCAGAATGGCATCCTCTGTACCCGCTAAGACCAGATCAAGAGAGGAATGTGTCATTTCCTCCGTTGTCGGGTTGATGACATATCGCCCATCAATATAGCCAACACGCACTCCAGCTACAGGTTTGAGAAGAGGAATGTCTGAGATGACTAAAGCAGCCGAAGCAGCACAGATTGCTAACGGATCGGGAGAATTGAGTCCATCATAGGACCAGACGTAGGCGAGAACCTGCACTTCTCTATAATAGCCGTCTTCAAACATCGGACGTAGCGGACGATCGATAAGCCGAGAAACGAGGATCTCTCTTTCAGTTGGGCGTCCTTCTCTTTTGATAAAGCCTCCGAGAGTCTTACCTGCGGAAAAAAACTTTTCTTGATAGTCAACTCTTAAGGGGAGAAAATCAACTTCTTCTTCCGCTTGAGGTGCGGAGCACGCAGTGGCGAAGAGGATAGTTTCGCCCAAGCGGGCAAGGACAGAACCGTTTGCCTGCTTAGCAATTTTTCCAGTTTCAAAAGATAATGTTTTATTTTCAGAGAAAGTAATTGTTTTTATTTTGCGTTCCATTTAGCACCATGTTTAGACAGGGGAATAGAGATCAAGTGTTCCCCCAGGTATTTTGAGAAGAAAAAAGAAGGACAATTTAGATAGGTGGTGAGAAATTATTTTCTTAGATTCAGTCTCTTGATGAGGTTTTTGTAACGCTCAGTGTCTGTTGAGTTTAGATACTCTAGAAGCTTACGTCTTTGTCCCACAAGTTTCAGTAGCGCCAAACGAGAATTATGATCTTTTGGAGCTCTTTTTAAATGGTCTGTTAGCTCTGCAATGCGTTCAGTTAAAATTGCAATTTGAACATCCGCCGAACCTGTGTCTTTCTCATGCAGTTGAAATTTCTTGGTAATTTCTTCCTTTGTGCCTTTATCTAGCGACATTTAAAAATATCTCCCTATTTGTATTTCAGCGAACATTCATTATACAGTAAATTCAGTTAAAGCACAAGCGCAAGCAATATGCTTTACACTTTGGTATCGAGGATCACTTCGATGTAATCGTGGTGTTTACCGCTAGTATCTTTGCGCATGACAACTTTGAATGGGATGGAGATGTCGCCTTTTTCTTTGGCGGCTGTTAACTCGCTATGTATGCTTTTTTTTAACTCTTCAGATGCCAATTGATTGCGATACTTAGCAAGGATTTTTTCGATAAATTCTTGTTCTGAACCTGGGTCGATCTCTTTGCCGTAAAAAGGTCTCATTGGCTATAAATAATCTCTTTTTCGTACGAACTGATAGCAAAAGCATTTAGTAAAATTTTTAGGATAAATTTAGGTTAAAAAAAATCACATTTCAAGAAAAAATTGAGATGCTTGAGTTGAATCGACTATAGACGGTAGCTTTGTGAATGACGACTATTTTATGCGTGAAGCCCTTAAAGAGGCGCACCGCGCCTACAAGGGGGGAGAAGTCCCTATAGGGGCTGTTTTGGTTTTTAATCAACGTGTGATTGCTCGTAGCCATAATCAGGTAGAGCTATTAAAAGATGCGACGGCCCATGCAGAAATGATTTGTATCGGGAGTGGAGGTGTTGCTCTGGAAAACTGGCGCCTTTTAGATACGGTATTATACTGTACAGTGGAGCCATGCTGTATGTGCGCTGGTGCTATGTTCTTGTCGCGAATTAAAAGATTGGTTTGGGGGACCCCTGATGTGAGGCATGGAGCGAATGGGAGTTTGGTAGATTTGTTTAGTCTCAAGCATCCTACACATAGCATTGAGGTCACTTCACATGTTTTACAGGAAGAATGTGCCACCCTTTTACAGGATTTTTTTCGTGCAAAAAGAAATAAAAAAATTGATTGAAGAGTTAGTTGAAGGCCAAAAAGAGAAGCTTTTGAAATGTGGGAAACAGTTTATTCCCAGGCTAACTGCCGAAGATATGCTTCAACCTAACGACTATCCAGAATTGGAAAATAATCCACATTTCCGCTACGAGGAGGGAGTTTTAGAAGGAATCCAAACGGTACGCGCTGCACTTCTCCGCTTGTTTACAAGCGATCAGGACTTCTAAAATTGTCGACTCTTTTTTTCGGAAATTTTTTTCATGCGTTCACGCTCGCGCTGTGTCAAAGAGCTTTCCCCTTCTTTAGCAACCTTATCGAGCATCCTTTCCATGAAAGCATCGTCTTTTTCCTGAATGACAGAAATGTCGATAATTTTGTCTTCGTTATGTTTTCTCTTCTGAGCAGCTTTTTTGGAAAACTCAAGATTCAAGGGATAGGGATTAGGTAATTTCCAAATCAAACGACCGGCAGCAAAACCCCATAAAATTCCAGCAAGGTCGGCTAGAAAAGAGATAAAAGCCCCATTGGAAAGATTGATCAAAAGGGCTATCAGTAAATAGATGCCCACAAGCCACTTTGCCTTGAGCCGGATAAAAAAGAAGAAAAAAAGCTCCAATTCCGGGTAGAGCATCGCCCATACGATTAAAAGCGCATAAATGGGAGGGCCGCTGCCAAAAAGAACGGCTTGGCTCGAAAATAAAAAGAGAGCACAAGTAGCTAGGCATCCTGAAAAAAGACCAGCACTGAAATATAGGAGGATAAAGTTTTTGGCGCCAAAACGAAAAAGGACTTCTGAGCCAGCAAACCAGAGTAGGAACATATGAAAAAAAAGAGAGATCAACAAGGAGATGGAAATACCGACTCCTGCAGTCTGAAGGAAGAAATAGGTTAATGGTTGCCAAAGCCAGCCTTGCTTAATTCCAAAAAGGGAAAGAGAAAACCAAGCGCTGGGACCGGGAATATGCACGTAGTGTTCTAGGAAGTAGGTAGCAATCGGCGAGATTAAGGTCGCAACAATTGTGAAGATGATCAGCCACTTAATCGTTTTTGGAGTGTGATGTGGGCCTACAAAAAAAGAGGATGCTTGCATGTCTGAGTATACTCAAATATAGTCTATACTAAAAGAAGGCGTTCTTGCTTTATCAACAATCGCTCGCTTTGCTAACAGATCTTTATGAGCTTACCATGGCCTATGGTTACTGGAAAAGTCAAATGCTCGAGAATGAGGCTGTTTTTCATCTTTTTTTTCGAAAATTACCTTTTCAGGGCGGTTATGCTATAGCAGCTGGGTTAGAGAGCATCATCGATTACTTGCACAACTGGCGCTTTGAAACTTCCGATCTCGATTATTTAGCTACTTTAAAAACAGAATCTAATACGACCCTTTTTGAAGAGGAATTTCTCGATTTTCTCCATAATTTACGTTTTAGTTGTGATATTGATGCCATACAAGAGGGGGAGGTGGTCTTTCCCTATGAGCCATTGATTAGGGTCAAAGGACCCATGATTCAGGCGCAACTTCTTGAAACACCTCTACTGACCTTGGTAAACTTTGCTTCCTTAATTGCCACAAAAGCTTCCCGCATTTGCCTAGCGGCAGGCGAGGATCAGGTACTGGAATTTGGATTGCGTAGGGCACAGGGAATCGATGGTGCCATGACAGCTACGCGAAGCAGTTACATCGGAGGGTGTGTCGCGACATCCAATACACTTGCAGGTAAAATTTTTCATATCCCGGTCGGTGGAACACATGCACATAGTTGGGTCATGGCTTTTGAATCAGAAGTTGATTCTTTTAAGGCATATGCTCAGGCAATGCCAGATAATTGCGTTTTTTTAGTCGATACTTATGACACCATTGAAGGAGTAAAGCATGCAATCGAAGTGGCCAAATGGCTAAAAAAAGAAGGAAAAAAATTCCTGGGGATTCGGTTGGACTCTGGGGATATCAATTATCTGAGTCGTGAGAGTCGCAGGCTTATGGATAATGCTGGCTTCGACGAAGCTAAAATTTTCGCGAGTAACGAACTGAACGAAACTTTGATTGCAGACTTGAAACAACAAGGCGCGAAAGTAGCTGTGTGGGGAGTGGGTACCCATCTCGTCACTGGATATGGTCAGCCTGCATTAGATGGTGTGTATAAGCTGGCTGCTGTGAGAAAACGGAAAGAAGATCCTTGGACCTACAAGCTTAAACTATCTGAAAGACTGGCTAAAATTTCTGACCCAGGTATTTTGCAAGTGCGGCGTTATTTGCATCCGGAGCTAGGGTATGTTGCTGATGCGATTTACGACATACCTACAGAACAAAAAAAAGGGGTCTCCCGTATCATCGATCCTTTAGATCCCACGCGAGCACGTCCCATTTCTCCTAAAATGCAAGGGCGCGATCTACTCGTTCCTATCTTCAGGGAAGGACAATGTGTTTATCAAAAACCCGATCTCGACACTATACGTAGCCGTTGTAAAAGAGAGCTGCTTCTTTTTGATAACAGTATCAAAAGATTTTATAATCCCCATATCTATCCTGTAGGTATGGAAGAAAACCTTTATCAGCATAAGCGGAGTCTCATTGACCAGATCAGAGAAAACATTGATCAGGAAAAGTTCAGATGAGAGCGCTTTTAATTGTAGATATACAAAATGATTTTCTTCCTGGGGGTTCACTAGGAGTGCCCCATGGAGAAGAAATCATTCCATTGCTCAATGAGCTTCAACAAAAATTCTCCTGCATTGTAGCAACAAAAGACTGGCATCCTCCTCACCATATCAGTTTTGCTTCTAGTCATGGCAAAAAAGTTGGAGAGGTCATCGAAGTCAATGGTCGAAGACAAGAGCTTTGGCCCGATCATTGTATCCAAGGAACTCGCGGCGCAGAATTTGCTTCCCTTTTGCAGACAGAAAAAATCGAAAAAGTCATTTTTAAAGGCATCCATCCTCACATTGACAGCTATAGTACCTTTTTTGACAATGCTCACTTGCGTTCCACTGGTTTGGAGGAGTATTTGAGACAGCGTGGGGTGAATGCAATCTATATTGCGGGACTAGCGACTGAATATTGCATTAAATATTCGGTCCTTGATGCGCAACAACTCGGCTTCAACATACATGTTGTGATAGATGCTTGTAGAGGAATTGAGATCCATCGAGGAGATATAGAGCGCGCCCTACAAGAAATGCGAGATGTGGGTGCTGAATTAGTAAATAGTTCACAAGTTCTCACAACTATTTAAATCCAAATCATGAGTCATTATAGTTGATTCAATTTTGAAAGGGCGCATTTGGACTGCGCCAAAGTTCTCGGAATTGGTATAATGTTTGAACTCAAAGATTTTGAAGTCTTTTAGCAATTTGTCTCATCGCTTCATCAGCAATCTCTAAGTCTTTTTCAAAATTGATAAAGGCGTGAATAGTAGGATAGCACTTAAGTTCTGTGGCAATCCCTGCTTGAAGCAAGCGTGAAGTATACTCTATTCCTTCTGAAAATAAGACATCAAAATTTGCTAATACAATAAAAGCTTGCGGAAGATTAGAAAGGGTGTCGGCTTTTAAAGGAGATGCATAAGGCAATTGTCCCTCTTCCTCTGTATTCAAGTAACTTTTCCAAAAATTTTGCATAAGTTGTTTTGTTAAATAAAAACCTTCCGCATATTTTTTATACGAAACTGAACTAAATTGATAGTTTAATACTGGGAAGATCAGTACTTGGTAATTAATCTTAAATGTTTGTTTATCTCTAGCCATTAATGTAACCGCTGCAGCTAAATTTCCTCCAGCACTGTCGCCTCCAACAGCAAGACGCTGAGGATCCCCACCATAGCGATGAATATGATCTACTATCCATTGCGTCGCTGCATAGCAATCTTCCAAAGGTTTTGGAAACTTATATTCAGGAGCTAAATGATAGGCAACGGAGATAACAAGAGAGGGAGTTTGATGGCAAATTTGCTGGCAAAAATAATCATATTCATCCAAATTCCCTGATACCCATCCTCCTCCATGGAAAAATACAAAAACAGGCAAAGATCCTTGAACATGAGGCGAATATAGTCTGCACGTAATCGGGCCATTAGGACCACACCAGATTTCTATATCTTCTATTTTTCTGATTTGAGGGAATATTACCTTTTGAATCTCTGCATTCGTGGTTTGATCGATTTGTGCATTGAGTTTTTTTAAAAGTTGTTGCGTTTGGGTATCTGGTTCAGATGGCAAATTCAATGCATATTCAGATATTTGCGAACTTCTAAGGTCGTATACATTTTTTGCGCAATGGACTATACAATAAGGATTGGAATCCTCGATTGAAATGTTAGATGACATTTTACATCCTTAAGATTTTAGTGTTTTTCACCAATCATCTTTGACCAAGGATAATGCATCATTTCGCATATTTGCAATTTTTCTATAATTATGTCTGTAGCATCAACAATATAGTCGATTAAATTTTAAATGATAAATTTTGACCTGCGCAAAAGCCTCGTGATTGATCAACCACGAGAACTTTGGCGCGGTTGAAATGTGCCTTTTCAATTTGAATCAATTATATATTTTTTGCATTCGCTGATACGTTAGGCAGTTTCATTGCTCACGCAAGTAATTGCAGCAATTGCATAAGTATGCTGCAAGCCGAGACGATTTCCCACAGTGCAAAATGCTTGGAAGATTATCCACCTCTTCTCTTGCCAATTTCGTTGATGATTTTGAAGATAATATTCAATGTTTGCAGCAATCCAGAATTTTCAGATGCATCCTGCTGTAAAATATCCACATTAGTTGACGTTTGAGTCATCATGACCTGAGCAATCTGACGGGCTGTGATCAACGAGTTTTGGATGTCTTCCCTTAAAGCTGCGCGCTGCTGGTTCGTTGTTTCAATTTGGTTTCTTTGACCGGTTGTTGCATTTGCAGGTGCAATACTAAATTTGATGGACGCGTTCTCTTTGTTTAAAGCGTTTTGAAGCGAGGCATTGAGTTCGATTTCTTTGGACTCAGTCAAGACTGTACTTTGTCTCACCTGCATTGCTGAAAGAAGGAGCGCAAAGAGCACAACAAAATAAGTCCCTTCAGTTGCCTTCAAAACTGCGTAGGGATCATTGGTTTTTGCTCCTGTAATTAAGGGTTGAATTGGACGATCCATGAGTACCCCTAATTGAGAATTATATAAACTGCTTTGATCTGACATATTCACCTATTGCAAATAATTGATGTTAAACATTTTATCAATTATTTTTTTTAAAATCAAGTATTTTATTAAGTATTATTTATATTCTTAATATTAGATAAACAATAATAGAAATATTTTTTTTCTCTTCAGTTGTTTATGGTTGTGGCTGTTGACGCAGCAAAGCCTTAAATGTCAAGCTTAGTAAAATGTGCAGTAAATCTGTTCCTTCTTGCATACTTTGCATAGATTCATTGACACTCGTATTGACATTTGTCTCTCCCACCTGAGCCGTTTGTTGCAGAAGGGTAAGTCGATCAGAGATGATCTGTCTTTGTGCTGCCACTCGTTGGTTTTTGGCCATAGCGTTATCCACTTGAGTTTGATTTTTGTGGGTGACAAATGTCTTTGTTTTGCATGTCGTATAGAGGAAGGCGTCGTGCTTCCAAAACGCCCATGTAAAGTGAGTCGTGTCGCTTATCACTTCGCGGTGTTTCGTCGAATCTAATTTAGGGACGCTATACCATTGAAGTTGGGCAGCCTCATTATTCAGCATCTGCTGAGCTTTGGCATTTGAGGCCAATTGTTTCGAGTGAATAATAGCACTTTGACAGGTAGTGTTAGCTACTTCCATCAATAAATAAAAAGCCACAACAAGCGGGTCTATTGTGCCACCTCCAGATGGATTCGCTGGGGGTTGGGAAACAGCTGTTACTGAGGAGGCTTTCCCTGCGCTTGCAAGATGTTTATCAAAGACGACTGGATGGTCTGCCATACGGAGCTCCTAAAATTTTATATTCTTGAGATTTGATTTGTTAAACTGATTAACATCTGCATCAAACTTCCACCTTGCTGGATAGATTGTTGGGCGTCATTTATGACCGTGTTATCCTGAGTTTCTTCGATTTGTGCACCTTGACGCAGTCCGTTAATCTGGTCTTCAAGTACACCTCGAATGGCTGAGATTTCCATGTTTTGCCAATTCAAGTTGTTCAGCTTTGTAGCTGCTACTTTCTTTGACTTCCACTGTGGTGCTGTGGGAGCGTTTGGACCGACTACAATTCTTTGGGTAAAAAGATCGGAGTGATGAAGGACAACAAAGTTCTGCTGTGCTTCTAAATCGATCAATCGATTTTGTTGAACTGCATTATACTGTAGAGATTTTGCTTGTATTTGCGCCGTCTCTGTCCCTATTTTTACTGATTCAAAAATGTAGAGATAAGCGAGCTCTAGAGGATCAATTCCAGAGGGTAGTCCAGAATTATTTAGCAGAGTTAAACTGGAAGACGCTTGATTTAAGTGCCCTGCGTTAAAGACCCCTTTAAATTGCTTAGAGTGATCCAGCAAAGTTGGTGGTGATTCAATAGCTGCACCTGCCATATTTTTTACCTTCTTTATGATTAAAAAATTATTTGTCTTTTATAAGACTAAAAATAAACATGTTAAATTATATCAATTAAATATTTAAATATCAATAGTTTTATAAAGATTAATTCATATTCTTAATGATATTTTTATTGTTTATTAGAATCTTTTGTATCTTTTAGTTATAGTCGATTAAGTTTGAAATGATAATTTTGACGAAAACAGAAGGCTTCTATAGTTATCGTTAGATGATTAAACGATTATACAAATTTTTTAGTTTAAAATAAATAACTTTGTTATATTTATTTTAATTTTTAAAAGATTTTATAAAGATTATCACAATTATTTTAACCAAAGCGTGGGTAATTTCAAAGAAGGAAGCATCTGCGCGATAAATATGTTGTGTCATGAGATCGACATCACCCTGGAGATGCTTTTTGTATGAAATTGCTAGCTTCTTGTTGGAAAGCATAATATGCGCCGAGTTGAAGGATTTGTGATAGCTCGTCCAACGCTGCTTGGCTTTCTTGAAGGAGTGTAGGATCTGTCAAATCAGCAATGTACAAATCCTCTCGATAATGTTTTTCCACCCACTGTATTAAAGTGTGATACAAGGTGTGAGTGAGGAGAAGAGAAGGAGGAATGCTTTCGAGCTCCTTCTCATTGAGGACACAGCGCAGCCGTAGGCATGCCGGCCCGCCACCATTGTGCATGCTTTCAGTTAGATCTACGAACTGCTTTTTTATGGGCAGCCAATCGAGAGCTAAGCTAGTACATTCCTGAGGAAGGATGAGCATGGACGAACCATCTGCGAGAGAGATAAGCTGACCATTAAAAAGATACGTTTGAACTGCTTTTTTTATTGGAAGCATCTCTTCTGTGACACATACAGTTTTTAAAGGGCATTGAGTGCGTATCTTTTTGATCACTTGCTCTGTGTCGATAAAGGCTTTTTCATGATAGAGGAAGAGGTCCTGGTTTCCGACTGAAATGACATCATTGTGAAACACTCCTGCTTCGATGGCTTCTGGATGTTGTTGGACAAAAAAAGTCTTCTCTGGATCTAAGCCATGTTGTCTTGCGACAGCTTCGGAGGCTTCTTTGGCTTGTCTTTGAGGAAAAATGCCTTTTTTTCGTGTGAAAGCGCTTGTGCTATAGACAAAAAGGTGCGTTCCCTTTTCACCATACTGTGTGCAAAATCGTGTATGGTTAGCAGCACCCTCATCTCCAAAACTACCGCCTTTTGGTAATGGGACATGAAGCTTAAATAGAGAAGTTTCTTGAAAGACATGCTTAAAAAATTTATGTGTGTCAGCTGTTTCAATGGAACGATGAAATTGGGAGCCCAAATTGGCTATTGTGAGGTGCGCCTTGCCATCTTGTGTATCTGTGGAAGGAGAAAAGGTGGCACTATTTGCAGTCCACATAAATGAAGAAGAGCAGAGCGCATAAAAGAGCATAGGACTTTCCTTAGCTGCTTTTTCAAAAACCTGTCTATCACTTCCCTTAAAACCTAAAGTACGCAACGTCTCAATAGAAGGCCTCATTTGAGGAGGAATAAGCACTTGAGGAATCCCTAGGTCGGCAAGCAGCTTCATTTTATTAAGACCTTCAATCGCGGCTTTTTTAGGGGATGATTTTTGATGTTTATGCAGGGTGGAAGCAAGATTGCCAAAGGCATAACCACCAAAATGATGAGTGGGGCCAACAAGGCCATCAAAATTGACTTCTTTTACATGAGACATCTTTCGAAATTCCCTGTGTTTGCCAAGGATTTTTTGCACAAAAATTCCTGATTTATCAACTCATTCAGAATTTTGCAAAAGTCTACTCATTGATTCGACTGTAGGTATTGCAATTTCCTCATTCTCCATAGAAGCAACAGGATAAGCACAATAATCTGCGGCATAATAACCACTTGGTCGATGATTTCCACTTTTCCCTAAGCCGCCAAAAGGTGCTCTTCCGCTTGCACCTGTTGTAGGCATATTCCAGTTGATGATCCCTGCACGTATTTCTTGATAAAATTGCTGATATTTCTCTTTTTTTTGTGTGAATATAGAGGCTACAAGACCATATGAAGTGGCATTGGCTTCCTGGATGGCTGCTTCAAAAGAAGGGACGCGAATCACCTGTAAAAAAGGACCAAAAATCTCTTCGTCTTTTCGATGTGTCACTTTTGTTACATCCATAATTCCAGGGGTCAAAAAGGGGAGATTCTCTTTTAAAGAACGCATTTCTAATAAACATTGTCCCTCTTGAGTACCTAATAAGGCCTGGGTAGCGAGCACTTTTTGGGAGCTAGCAAATGAGATCAAAGGTCCCATAAAAGGCTCTGGGTGTATAGTATAGGGGCCAACATGTATTTGTGCTGCCATCTGGACGAGGATTTTCAAAAATGCCTCACATTCCGTGCCTTCGGGCAAAATCAGTCGACGCGCGCAGGTACATCTTTGACCTGATGTGAGAAAGGCTGATTGGATGGTTAAATAGGCAGCAGCCTCCAGATTTCCAACATCACTGACTACCAAAGGATTATTGCCCCCCATTTCAAGGGCTGCAATTTTTTCTGGATGGGCATGAAGGGCATCTAAAATGGCCATTCCTGTATGGTAGCTACCTGTAAAAAAGAAAGCATCGATTTGAGGATGCACTGTTAAATGATGGCCTGTTGTAGCGCCTCCTTGGACTAAATGGATGACTCCTTTGGGAAGGTGATCCCAATAACTGATCATCAGTTCACTCACTGTTGGAGTGAGTTCGCTTCCTTTGAATACCACTGTGTTCCCTGCTAACAGTGCGGGGAATATGTGACCATTAGGAAGATGTCCAGGAAAATTGAATGGTCCAAACACCGCGGCGACGCCGTGCGGTTTATGTTGGACAGATAGGGTAGCGTTGCCCAATTTGAACGTTTTTTTAGGGCACCGTTCTAGGAAGGCAGCTACAGAAACTTCGATTTTTTGAAGCATCGAGTTGACTTCATTTTTGGATTCCCATAAAGGCTTTCCCGTAGCTTTTGAGATGGTTTCGGCAAGAATATTTTGTCCAGCTTTAAGCTTTTGCTCAAAAGTAAGCAAATAGGGGAGCCTTTCTTCAAAAGTGAGTCGACTCCATGAAGGAAAAGCCTTACGTGCAGATAAAATTGCGGCATCTACTTCTTGCTTCCCAGCCCCTTTGCCTTTCCAGATCACTTCTCCAGTGGCAGGATTGTGTGCAATAAATTCAGGCTCGCTCCCTTCACTCCAGACTCCATCAATGAAATGACACCCATCCATGTGAGCGTTCTATATAAGGAAATTTATTAAATCAATAAAAATAGTAACGAATCGTATCACCTGGTTGTACGAGTAGCTGAGCGGCAACCTCAGGATGCAGTACAGCACGTCCATTTTCTATAAAAAGGGGAGCTAGAGTCGCACGGAATTCAAGGCGAGTGTTACAGATAAATGCATGTTTGTTTTGCTGAAGATGAGGTTTTAAACTATCTATGACAATTTCTCGGCTTTCACGTACCGCATGAATTTCATCTGTTGGTGAGTAGACATGGGGCCCTCCATCAAAGAGGTCAAAATAGTGGCTCATTTTGAATCCTTGCTTTTCTAGCATTTTTTGTGCAGGAACTGTATCACCATGAGTCACCCCTAGAACATTTTGTGCTTCTATAGGAAGCATATGAAGATATAGTGGATGTTTTGGAAAAAGGTCCTCAATGCAGGCATGATGTTCCATACGCAGCAGATCTGCTTTTACAAAATCGATTTGAAAGAATACACGCCCGATAGCTTCCCAAAAAGGAGCATAGCCATCACGATTAATCCCTCGCAATTCTGCAATGACCATAGGTGCGAAGCGATTTCTGAAAGTAGCAATAAAAAGAAATCTGCAGAGGGAAAGCAGTTTTCCAAAATCTTTATGTCGGAAGAATTTTGAGAGGAAAAGAGAGCCTATTTCAGTAGGTTTTTTTCGTGCGCGTGTAAAATGCAAGACAGGCTGACGCGTATCTACATTCAAATAGGTACATACATGTGGTTCAAAGAGTAAATGGTATGCATAAAAAGTTTCGGTCATCCCTACGCGGGATACAATACAAGAGGTGCCGATGACATTTCCTTCCCATTCGAGACAGAACTGATAGGTTTCATGTGTGGGAAGGATGAACTTTTCTTGGAAGGCGGCAGTCGAAGCGTATAACCTTTTTTCCAAAACTGCGGAACTACGCGGCAATGAGGTTACGCCATATCCTGATTCTTGCGAGAACTCTACTAATTTACCTAGATCTTCAGGTTTTGCGGGTCGAATAATAGGAAGTTTCAAGGTCATGATTTTTCGACTAAAAGGTTTTCCAAAATCATCGCAGCTTGATCGATGTCTTCAAAGGTTACACTACCTTGAGGAACAAGAAAACGCAATCTGGTTGGGTCACTTCCTGCTGTATATGTAATCAGTCCAGATTCAAATAGAGTTTTTGCAAATTCAGTGACTTTTTCTTTATCGCCTTTAAAAGGAGTGCAAGCAATCATGAGGCCGTGACCAAATGGTCCTTCTATTTTTTTAGGATATTTGTCTGCCAGTCGTGTAAGGTGCTCAACAAAATGCTTGCGTATCTGCATATTTTTTCCTTCAGATCCCAAATATCCATCTTCAGTCAATGCTTTGATCAAGGCAAGAGACACTTTGATCGCTGCAGAAGTTGAGACAAAAGTTTGTGCAATCAAACCAGGTTTAGGTTTGAATGCGTCTTTAAAAAGCGTTGCACAAACCTGACATAGTTTTCCGCAGGTAACGACATCTACATAGGGTTGTAGTCGGAAATGCTGAAAGGCAAACAGATGGTCTGTTCTTCCGAAAGTTTGTACTTCATCAACCAGGATAGCTATATTGCGCACTTTGAGTTGTTTCATCAATGCAGTGAAAAATTCCTGTGTCCCAGGATAATTTCCTGCTTCCCCTTGGATCAATTCAAAAGACATGCAGGCGTGTTGACCAGGATAACGATTTAAATGCTTTTCAAGAACAAACAAGGCTCGTTCTGTACTTCCTTTTGGATCACGCCAGTCATAAAAAGGGACATAGTCAACGTGGAAATTAGAGGGGAGCCCTTCTCTAAAACGAGGCCTGTCGGTGATTTGTGCAAGGGCCAGACTGCGACCCATGAAGCAGCGCTCAAAAGCCAAGACGCGGTAAGCGGGCGCCTTTTTTTGGAAGAGGATCTTCAAAGCATTTTCATTGGCCATGGCTCCTGAAGTGGTCAAAAAACAATGATCCAATTCTGCGTGTTTTGTGAGAAGCGCGCAGAGGTTGACTATGTCACGATTCTGTTGCAAATTTGTTTGCATGCAAATGTCTTCAAGGCTTCCTTCCAAGGCTGCTTCTACCATTTTGGGATGCCCATGTCCCCAAAAGGTTCCTATGCCACTGATAAAATCCAATTTGACACTTCCATCAGCCAGCTCCACTAGAGCCCCATGACCGAATCCGCTGCCGATATAGTGATAAAATAAGTCTTGACCTCGGAGAGATTCAAGTAATTGCACACTCTCTTGATAGCTGATTTTTAAGCCAGGAAAAGGTGGGCGTATTTGAGTGATTTTTTGCTTGTGTTTTTCGATAGCAGCTAAGATTTCTTCTTTAGCTTTTTTAACGGAGCTATCTTGAAAAAAAGCATCTGCGGCGAGTTCGTTCATACTCTATATTATAGTTGATTCAATTTAAAAATGTTCAAAGTCAAGTTGGCCTGAGGCAATTGCATTTAAAAAAACTAATGTGAGCCGTGCTCTTTCTAGTAAACTGTCGATGCGAAGGAACTCCTTCGTTGTATGGATCATACCGCCACAGACTCCGAGAGTATCTATAGCAGGCTTTCCTTTGAGTGCAAAAGTATTGCCATCACAAACGCCTCCAGAAGGTTTCCATGTTAAAGAAAACCCAAGTTTTTTTGCTTCAAAACCCAATGCTTTAAAGAGCCCTTGTGTTTTAGTATCAAAATTTTTTGGAGGACGAAATGTGATTTTCTGAAATTCCAAGCCTAACTGTGTTGCCAGGTCCATAAGCTGCTTTTCAATGTGCTGCATGGTCATTAATTCATTAGCACGCACGTTCAGAGCACACTCTGCAAAGTCAGGGACGATATTATGAGTTTCGCCCCCTTGGACTCTCCCCACGTTGACCAAGGTACCCTGTTCAGCAGAATTGAGCTCTTCTGCTTTTTGGATGAAACGAGCCAAAGGAAAAATGGCATTTTTGCCTTCAAAAGGATTACGGCCTGCGTGTGCTTTTCTTCCCTTAGAGTAGATCATGTAATTAGCAGAACCTTTGCGCTGACTTACCAGGGATCCATCCTCTAAAGCAGGTTCAAAAAGACAGGCTAGATGACATCTTTCCGCACAAGATTCAATGAAGGGTGTAGATTCAGGCGACCCCAGCTCTTCATCAGAGTTTATAAAAATTTCCCAGCCAATAGAAGATGCATTCTTTGTTTTTTCAAAAGCATCTAGCGCAGTAAGTAGTATTACAAGCCCCCCTTTCATATCAGTCACTCCCGGTCCAGTTAAGGTGTGCTTATCGAGATATTCAAGTTTTTGAAAAGGTTGATCGGGAGGATAAACAGTGTCTAGATGGCCGCCAAAGTAGATTTGTATAGGGGCTTGCTTTCTTTTTTTTAAAAAGAGTCCTTGGCTCTTAGTAAAATGGAGCACTTCACATTCATCTGGTTGAAGCTTGAGAAATTCTTTTTTAAGTTCCGTCATCATGCGCTCAATCCCTTCCTGATTTTTGGAATAGGTATTGATATTCACCCAATGTTCCAACAAGGAGAGCATCTGAGGAAACGTATCATCAATATTCAACATAGTCAAAAGTCATACACCATATTAGGAATAATCTCTGCGAATTAAGACATTACGCATTTGCGAATAGACTCTTATTCCACAAGATGATTCTGATGTGTGGTATAGCCGATCAGTGTTGTTTTGACAAATATTTTTCCTTGACCTATGACTGGGTTGTTTAAGGATAAAAACACAGTGTTGTGTATGCAAGAGGGATCTAAAAAGAAAAAGGGAAGTCGTGTGAAAAAGAAGATTGTGAATCTGAAAGAAGAACATGCTTGTTATGTGTTAATTACGTGCGGAAAGCCCTCAGCAGAAGGGAAAATGTCAGTGAAAATGACCTACGAAGGCGATCCAACACTTGTTTCCTACCTGCTTGAGAATGCGCAAGGATTTATCGATCCTGATTCTGAGATACTTTCTAATTGACTTAAGTCACGGATACATGAGATTCTCAGTCTTGGTTTTTGGTTTGTTAAATTGTGAACACTGCAGCGACTGTAAAAAAAACTTCCCTGTCTCCTAGCCGCTTCCTGGCTAGGCTTTTGCCTGAAAAAATTTCGGGACGTATTCTTTTATGGGCAGCAATGCCTTGCTTTTTGCTTCTTTTGAACATAGGTATAAGCTTTTTAAAGCCTTGTCCTATGACCTCTCTTTTGACTTTTGCTGTCTTTTTTTCGTCATGTGCGATTTATCGTTTTAAAACATTAGGCTTGTTGGTCAGTTATTCAGCTTTGTGCTTGCTGTATCTTTTTTTCTATCCAACGATCGCCCTAGAAGTCAGGCTTTGGCAGCTAGGCATAGGTGTCAATTGTGCTCTTTCTCTCTGGATTTTATTGCTCTCAATGAAGGAAATAGCAGCCAGTCTTTTTGACATGGATCACTATGCAGACGAGCTACAAAAACGCTTGATCCAAGCAGAATCAGAGTTTTTACTCGCTCAAAAAACGGCTGAAGAAAAAGAAAGGGATTTTAGACAAGAAATTGAAAAGCTGAAAGATGAAGCTGAACAAAGGCGTATTGAAAAAGCGAATGAAGCCAAACATCTTGCATTCATTCATTCAGAAATTGAACTGTTGACTCAGCAAAAAAATGTTTTTATCGACGATGCAAAAAAAGCTCGGGAAGAAACTCTCTTCTATCAACAACAAGAAGAGCAAAACCAGCTGTTGAAACAGGAGCTGAGTGCTGGATTAGCTGCACAAAAACAGCAATTTGAAAAAGAAAAGCTAAATGTTCAAGAAGAGCTTGCTCTGCAACACAAGCTGCTAGAAGAATTGGAAATGCTCCGCACACAAGAGCAGCAAAAGTATGCGGAAGAAGGTGTCCGATGGCGTGAACTTTTGTCTGAGCGTGAGAAGCAATTCACAGAGAATCTCAAACAGCAAGAACAGTATTTCCGCGATTTAGCCCTCAAGGCAGACAAAGAGGCTGTACAAGAAAAGCAGCAGGCACAAGCGCTCTTAGCTTTTCAACAACAAGAATGTATTGCATTGCAAGAAAAGCTGATTCAATTACAGCAGAGTCCGACAATCAACCAAATAGTGGTACAGGATGAAGATTTAGAACTGAAAAAAGCTTACGCACTCTTAGAAGCTTCTTTAAAACAATTACGTTTGCAGTTTGAAGAAAAGAACAAAACTTTATCTTTAACACGCAAAGAACTTTTCCAAACAGAAACACGGCTCTTAGCATTAGAAAATGATCGAGCTCTTACTCTGCTAGAACCCGATCGGGACACTATTCTCTCCTTAGAGCAAGAGATTGCTCGTCTTACAGAGGAAACCGAAAGAATGGAAGTGGAAATTGCCCAATTAGAAGAATTGGTACGTCTATTTATCGGTTTTTAATTATTGATGACTTTAATGTTGGTGAACACTTTTATATACACTTTAGAAAACTAGTGAGTTTCCTATGGCGTCTATTGAATATCTTGTAGGCAGTGGTTTCAGACATTTCTTTTTTCCAAAACAAACAAATTTTCAAAAAAATGAAAGTAATGAGATCGTTCTAGAAGCTTTTAAGAAAAAATATGCCTATGAAAAAGTCAAATCTCTTTGTATTAAGTCAGCTTTCTATCTTTCTGGGGCAGCTGCTGTAGGCGGTTCATTTTATCATGGTTTTTTTTCAACTGCTACAGTGGTTTCTACTGTTGCAAGTGGAATTTTAACTTATCAGTGGTGTGCGTGTGCTAATAGACCTTATGATTTAGCCTTAAGTGCCTATCATTCGATCGCTCGAGGTGATGAAAAAGAAGCCCTTGACGTTATAAAAGCAGGAGCAAACATTTATCAAGACTTTTCACATCTTTCGATTAAATCAGGAGCAAATCCCAATCTATACGTACAAGCTGCTGCATATGGCTGCATGAAAATAATAAATTTTTTGGCTAGTTTGGGATGGGATTTAAATGAAAATGCCAGTGCACTTGGACGAGCACCAAATCTTGAAACTGTACAACTGCTTGTTGAGCTTGGAGCTAAAGTAAATTTATATAATGGAAAACAATCTTCACCGCTTTGGATTCAATTAGGAAGGCTATCTGGATATTTGGATAATGTGCAGGACATCGATGTCACGACCCTAGAAGAAATTCGGAAAAAATGTTGCATAATCGATTTGTTATTAAGTCTAGGTGCTAAATTACAAAGCCTTCCTCCTAGATTTGACGAGAAAAAACTTTCGATAACCCTTCGAGAAAAAGATTTAAAAAAAATAGATTTCTTATCAGTTTGTGGTAATAAACAAGCAGAAGAAATAAAAAATTGGGTTATGCAGATTTACAATCGACTCTAATGTGTAAGACCGTATTCAAGAAAAATTTTTTATTGCATTCTTCAATGCTGACTTATTCTACAAGACATTTAATGATTATATCAGAATAATATTTTATAATTTAATTTATGTTGTAATTTTTTTTTAAAATTGACAATTTTTTTTATTATTAGTTATCATTTATATAAATAAAAAATAAAGTAGTTCAATTAAATGTCAGTAGCAATCAGTAGAGAAGATCATCATATAAATCCTATGCAAGTGCCTGAAAGGGCGAAAAGAAATGCAGAAAGCCTGTCTATGCCAATTGGTCACAAAATCGCTATTACAGGCATGGTTGTGATTAGCACTGCAGGTGTTGCCTTAATCATTATTCATTATTTGACTTCCTTGCCTTTACTTCTTCCAGGGGCTATGACAGCAAGCGGAGGAGGTATAGGCATTATTATATTTCTTCTGGTACTCCATGGGGACAAAACAAATGAATTGCAATTACGCAAAGAAATCCTTGATTTGAGCCATCGAATGAATGAAAAAAATAGCGAATTGCAAACCCAGCAAGAAAAATATGTTGTCACGACCGAGCAACTACGAAAATTGCAAGCCAAAGAAAATAAGCTTTCAGATAAGTATGAAAAACTTCATTCAGAATATTTAAGTTTCCTGACTAAGATGAGCGAAAGAGTACCTTCTTCACAGATCGATGAAGTGCTTTTGCCAAAGGAGTCTTATGCAAGCAAAAATGGGATGCCCATTAAGCAATTTTTGATCTTGCCTGCAGAAAGCGATTTGAATGTGATTTTCTTAAATCCCGAAGATCTTAAATCTCTTTTTCCTTTCACATCTGTTTCTACTACAACTAAAAAAATTGTGTGGATAGCCAACTCGATGTACGTAGTTAGTACGAATGAACAAGTTAAGCCAGGACAATTAGGGGTAAATTCCTACCAATATGCAGCCATCATGCAAGATTCTCAATCTACAAACAAGCAGCCTTCGACTGTTTTTATTAAACCTGTTCCGCCGAATATACCCATGAAAAATACTTCGCTTGTTGTTACAATTAAATATACCAAGGATAATGCTACTTTTGATTCGCGAATTACACAGGCACAGTTGAAGCAAAATTTTATGCTTGCTTTAGGCGATATTAAGCAAGTCAATATTGGCAGAAGAGTTTTTGTTTTCTCCCAAGGATTAATTGAATTTAAAATTTCTGAAATACACTGTTCTAATCAAAACTTTGCCCCCGAACAAAATGCCATTTGTGAAGTTACTGGTGATACAAAAATCGTTTTTGAGGTCTCTCGTCAATCGTCTAGCAAAATAATTATTGAAGATCAAGTAGATGCAAAAAATAATCCGCCAAAAAATAATCCACCGGAAAAAAAAGATGTTCCCAAGAGAAAAATAAAAACAAAGCAAGAGAGTAAACCCTTTAACTTAATGGAAGCATTGGAAAAAGAAGGGATCGTAGGACTGCCTGACAATTTCAAAACCGTGATTAATACAATTAGTTTTTCTCAAGGAAAATTAAAAAAAGAATATGAAAAGAGAGGTTTGGAAAAAGAAAAGGGCATTATATTGTATGGCCCTCCTGGCACTGGAAAAACGTCTATTGCCAGAGTCATCGGAAATGCATTGGGCTGTGATGATGAGCACATCATTATGAAGGGTTGCACAGAACTTATGGGTGGTATAGTCGGTGATACAGAAAAGAGCATTCGCAAGCTTTTTGAGGATGCAAAAAAAAGTGCAGAGAAAGCTCAAATAGAAGGCGAAGAAAGCCCGCTTTTCGTCATTGTGTTGGATGAAATCGATTCCATTTTGCTGGATAGGAAATATCATAGAAATACCTGGGAAACAACAGCCCTGAATGAATTTTTAAATCAAATGGACGGATTAGTAAAAGGCGGTAATTTTTTAGTCATAGGAATGACAAACCGTTTTGAATTTTTAGATCCAGCGATAAAGCGTCCAGGTCGCTTTGGAACATGCGTGGAAATTGGTCTTCCCAACAGCCAGCAAATTAGGCAAATATTAACAAAACACCTTGCACCACTAAAAAATGCAGAAAGACTTGCTGAAGATGTTGTGATTGACCATTTTGTGAATTTGTTGAATGATTTTTCAGGTGCCGAAATTAAAGGGATAATCGGACATGCAAATAATGCTTCGCTAGGCCGTCTACAAGAGATACTCCAAATTGACCCCGATCGAGATATTTCTAATGAGCCTATGGGAAAAGTTTCACATCAAGATATTTTGGATGGAATCACTTACATGAGAAAGAAAAAAAACTAGTGAAGCTTGATTGCGGCCGGTTTGGACAACGCAAAACTCAGGTGAGTAGTGTGAGAATTTCGTAGCCTGTCTCAGTGATCAATACGGTATGCTCCCACTGAGCGCTAGGCTTGCCGTCTACTGTGCGCGCTTCCCATAAATTGATAGGATCAACGATTCCTTCACGTGCACCAGCATTGATCATAGGCTCAATCGTAAAAGTCATTCCAGGGGCGAGAGGGATTTGAATTTGATTACGATGGTGAGGCACTTGAGGGGGTTCATGAAAGCCCACACCAACACCATGTCCGACAAATTGGTTCACAACTGAACAACCTAGTGCAGTTGCGTAATTTTCGATCACCTCTCCAAGTTCACATAGCATGATCCCTGGCTTTAAGATTTTAATCGCGCGCTGCAGAGATTCATAGGCGACATTGCACACCATATGTTTTTCTTGTGAAACATTCCCAATCATCACCATGCGACTGCTGTCACCATAATAACCATCCAAAATGACAGAAACGTCGATGTTCATGATATCCCCCTCTCGAAGAGGTGTGTCATCAGGGATTCCATGACAGATTTCATCATTTAAAGAGGTGCAGATGCTTTTGGGGAAAGGAGGTTCTCCATAACCCAAGGGTGCGGCTAAGGCTCCAGCTTTTTTGTGTAATTCTTCTGCATAAGCATTAAGCTCATTGGTTGTGACACCCGCCTTTGCATGCTTGCACAATTGATCCAAGATTTGAGCTGTCAATTGGCAGGCACGCCGGATCCCTTGGATCTGCTCGGGAGTTTTGAGTAGGATTTTATATTGCTTATAATAGCGCTCGGCTAGTTTTGAAGTGTCTGCTTTGGCTGATAGCTCAGGGAAATGACACTTTTTCCATTTTTTGCCGCTGCCGCACCAACAAGGATCATTACGTCCAATCATCCCTAAATTATAATTCATTCATAAATTCTTGTGGATAATAAATCTTCTTGAGGGTCAAACCATGTGAAGGGGCTGTCACTCCAGCTACAGAACGTTGTCGCATGCTCAAAATGGTCGCAATGGCAGCAGGTTCGATTTTTTTGCGGCCAACGTAGATGAGTGTACCCACAATATTTCGTACCATTTTATAAAGAAAATGGTCTCCTGTGATGACAAAAAGCAGTTTATTTTCTTGTGGAACAAGGAGTTCAACAGATTCAATTGTTCGGTTTTTGTCTTTGTAATTTAAGTTCTTTCTGAAGTTGCAAAAGCTCGAAAAATCATGCTCTCCCACAAAGTATGCGCAGGCTTCACGCATGCGTTCAAGTTCCAGTGGATAGGGGACATGCCAGGCATAAAATCTCTCAGCTGGGAGTTGAACAGAAGATAAAGAGACCTGGTAATGGTATTCTTTTTTTTGTGCGTGAAGTGTTGGGTGGAAATGTTCTGACATTTGCTTCAGGTCGAGTACTCTAATCGAAGCGGGGAGCAAACAATTGACTCTCTTTTTCAAATCTGTAGGCACAAGGGGTCTTTCGATGAAAAAATTGACCCACTGCCCTTCCGCATGGACGCCGCGATCTGTTCGGCTTGCCGCCTGCAAGATCACAGGTTCTTGTAAGATTTGTTCCAAAGCATGCTGTAAGGTGGTCTCAATGCTCGGACCTAAAGAAGTTTTCTGCCAACCAAAGTAGTCAGACCCATCGTAAGCAAGCTGCAGAGCAATATTATATTTCATTTAAAGGCTGCAGTGAAGCCTGAAAAGGCCATTTGTGTAGAGATGAGGACGAGAATATAGCCAAAAAGTCGCTCGGTAGCGGTAATACCATTTTCTCCGAACAGTTTTGTCAAAGTTGAGGAAAGAAGCAGCAGGGGGAGCGAAAATCCCCAAGCGATGATGATAGCTAAAAGCACGGTGAAGTTATTAGCAATGCCCCCTGCATAAAGAGTGATGATTGCCAAAATTCCTGGCCCAGCGATAGAGGGAACTGCCAGGGGGACAATCAAAGGATCTTTGGGGATGCGTGTTTTACGTTCTAATTCTGGCGTGGAAAAAATCATTTTGACTGCCAATAAAAACAAAATGATGCCTCCAGAAATTTGTAAGGAAGAATGGCTAATGTGGAGAAAGGAAAAAAAGCCCTTACCAAAGAAGAGGAAGAAGATCATAAGGCCGAGGGCGATCAACATTTCGCGGCAGATGATTTTGCGCTGAGTTGGAGGATCAAAATGTTTGAGTAAGCTGACGAAAAGAGGAAGTGTGCCGAGAGAATCCATCACGATCCAAAACAGAAACACAAGATGAAAAAGAGAATGCTGCGGCGGAACTGTCATTTGAAAGTCTCGGTAATGCCCTGTAGAAATAATTGAACGGCAATCAGCGCGACAATCAATCCCATCAGTCGCTGGCAAGCATTTAAACCTTTATCTTTCATAAGTTTATAAATTGGCTTTGCAAAAAGGAATAGAAGGCTTGATAAAATCCAGGCGGCCAATATAGGAAGCAGTAAACTATAAGAACGCTCTTTTTCTTGAGCAAAGATCATGATGATGGAAAGTACAGAAGGCCCTGCGATGATTGGAGTGGCAATCGGGACAATAAAAGGCTCTTGTTCCTTCCATCTTATTCCCTCTTCTTCATGAGAAAAGATCAATCGAATAGCAATTAAGAAAAGAACAATCCCTCCTGCTAGCTGCACTGTTGCTGCATTAATGGAGAGCATTGTGAGCAAAAATTTCCCTAAATAATTGAACAGAACCATGATGCAAAGTGCAAATAGAAGCTCACGCATAGCAATGTGGCGCTGTTTTCTTTTATCAAATGGTTTGAGAAGATGCACATAGGCAGGGATGTTGCCTAAGGCATCGATAACAAAAAATAAAGTCAGGGCTATGGAAAAAAAATCACTCATAATTGAACATAAAATAAGCTACCACAAGTATACACGTGCCCACCCTTTTTTAATATCTGTGAAAAAAAGTAGAAAGTACTAAAATAAAATATAGGCTATTCAGAAGGGCTAGGTTGAAAAACTCAGCCCTGAAGGACATCGCGTTCTTCGCTTGTTCGGCTTCTAATGAACTGAGAATGCGACTGAGCGTAAGTTCAATAAAGCAGTAAGATTTGCCACCGACCAGAGTACAGTGATATGGACAAAGAAACAATTATTCATCCATACAATGGGAAATTTTCTACAGTCCTTCTCTTTGGTCCACCAGGATCTGGGAAAGGGACATTAGGTAAATTTTTGGCTAATGCAGGATCTCAGTTCCACCTCTCTTCTGGGGACATTTTTCGCAGCCTACCCGCTAATTCGCCTGCAGGAAAACTCTACTACTCCTATGCGAGTAAAGGGTTATTAATTCCAGATGAAGCTACCATTGAAATTTGGAAATATTACGTCCAAGGTTTGATTGCCACGAATTCTTATTATCCCGAAGGTCAGGATTTGCTTTTGGATGGAATTCCTAGAACTCAAGCGCAGGCACAAATGTTAGTCTCCTACATCAATGTGCGACATGTCATCGTTTTAGAAATTTCTAATACTACAGAATTGATCAAACGGATGCAGAAGAGAGCTAGATTAGAGGGGAGAATAGATGATGTCGATACAGAAATTTTGAAAAAGCGACTTGAAGTCTATGAAGAGAGCATTCAAGGCGTTTTGGATTGTTATCCTAAGCATCTGATTTCTTACGTGGATGGTGGCCAAAAGCCTCTTGAGGTTTTGCGTGACGTGCTTGTGCGTCTTTCACATCTCCTTTCACGTGGACCAAACCAGCATTCATAAGGAAAAATACACATGTCAAGATTGCTCTATATAGAAGCTTCACCGAGAAAAAAACGTTCCTCTTCAATTGCGATTGCTCACTTTTTCTTAGAACACTACAAAAAGGAGCATCCAGAAGATGAGGTCGCAGTTGTTGATCTATGGAATAAACATCTTCCAGAGTTTAACGGAGATGTGATCGATGCCAAATATGCCATCCTACATGGGAAACCACACACTCAAGAGCAGGCGAAGGCATGGAAACAAGTGGAGGAGGCCATAGAGGAATTTAAAAACGCCGACAAATATGTCTTTTCTTTACCTATGTGGAATTTTGGTATCCCTTATAAACTCAAACATTACATAGATGTCTTGGTGCAGCCTGGCTATACCTTTAGTGTTTCCTCTACAGGCTATGTGGGTTTGGTAGCTAATAAAAAAGCTCTTTTGGTTTACTCTAGAGGAGGGGCCTACGGTGCAGAAACAGGAGCGCAAGATTTAGATATGCAGAAGCGCTACATGGAAACTATCTTAGGCTTTATAGGCTTTAAAAATTTGACATCAGCGGTCATAGAACCTACTCTTGCGGGTGAAGAGCAAAAAGAACTTTCTATGCAGGCTGCGAGGGAGCAACTAAAAAATCTAGCATCAAATTTTTGATTCTCTGCTAAGGCTTTAAAATATTGATTTAAAAGATTCAGTCTCATATGCTTAAAACCCAATTTTAAAAAGAGGGCAAATGAGCATTCAATCAATAGCAGAAAATTCATCCACTCAAATGGATACATCTCCCCAAAAGACTGTT
>Ga0153954_1000608_pt1 | contig 26748 bp, 17 predicted proteins | sample TSFL038MetaG_FD_102277 | JGI IMG/M metagenome (GOLD analysis project Ga0153954, IMG submission 102277) | Attine ant fungus gardens microbial communities from Florida, USA - TSFL038 MetaG | ecosystem: Host-associated > Fungi > Mycelium > Unclassified | place: USA: Florida, Wekiwa Springs State... | reverse complement strand
TTGGTGTTCCGCAGCCACGGCTAAGGCGGCTCGCCGGAATGACCTGCGCAATCCGCTCAGTCGGCACGGAATGCCTTGGCTGGGGACACAGACATGATGATTATCCTGCGGGACGACCCCGTAATCGAGGTCTTCGAATCTCCGGATCATCCCCCGAATTGGATCGAATCCATCGATATTGAGAATAATGAATATCGATTCTGTGATGATGACGGACAGCAGTACGTCGGTGTTATCATCCGGCCAGGACGCTGGTTTCGGCTTCCTCGCTACGAACTCAAACCGGTCGGATCGCCTGACGTGGCGAACGCGATCGCCCTTGTTGATCAGGCGGTTGTAATCGAACCCAATCGCAAATTCGCCGACCTCGACGCACTGCGTGGCTATCTGCTCGACCGCCAGAGAGGAATATGGAGAGAATTGGATGGGTTGTTTTGGCGAGTGTCCTCAATGAAAGGCTTGGCTGGTTAAGTACCCGTGGCCGGTCGCGCCACGACGATGTTGGAGGCGGCGGCCCATTGAGCCAGGTCTTGGCGGCCGATGGCGGCGGCCATCATGTCGGGGAAGAGATCTGGCGTGCAGGCGAAGACGGGGATCCCCATCGCGGCCATGGCGCCGGCGTTCCCGTGGTCGAAGGAAGGTGCTCCGTCGTCGCTGAGGGCCAAGAGACTGATCGTTTGCACGCCCGAGGCGACTAGGTGCGCCAGGCTCGCGAGCATCGCCTTCTCGTCGCCTCCTTCGTAGAGGTCGGAGATGAGGACGAGGATCGTGTCGTGCGGCTGGCGCACGAGTCCTTGGCAATAAGCCAGAGCGCGGCGGATGTCGGTTCCACCGCCGAGCTGAGTGCCAAACAGGAGCTCGACGGGATCATTCAACTCGTCGGTCAGGTCGACCACGGCGGTATCGAAGACGACCACGCGGGTCGTGAGTGCCGGGAGGCTGGCGAGCACCGCGCCGAAGATCCCGGCGTAGACGACCGAGCTGGCCATCGAGCCGCTCTGGTCGACGCACAAGATCACCTCGCGAAGGGCCTGCCGCTTACGGCCGTAGCCGATGCGGGTCTCGGGGATGATCGTGTTGTAGTCGGGCTGAAAGTGGCGGAGGTTGGCACGGATGGTGCGGTGCCAGTCGATCTCGTTGTGCCGGGGCCTGCGGTTTCTGGTCGCTCGGTTGAGGCTGCCGAGGATCGCCTGCCGGGTCGGATTCGCCAGCTTGCGCTGGAGCTCGTCGACGACCCGGCGCACCACGAGTCGAGCCGTCTCCCGAGTCTTTGCGGGGAGGATCGAATTCAGGGCCAGAATGTTCGCCACGAGGTGAACATCGGGCTCGACCGCCTGGAGTAACTCGGGCTGAAGCAACATTTGTTTGAGATCTAATCGTTCCAGTGCGTCCTTCTGAAGCATCTGGACGACCGGCGTTGGGAAGAACTTGCGGATATCCCCCAACCAACGCGCGACGCGCGGGGCCGATTTCTCCAGGCTGCCCCGTTTCTTGTCGGCATTGTCGTAGAGGTCTCCCAGCGCGGAGTCGATGGCGACGTCGGCCCCTTGAAGGGAGCAACCCGTGCCGTCCTGCTCCCCCCCGAGCACCATCCGCCAGCGCCGGAGCCGTTCTCTGTTGAATTCGGAGGTATTCATTTTTGTAGGGTGGGCACCGCCCACCAATCTTCCTTATCCCATGAGAATGCTAATGTTGTTAAATATTTAATGTTCGTCCATGATATTATAAATGCAGAGAAGTGGCCGGTGCTCACTCTACGAGGGTTTTGGTCCCAGGAGTTGGGCGAGCAAAGGGAGGACCGTGGCGGCTCGTTCGGCATCGAAATCGGCCGTGCTGCCGGGTCTTGATGCCGTCGTGGGAGTGGCTGACGCTCCACGCTTGGCTTTTTCACCGAGATTGCGGCGGACGGGGGCTTCGAACGACCCGAACGTTCGCCGTAACAGGGGGAGGAGCTGTGTGAAGGCGTCTGGATGCAGCGCCGCGAGCCAATCGTTGATGATGGCGAAGAGGGCTTCGTCGTGAACGAGGATTTCACCGCTGCCTTTGAGGAATCCTTCGATCCAGGCGGCGGCCTTGGCGGGATCGCTGGCCGTCGAGACGGCCAGGTTCATTCGCCGGGCCACTTCGTCGGACTTGGCGATCTGGGCGTCGAGGAGGATCCGGCAGCAACGTCCCACGACGAGCTGGTGCACGCGGTCGGAGTCGGCAAGTTGTCTCAAGGTTCCTTGCCACGAGCCGAGGTGCTCCGGATCGTCGACCAGGTGGATTGCGGCGTCCGCTTGACCGATCGCCTCGAACATGGACTCCGCCGCGGCGTCGTCGAGCGAGCCGCAGGCGAGCGGCAGGCCGATGCAGATGCGCGCGATCATCCCCTTGGCGGCGTGGGCGACCATGGTGGCGTCCGTTTTGCGGACATTGCCGTAGCGGAGCAGGTTGGCGAGCGGCAGCAACGCGGCCATGAGTTGGAGCACGTCTCCGGCCACGGCCGAGCGAGCCTCAACCTGGGCCATGATGCGGGCGGCGGCCTCGGGTAGGTCGGCGAGCAAAGCGTTATCGAGCAGGCGAGCCAACGTGGGGAGGTCGGTTTCTCGGCCTGCGATGTCGCTTGCCTTGGCGGTCGCTGCGTCGAGGACCGTGGTCCCCCAGGTGCTCGCCTCGATGATCGCGACGGCGAATTCCGGCTGCCACTGAAGCTGCCATCCTTCCTTGAAGGTCCCTTTACCGGAAGCATACGTCGGGTGCCCCCAGGCGATCCCGAGCAAGGCAAGCCGGTGAAGGAACTGGCTCCGCGCCAGGTCGGTTGCGTCACGAAGGTCGAGCACTTTGGTGGTCTGTGCCGACTCGGGCGGAAGGCGGAGCTGCTTTTGAAGTCGGATCAGATCGGCCTGGAGCGGGACCATGGGGGTCTCGTTCGGGACCTGTCCCATGACCTCGCCGACGGTCAACTTTCGCCGCACTAAACGCATCGGCATATCATCGCCGAAGCAGAAGACGGTGCGTGCGGCCTCGTCGAGTTCGGCCAGGCCGGGCAGCGGCCGGTCGCGGATCGCAGCCAGGGCTTCGGCCAGGCGGACCGACTCGATCACCGAGGCGGACGAAGCGTCCAGCCCCTCGTCCCGGAGGAGGCGCGCGATCCGGGTCATCCAGCGGCCGACGACCTCGTCGGGAGCCGACCAGAGGTGGGAATACCAACCGGGTGACTGTACTCCGGCCCCATAGCCGCTGGCGAAGGCGAGCCGGTCGTTGGTCCAGGGAACCCAGGTAGCGGCCACTTTGACCTTGGGAAGCCCTCGCAGCCGAGCGTCGTCATCCCGGACGGGGGGCCAACGATCGGGAGTGAGCGCCGGTGCGTGCCAGGCGCCGCAGATCACGGCGATCCGCTGCTTGTCCTCAGCCTGTGCCGCGCGAATGGTCGTGCGCATGAAGGCTTCGCGACGGAGTTCACGCTCATCTTCGATCGGGGGAGCGTCGTCACGAACCGCGGCCATGGCCTCGAGGATCGCGGCGAACAGGTCGGCGCCGTCTCGGCGGTGCTCGACGACATGTTCCCACCAGCGCTCGCCGTCCTCGAAGCCCGCCGCCTCGGCCAAAACCTGCAACGGGTCGATGCGGAGCCGGCGCGCCGAGACCTCGGGAGGGGCTTCGGTATCCGTTGTGGAAGGCTCATCCTCTGGCGTTGCTTGATCGTCCTTGTCCTCATCGGGGGCCGCGGTTGGTAGTTCAGGCGGCTCTTGACCGAGTTGGTGGGCCATGGGCAGATCCATGAACCGTGCAGGGATCCCCTGCCTCAGCGCGTATCGAAGCGCCTGGAACTCGGGCGAGAACTCGGCGAATGGATAGTAGGCCGCATGCTTTGGTTGCTCGGGTCGATAAATCAAGAGAGCCACCGGCGGCGTCATCTCGGCGTGGGCCAGCCAAGGGATCACGCTGTCGCCGTCGGGCGGCCCTTCGACCAGGACGATATCGGGCTCGAGCGTCTCAAGTGCCTTGAGCACGCTTCGGGCCGAGCCCGGTCCGTGATGGCGGATCCCCAGCACGAACACGGTTGAGGTCGATGCGGCAGCAGAGGCACGGGGGCGAGTGGTCGCGGTCATCGGTGCGGCTCGCGTCTTGAGAACGGGGATCGCTCGACGGTCTTGTCGGGTGGGCACCGCCCATCAACGATGTCTTCTCGTAGGGCAGGCCTCGGCCTGCCAGGGCCGTTCGCGAGAGCCTCGGCAGGCCAAGACCTGCCCTACAAAAAACTTGCCGGATGATCCACTTAGATGACATCACGACAAGCGCGATAGAGATCCTTCCAACCATCACGTTCCTTGACGACCGTCTCCATGTATTCGAGCCAGACGACGCGATCCTGGACGGGGTCTTTGACGACGGCTCCGACGAGTCCGGCGGCGAGATCGCCGGCGCGGAGTGTGCCGTCACCGAAGTGCCCTGCCAGGGCCAGGCCTTGGTTGACGACTGAGATGGCTTCGGCCGTGCTCATCGTCCCGCTCGGCTGTTTCACCTTGGTTTTGCCGTCGCCGGTCGCGCCGTCGCGGAGCTCGCGGAAGACGGTGACGACGCGGCGGATTTCCTCGAGACCGGGCGGCTCGGCCGGTAGCTCCAGGGCTCGTCCGAGGCTTTCGACGCGGCGGCGGACGATCTCGACCTCTTCGTCGGCCGTTTCGGGGGTGGGCAAGACGACCGTGTTGAAACGCCGTTTCAAGGCGCTCGAGAGCTCGTTGACCCCTTTGTCTCGGTTGTTCGCCGTGGCGATCAGGTTGAAGCCCTTGGTCGCCTGGATTTCCCCGTTGAGCTCGGGGATGGGGAGGGTTTTCTCCGAGAGGATCGTGATCAAGGTATCCTGCACGTCGGCCGGGATCCGGGTCAGCTCCTCGACGCGAGCGATCTTACCGTCTCGCATCGCTCTCATGACGGGACTCGGAACGATCGCCTCGTGGGAAGGTCCTTTGGCGAGCAGCAGGGCGTAGTTCCAGCCGTAGCGGATCGCCTCCTCACTGGTTCCGGCCGAGCCCTGGACGAGTCGTGTCGAGTCTCCCGAGATCGCCGCGGCAAGGTGCTCGGAGACCCAGCTCTTCGCCGTTCCCGGCACTCCCAGGAGCAAGAGGGCTCGGTCGGTGGCCAAGGTCGAGACGGCCACCTCCATCAAGCGTCGATTGCCGATATATTTGGGCGTCACGACGAACCCGCTGTCGAGAATTCCGCCCAGCAAGTAGGTGGAAACGGCCCAGGGAGACAGCTTCCAGCGTGGAGGACGCGGCTTCGTGTCGGCTTGGGCCAGCTCGTGGAGCTCCTCGGCGAATTGCTCCTCCGCGTGGCGGCGGAGAACTTCGGCCTCGCCGTTGCCGGAAGGGGCCGTGCGGATGGCTCCGTCGGCGATGGCTGCGGCAGGAGCGACCTCGGGGGCGTTCTTGGTGCGGGCGGCCTTGGCGCTCATCGGGCGAACTCCTCGTGCATCTTGTGTCGGAATCGCAAGGCGTCAAGAAACTGCCGATATGCCGTGCAGAAATAAGCACCGGGCGGCGTTGTTTCGGGGAAGCCGTATTCGGCCTCCTCAATCAGTTCCGGAGGCAATAAACGGGCGAGCCCCGCGATGAACGGGAAGGCTTGGTAGTCGGGGCGTCTCGAGGCGTATGCGGCGCGCCCGGACCCTTGCATTCCGTCTTGAGACTCGCTCGGGAACTCCTCGAGCTCTGCGTCGATCGTCCGGCGCACCCGTTGCAGGACTTCGCGGGCGAGTTCGATCCCGAGCTGCCCTTCCACTTTCTGGAGCAAGCCAAACGCCGGATGCTTGGAGCCGAGCTCTCCCGAATCGGATCGAAGCCGATCGCGCAAGAATGCGTCGCGCTCTTGCTTGGGTAGAATCTTCATTAATCCTACCAATATGGGGTGTGCCATTACATCATAGGGGATATTGGAAAGATTTGCGAGAAATGCCATCGCCCAGTTGGGCTCGCTCGCTCGGATCGTGGCCTTGGCCCAGGCCATCCATAGCAGCTCGTTCCACTCGCTCTTGTGTTCGAGGAGACCCCTCACGAGTCGTTCCGGAGTATCCTCGGAAGTCTGGCACCACGTGGAAGGAGGGGTCGCAGCCACGATCTGTTCGAGCCACCACCCTCGTTCCCCCTGGCCGCTCGGGGGTTTGGCTTCGATGCCGTCGCGGACCATCGACTTATCGCAGACCGAGGGAGGAGAGACGGCAATGTCCCGAGCTGTTGATGCAGATTTTCCCTTCTTGGGAGCAGGTTCCGAGAATGCGAGAAGAGGCCGGGCCCGCTCGACCATCCGTGTGCAAAGTCGCGACTCGGGCAGGCGCAAAAGGAGCTCGATCGAAGCACGTCGCACCTGTTTGCTCTTATCATCGAGCGCGGCCTCGAGGAACTCCTCGTCGGCCATGCTGAGACCGATCTCAAGTGCCTCTACAAACGCAGTCCGGTCGTCCGCGGTCTCGGTTGACCAGGTGGAGGTGACAAGGGCGAGACCTCGCGCTGGGTCGGTCGAACGGACGGATTTGAGGGCCTGACGACGTTCCGGCCGGCTTCCCGTTTGCCAAATCGCGTCGGGATCATCCTGGTCGGCGGTGCCTTCGACAAAGCCCCAGTCGGAGTTGAGGCTCGCCAGCCATCGGCCTCGATTCCCGAGGACCCGAGAGAGCGGCGCTCGCAGGCTCACATCTTGCCGGGCCTTCGTGAGTAGCTCCGCCAGGGTCGCACTACCGAGCCGTCGGCCCGAGGCCGACAGCAAGTCGAGCCACTCGGGAAGGAATCCATGGAAGTCGCCGTGCAGGATCTGCTGAAGGCGTTGCGCCGGCTTGGCCTCGCATTCGGGGAGGTCGTCCGGTTTGGAGGGTTCGATGGGAGGCGACGTATCCAGGGCTGGTTTGCGGCCCACCTGACCATAAAGCGTGGCTGCCGCCGCAAGCCCGAGCAGTCGGGCCGGGGCTTGCGCCTCGCTGAAGCTCGCCGCGAGACCGGCCAGCGCACTGGTGGGAGGAGGCGACGGAGCCGGCCGGCGTTCGAGACCCACCAGGGCGCTGGCAGAGAGTTCCCGCCAGAACTGGGCGAGGTCTTCAGGCGCATCGAGCGCGATCGCTCCGCGTGTGACCGGCTCCGAGTCGTCGTGGGCGATCCGATGGAATCGGCCATCGAACCAGAAGGCCAATGGGTTCAACAACTCTCCGTCGAACTCACCAGCCAGCGTGAACGACTGGCCGCCGTTGACCCCGAGCAGTTGCCAGCCTCCCCCGAACTGAGGCGACAGGGGCAACGTCATTCCCTCGGCATCGCGAACCAACCATGTCTTCCCGCGGCGCTGGAGCGTGATGCCACTCAAGGACAACGGGTAGAGTTCGAGCCAAGGAGTGCGGGCCAGGACATCGGCAAAGGCGGCGTATGCCGAGGTGATCGACGTGTGACCGAACGGTGCCGCGAACGTTTCGGCCGGAGCGTGACGCTCTTTGACCAAGGCCCGCAACGGAAACGCGCCGGGGAAGAAGGCGAGTTCAGCGTCGATCTGGAATCCCGGAGTCAGGGACGTGTCGAGGGCCTGAGTCGTGCCGTAAGCGAAGTCGAGGATCAAGGCCGATTGCCCGGTGTCTCGTCCCAGGAGCCAGGTGCGCTGGGTTCGAAGCCGATCCTCGACTTCGACGCGCTGACCGATGATTTGCCAGACGTCGCGGAGGCCTTGAGTCCCCCGCACTTCGTTTTGATCGACGGGCAGTCCGATGATTGTGCGGAGTTCGGCCAGGACGTTTTCGGGCAGTGTTTCGAGCCGCTGTTTCCCTTCGATGACGAGGTGGAGCCGAGCCAATCGCTCGAGCACGGCTCCTTGCCAGCCCTCGCCCGAGAGGGGCAAGGCGGAGAGTTGGCGGAGGCGACGGGCCAGGCCGGGAGCCTGGGCGTCAACCATTCGCCTCGCTTGCTCTTCCCAGTGATCGCCCGGCTTGCTCTGAAGCGTCGCCAGACCATGACGCATCAGGTCGCCGATCCAGAGCCCGAGGTCATCGAGACCGGCGTTGACCTTGCTCCATCGTGCTTGTTCGCGCTTCTTCTGCGCGGCCAGGTCGACGACCGGCTCCCCTTTCTCGAGTTTCTCCTGGCGCTCCTTCTCCTTCTGAGCCTTTTGATCGGCTCGCTTGGAGCGTCCCTCGAGCCAGGAGACGACCCAGGCCGGCGGCTCGCCGCGGGTGAAGGAATCGCCTTGGCTGGTCCAGAGCAAGAACAGGCCGATCGCGTGTTTGCACGGGAATTTTCGGCTCGGACACGAGCAGTGGAACGCTGGCTCGGGTAGCGAGATTTTGGTCTGGTAGGGGGACGCGCCGGACCCCTGGCACTCACCCCAGAGGACCTCTTCACCGGCCCCCAGGCTCTTCCACTTCTTGGAGGCGGACAACTCCTTGCCTGACTTGGCCGACCCAGCGTCGGGGGCCAAGGCTAAGACCTGCTCTGCACTCCAGACCGTCGCCATGGCGCGCCCCTCCTCGCCAACGATCTTGTGCCTCGGCTATCTCTTCTAGTCATCCGTTCACCAAGGGATAGGGAACAGGATGACGAATCGGCGGCTCAAGATCAAGGGGCAATCGGATCAAATCACCGAAATTCCATGGCTCCGGGGCGAGCTTTTGAAGAAGTGTGGACGTTCTTAGTCCGAGTTGGCTTCCAATCCGGATTCGGATCTCGACCCGACTGGGGTATCGAGCCAGTCGGAGCTGAATATCGTCATTCCTTGGTGGAGCATCCGGCAAGTTTTTTTGTAGGGCAGGCCTTGGCCTGCCAAGGCTCCAGCGAACGGCCCAGGCTGGCCAAGGCCTGCCCCACGAGAAGAAATCGTTGATGGGCGGTGTCCACTCTACGGCAAGGGGACTTGCCGGAGGCACCACTTAGCTTCCGGGGATGATCCCTGTGTCCGTCACGATAAAGCTTCCCGACAGGTTCCTTCCCTCGATGTTCGAGTTCTTGAGCACGACCTTGGCATCGGGGTGATAGAACTCAAACTGACGGGAAGGACCATTGCGTGCAAGGGTCGAGTTGGTGATCGTGAGGCTGCCGCCTTGTGTGGCGAAGGCGCTACCCAGGGACGGGTTCACCTGAGAGGCGATGGTGTTGAGCGAATTGTCCTGGATCCGGCTCTGGTTGACGAAGACGGTGGTGCCTACGGTCGAAACGCCACCACCGAGGCTGGCGGCGGTCGTTCCGAACGTGGAGGCGAAGGCCCGGTTATTGGTCACCGCGCCGCCCAGGATGGTGACGCTGCCTCCTTGGGCGTAAATCCCACCACCGGAATTGAGCGCCTGAACATCGGGACCCACGTTGCCGTTGATCGCCGAGTTATTGTTGACCGCCGAGTTGGTGATCGTGACGTCGGCATTGATGGAGGCGATCCCACCACCGAGTGCGTTGGATATGTTGCCGTTCACCGTGGAGCCGGCCACCTTCACGGTGCCCCCTTGCGCGAAGACGCCGCCACCCATCGACGTCGCCGCATTACCCGTGATCGAGCTATTCTGGATCGAGAGGTTGGCGTTCTGGCTGAAAATCCCGCCGCCTTGCTCAACGTTGTTCCCGCCGGTGAGCGTCACTCCTTGGATCGTCACATTTCCGCCGTTGATATCAAGGACTCGTCCGGCATGCGGGGCGATGATGTTGACGGTGGCCGGATTGGCCGTCCCCCCGCTCGTACTACCCCCCTTGATCGTCAGGTTCGTCTGATTCTGGATCTGAAGCTCGCTGGGCAGAATGTAATTGCGATTCGCCAGGATGATGGTGTTTGCCTGCGTCGGATTGTTATTGGCCGCTTGAATGTCCACAATCAACTGGGCGACGTTGGCCGCATGAAACGTGGTAGGGACGACACGTCCTTCCATGGCCTCGAGGCCGGGGCGGCTCACTCGTCGCGCTTCCCGCTTCCTTAGCCAACCCATGGCGCATCTCCTCCTTGAATAGCGCCGCCAGAGCCTCATAGAACCCGCCCGATCGGAATCGGCGAGCGGCCCGGCACTTACGGGAAACGGCTGCTGAACGCCCCCGGCGATCGTTCCGAAATGAAGGGCGAAGCCGTTCTTAGAATTGCCTGTGATGTGTCACGGTGCTCCACACGGAAACCTTCGCCGACCGAGCAGGACGAACTCAAGTGCGTCGCCTCGGACACCAAGTCCTTGTGTGGGGGACGCCGCTAGAATACCCGGTTGCGCGTTTGTGCCTAGAGCAATCTCCGCGTTCGAATGACGATGCCCAATGCCGGTAGATCTGCGGCCCCCTCGATACGAATCATCGTTATTGATTCCCGTCTCTGCGGAGCGGAAAACGTCGGCCGGGCCGGACATTGCGGAATTCCTCGGAGTTCCGGCCATTCGCGCCCGCTGCCTTCGCTTCGATCCGTGGTTGACTCGGCGGGAAGCGATCGATCGGGTTGGCCCTGGACTGAACGCTCTCCCAGTCGATGAGCGAACGTGGAACCGCCACTCCTTTGGAGCGAGGTGGGATTCTCCTCACCTTTTCAGCCGACCCCACCGCGGCTCAGTCGGACAGCGCATCGGCGCTCTCCAGAGCGGGGCCGCCAATTCAACCAATCCTTGAAGCGCGACATCAGCTACTGGGGCGGGTCCCCACGATGCATCAGGCCTTCATCCCCCATCACGACGAACCGTCCCGCCAACTCCCGCATCGCCGTCTCCAAAGATGGCGGCCACGTACCGGGTGTCGACGTTGACGACAGGTAATATCCATATATTTAGTTTCGTGTGTTCCCTCCGCGGTGAGAACCGCCCACCGTCCCAAGGTGTCGAACGTCCTTGGAGTGCCTAATATCGAGGCAGACGCATCTTGTGATTTCGGCACGAGTCTCCTTGTCTGTCAGACAATTCTTCGTGGAAATCTACGAGGATCCACCCTCAATGCGACTGCAATGAGGAGTGGCGATGGGGCCGGCGCGGTTATTGCATAATCGGGCCTGTCGTCAGGAAGTCGCCGATGCATCTCAGGATCGCGTTTGCATTGTAAGGATCACGATGCGTCGGGGCGGCCCACGGAAATTGAGCTATCGCTGTGAGATGCAAGGCAATAGTTTTATGGTTGATCATGTGATCACAATGAGAGCAAGAGGGTGGTAATGAATAGAATATGGATATAAGGAAATAAAGAAATTTTTGAATCAAAAAATGCGATTATATTTTTAGCATGGAATTAATTGAAAAATGAGAAGGAGCGAAACTTCTTGGCGTGGATGTAGGGGTTCGTAGCGAGACGCCAGGACACAAGGATGCTAACAGGATTATTCGAATTGCATAAATTTTTTCATCACGTTGGCACATTTTGCGAGATCTTGTCGCTGAAGTGACATAAGGACGGCTGTCTCGGCGCTTGGCGGTCATGGTCGGTTTTGAGGGTCGCCGCGTTTGTTTGGGGCGAGTTAAGTTTTGTCTCTGTAAGAAGTTCTGGGGATTTGAGGAGGCGTTGTTTCACTTCAGTGGGTGCTGGGATGTGAAGTGCGGTGTGGTAATAAATGGGATGCTAAATGGATCCGGTTAGCTCAATCGTATTTCGGTATGATTCGTCTATTTGGGTTGAAAAAGTCGAGACTAGTTCGTGTTTGGTTGGTGGCAACCTGTGCTGATATTGTGAGAGGATGGCTCAAAAGCCGTCGAGAATTGTTGAGGGCGTTTTGCTCGTCCATGGATCGACTACGTGAACAATTCTCAGGGAATCAAGGGAACCAGAACTTTGCGCATATGATCGTTGCTGGGAAATCCCGATGTACTTGAAATGTGCTCTGTTTCTTCATAGCACCTTGTCGTCTTCATCGTCGGTGAGTAGCAAGAGCGACGGCAGATGTGCTGTTTTCCGGGGTCTTCTCTTTCAGCCGGCCATCCATCCTTCCGCGGCCAAGACAGGCCAGATCCACAGTCCGCTTCGCGTCACCGTGCTGTGGAAGCGTTCACTTTATTCGTTGTTCTGGCGATCTTTTCTCGGAACCATCCCTAACTCGTTTTTCGGAGCCGATGTATGCAGTCTGCGCAACGGTCGAGTCGGTCGCGATTAGGCTTCACGCTGATCGAGCTGCTCGTGGTGATCGCCATTATCGCAGTTTTGATCGCGCTGCTTTTGCCGGCGGTCCAGGCTGCCCGAGAGGCCGCTCGCCGGTCTCAGTGTATCAACAATCTCAAGCAATTGGGTTTGGCGGTGCATAACTATGCAGGCCAGAACAATTGCTTTCCGTTGAAGGACATGTATCCGCACGTTGCGGGCATAAGCTGTGGCTGGTCGCTTTCGTGGCCCCTTGCCCTATTGCCGGGCCTGGAGCAAACCTCGATGTACAACGCCTTCAACTTCTCTTTCTCCGTGGCGGGGGCCGATTATGACACTCCCTGCTCGGGCGGGAACGGTTGGGTCAACACCACCGTTGGGCGAGCCCAGATCGCATCGCTCCTTTGCCCCTCGGAGAGCATGACGCAGCACCCCGATGGAACTTCGGGTGGGTTCGGCACGATGAACTACTACGGCAATCTCGGTGGTCCCGGTATCCTTGCGACGCACACGGGAATGATCATCCCCAATGACGCGGGAGTTACCGCCGTGATGGGCACTGACTACGGCCGGGGGGGGCCGGTCACTTTTGCTTCGGTCACCGACGGGACCTCGAACACGGCGCTCTTCAGCGAAAAGCTCTTTGGCAACCCCAACGGAGTGAGCACGATGAGGGCGAGCTCGAATAACTCGAAACGAGGTCTCTTCAATCCGAGTGGAACGTCAGCCCATGACACGGGAGACCAAGCACAGGCGCTGGCTTTCCTCACGAGCTGCAAGAGCATTCCGGGGACGACCGTAGCAGCCTCAAGCATTGCTGGGTTGAGCTGGATTAAGGCTTATCCCTCTTACTCCGCGATCAACGCCTATACACACTTTGGACCACCGAATAGTCTCACGTGCGCTGTTGATAATGCTTATTGGGGCGGCCCTTCGGCTGCGGTGCCTCCCAATAGCAACCACTCCGGCGGTGTCAATGTCGGCATGGCCGACGGGTCGGTCAAGTTCATCAAGGACTCGGTCAACCTTCAGGCTTGGTGGGCCACCGGAACGCGGGCTGGCGGTGAGGCGGTGAGTTCCGACTCGCTTTGATTGAAGGCTTGCGTGCTTCCTCGTGGTTCTTAAGCGGTTCGTCGTCCGGCCGAGAGTCACCGTGTCTCCACGGTTGGACGATGGTATCTTTGGTTTTACTTGTGAGACTGTGATGATCTTTTCCCTGTCGCGTTGCACCGTCGTTGTCACGCTCTCGGCCCTCTTCGTGGGTTGCGGTGAAGAACCCGCTTCTCAGCCGACCGTGATCAACCCCGTACAGACGGCCGCCCCGTCCGCGTCCGCGACCACGAACTATCAAGGGATCCCGTCTTCAGGCGGGAAGACCAAGAAGAAGCCTGATATGGTTGGGGTCGTTTCGCCGATCGTGCCGCCCACCGGGCGATGAGTTGAGCGGGCCCAGGCCAAGGAAATTGGCTTGGGCCTCGTCATTCGCGGTGAGGGGGCTTGGAGCTTGCTAGCGTGGTGAATCGCCAATTCGTTGAATTCGTTCCCAAATCAAGTGGGTAGGCTGGAGCCTGACGGGTCATCTGAGTTTGTTGACCGCATCGCCTTCCCGGGTTTCTGATGGATCCTTGTAGAGCAGACCTCGATCTGCTACGGCCCTCTGTGAGAGCCGAAGGAGGCTATGGCCTGCTCTGAAAGGGAGGCTTGTCTGGACATTCCCTTTCTGATTATTAATGGAATTATGATCAAATAAGTTGTTGGTTTAGTCAATGCCTTCGCTGTCCTGCGTCTTCACCTTCTCGAAGATACGGATGCCTTCGAAGACATCGGGCTTTTCGTTGACGGTCGTCTTCATCTTCTCGAAGATACGGGGGCCTTCGAGGATGAGATCAGCGTCCTCGAGATTGCCAACGACCTTGTAGGGGGTACTCCTCTCGATCTCCTTGATCAGCAACTCGGTCATCGCGAGCCTTGTCCTGCGGTCGAAGTATTCGGAGCGGAACATCGGTACGTAGACCGTCACGTGCTTCGGCCGGATGATTCGCACGCTTTCGCCGTCCACTTGGTACCAGAGCCCCAAAGGCTTGAGGACAATGACCAGGGCGGATCTCAGCGTACCAATGCCTCGACTGAACGTGATCGCATCCGCGGTCACCGAGGTGCCATTAGGCCCGTTGAACTCGGGTTTGATCGTGAGAGGTTCATTTTTGTTGAGGATGACCGACGGATCGATGATGATTCTGACACCCGTCTTTTGGGCGAGGAACGAGACGAAGTCGCTGAGTGGTTGCTTCTGGTAGGTAAGCTCGAAATCCAGCTTCGCGTCAAGTTTTGCTTCGATTGCTGGAGTGTCGGGTGGATTCGCGTCTGGCACTGCGCTGCGGACTTTGCGCATGTGGACAGAGCCACGGCCAAGGGCGTAGACCTCCCCCTGCTCCTGTTCTCCACCGGTGACGGAGCCGGCTCCGCCGGTTCCCAGTAGGCCGCTTGCGAGAAGAACGAGCGTGATGGACTTGAGCCTGGGAGCGAGCATAGCTTTCTGTACTCCTTCCTTGAGTAACGACGCCAAGATCAAGGCCCGACTAAGCGCCGTAGCGCGGTTTGCGGTGATCGTTGTCGCCGCGTTCACGACGGCACGGAGCAGCGAAGTAGGGACGACTGCGGCCGTTCCCACGGGAGGCAGGATCGACTCGATCGGTTGTGAGACGCCTTGGAGCTGGAGCCGCACGCGAAGTCGTTCGCGGGCTCGGGCCAGGCGACCTCGAACGGTGCCTTCGGTGAGCTGAAGCTGACAGGCCGTTTGGTGGTAGCTCAGGCCTTGCAGATAAAAGAGCACGATCGGCTTCCGAAGCGGTTCCGGTAGCCTGCGGATTTCTTGATGGAGTAAAAGTCCGAGGTCGTCCACGTGGCCCGTCTCAGCGTGGGGCTGTCGTTTGGCCCCCTCTTCGTGCCTGTGACGACGGCTCGCGCTGACTTTCATTTTCAGGGCGATCCGATGGGCGACGCCGTGCAGCCAGTTTCCCAACAGGTCGCGCTCGCGGAGTCTACTTGCCTTGCGAGCCAGGACCAGGAACGTGTTCTGGAACGCATCCTGGGCGTCGTGCGGATCGCGCAGGGATTGGCGGCAGACACGAAGAACCATCGGACCATGCCGGCCCACCAGGGCCGCGAACGCGGCCTCGGCGGTGGGACCCGTCGCCGTGGTGAATTGCTCCAGGAGCTGCGCATCCGTTTTGGTGCCGGTGGCCCCGGTATTGAGGAGCTGCTCGAGGGATTGAAGCACGTTTGCCTGACGGACCATCATCGTTTTGGACCTCCTTGCCGGTGCCCTCATCGTAAGGTACTGCCCGGTCGATGGCCGCGCCTCACACAATTTTCGTCACGGAGATCGGCGACTTTACCGTCCTGTAGCTTGTAGACATGAAGCCGAAGTTTAAGTAACGTTTGTCTACTTGGGTGCCTGCCTTGGGTTGGCAGAGCCTCATGCGTTCAATTTCGGAAGGGTTACGGATAGAGACCCGCGCCAGGAATACAAGGAGAGTGACGTGAACGGTAAAGCTGCGATCAAGGCTGCGCTCGAGGGAACGAAGTCCGTCTTGAACTGGTACGTCTCGGACTTCTCGGAAGCGGACCTTTTCGTTCGTCCCGTGCCAGAGTCGAATCACGCCGCCTGGCAAATCGGTAACGTCATCATCGGCGACGCATTTCTGGTTCGGGACCAGCTCCCGGACGCCGAATACCCGGAGCTTCCGGCAGGCTTTATGGAAACTCACGGGTCCGAAGGCGCGGGGAAGGACGGTCCGGAAGGCTTTCTCACGAAGGCTGAATACCTCGCGCTCTTCGAAAAGGTTCGAGCGGCCACGATCGCGAGCCTGGAAAAGTTCTCCGACGAGGACTTGGACCGCCCAACCACGGGCAGGATGGCGAATTTCGCCCCGACCCTCGGACACGTCTTTCTGGCTGCCTCGAATCATACGCTCATGCATGCTGGGCAGTTTTCGGTGATCCGGCGTAAGCTCGGCAAGCCTGTCTTGATGTGAGTATTTTTAAGATATGAGAACGGATTGGCGGAATCTTCGCCAAGTCCGGTTCGGAGTGTGTGGGTGGCCTCACGTTGACGAGCGACCGTGGCCACCCACCGAACTTTGACATTGGCGAGGTCAGCGAACTTCGGGCTCGGGATGAGAGGCCGCCGGCCTTGAAATCGCTTTATCGTTGATTCGCCTTTTCCTTTTCCGAGGCGGCCTTGCGATAACGCTCCAGGCGGTCGTTGAATTGTTTGAAGTAGGGGTGCGAGTGATCCTTGACCTCTGCCTCGAGGCGCTTCAACGCCTTCTCCTCGGTGGCCACAGCTCCGTCGGTATCTCCCGTCAGAAAGAGGGCTTCGGCAAGGGTGTCGAGCTGAGCCAAATCCTCCTCCTTGGTCAACTCGACGGCGCGGCGAGCGGCCTGGAGCGCGAGCCGAGCGACGCGAGGGTCGGGTTTGTTCTTGAGCTTCGGGTCGATCACGTTCCAGAAGTAGTTGTTCAGGGCGTTGGGGTTGTCTTTGTTGGCCTCGAGCAACTTGGCCCCGAGTTCCAGGCCTTGTTCAACGTCGCCCCCGTTGCAAAGGGAGGCGAACTTTACCCAGGCGAATTCCTCGGCCAGTTCCGGATCGCTGGAAGCTGCCTCGTCGATGGCGGCGATGGTCGCCTTGTAATCACCGTTCCGATACAAGGGGAAGACCTTCACGCTGACCTTCGAGACCTTGCGCTCCTTGATCTTTTCCGCGAGCCGTTTCTTGCCAAGATCCGAGGGATCCCAGTTGCCGGCTGTGATCTTGGCCAGAGCTTCGTCGAGCTGCATCGGGTGGCCAATCCAGGCGAGCTTGCCATCGCGGACGACGAATGCGGCCGGAATGCCGTTTTCCTCGGCCGCCTTCATCCACGTCTTGGCCATCGCGCCGTCGTTGGGATCACCGTTTTCGGGGACATTGTCAAGCGCAACGCCGTAGTCCATCGTGTCCCCCATCTTGTCCACGAACGGCTTGACGAGCTTGGTGTCGTTCTCCCAGACGTCGACGCCAACGAAGCGGACCCCTTTGTCTTTGTATTGATGGGCCAGTTCGGTGAGGTGCGGGATGCTGGCGCGGCAGGGTCCGCACCAGGTGGCCCAGAACTCGACCACATAGGTCTTGCCGGGTTCGAATCGGTCGAATTTCTCTCCCTTGACCCAGCTTGAAACCGCCAACGGAGGCGCAGGATCGCCGATGTTGAGGATCTCCTCGGCCGTAGCGCTGAGCGAAGTGAAACACGCGGCGATCGCGGCGATAACAAACGATGTGGGACGCATGAGCGGGCTCCTGAATCCAAGGGCCGAGCGCTCGTCACGGCCCGAGAACTGTTCGTCAGACGGGTGTCGTAGGGACGGGTTCATCGTAACGGACCGGCTGCTGCGCCGCAACGAGGCGTAAGTTCCGCCCACCTCGGCTGACGTCCCCACAGGCTGGCGTTGTTCGATGTGATTGAGTCCGGCTATGATCGGCGAGAGCTTGTCTTGCCGCTCCCGGCGAACTGGTTCGGGACCCTGGTCGGGCATGGGAACCGTTGGCGGTTGATGCTTTCAAGCGATGGTCGAGGAGGAACCTGCCATGAAGTTGTTACTCTTCAGCGACCTCCACACCGACGCGGCGTCGGCCCGTCGACTCGTCGAACTGGCGCATGGGGTTGACATCCTGGTCGGGGCCGGTGATTTCGCGAGTGTGCGTCGGAACATTCGTGTGTGTATTGATGTTTTGCGGGCCGTGGACAAGCCGGCGGTTCTCGTTGCCGGGAACAATGAGTCGACGGACGAGCTGGTCGAAGCCTGCCGAGGATGGTCGCAGGCGCACGTCCTCCACGGCCAGGGAGTCACGATCTCGGGCCTTTCCTTCTTCGGGCTCGGTGCAGGCGTTCCGGTCACGCCGTTCGGGGCGTGGAGTTACGACCTCACCGAGGAGCAGGCCCGCACGCTCTTGAAGGATTGCCCGCCCGGATGTGTGCTGGTGAGCCATTCTCCTCCCAAAGGGGCGGTCGACGTTTCTTCGCGAGGCTTGAGCCTGGGGAGCGAAGCCGTTCGCGAGACGATCCTGCGCGTGCACCCTTCGTTGGTGGTCTGCGGCCATATCCACGAAAGCGGCGGCCAGCAGGGGGTGATCGATTCCACCCCCGTTATCAACGCCGGCCCTGCCGGAATCATCTGGGAGGTTGCCTCCTGACGGCGTTGGCGATCAGTCTGCCTGCCGATCGACCGGTTTGTGGTAATTCGGATACGGTGGCCGCTTGGGCTTGGGCGCTGGGTTTTTCTTGAGAGCCTCGAGCACGACCTCGACGGCTTTTTCGAGCTGAGGGTCATGCCCTTGGCGGACGGCCTTGGGGTCTTGCTCGACTTCGATGTCAGGGGCAACGCCGCGGTTCTCGACCTCCCAGTTGCCGGTCGGGAACCAGATGGCCATGTGCGGAGCCGTGACTTGTCCCCCGTCGATCAAGGTTGGGTATCCGCCGATGCCGACCAGCCCACCCCAGGTGCGCTTGCCGACCAGGGGACCGATCCCGGCCTGGCGGAAGGCGTAGGGCATATAGTCTCCTCCGGATCCGGCCATCTCGTTGACGATCATCGCCTTCGGCCCGTGGATGGCCCCCAGCGGCGTGGTGATCTCTTCGCCGACACGGGTGGCGATGTAGTTCAGCAACGGCCTGCGGAGACGGTCGATGACGTATTCGGCGAGCATGCCGCCGCCGTTGAACCGCTCGTCGAGGACGGCGGCTTCCTTGTCGGTCTGGGCGAAGAATTCCCGGTTGAACCGGCGATAGCCTTCCATGGCCGTGTTGGGCATGTAGATGTAAGCGACTTTGCCGCCCGACAGTTTGTCGACCTTGCGGCGGTTCTCGTCGACCCAGGCGAGGCTATGGAGGTCGCGCTCGTTCTCGACCGGGACCACCGTCACGTCGCGTGCGTCCTTGCCTTGAGGGTCGGGGCCGACTCGGAGGGTGACCGACTTGCCCGCCTTGCCCTCGAAGGCGGCGAAGACGCTGTCCGCGCTGACCGTGAGGTCACGACCGTCGACGGCCAGTAGATATTCCCCTTCTTTCACGCGAGAACCGGGCTGAGTCAGCGGGGAACGGAGCTTCGGGTTCCAGTTTTCGCCGCGATAGATCTTCGCGAACCGATACCGGCCGTTCTCGACCCGATAGTCCGCGCCCAGCAGGCCGCCACGCATCCCCTTGATCTCGGGCAGGTCTCCCCCACCCACGAACACGTGGCCCAGGGACAGCTCGCCGAGCATTTCGGTGAAGAGATAGTTCAGGTCGTGACGGTGAGCCACGGATTCGAGGTACGGTCGGTATCGTTCCTCGGCGGCCTTGAGGTCGAGACCGTGATAGCCGGGATCGTAGAGGAAGTCACGCTCGATCCGCCAGACCTCGTGGTACATCTGCGTCCACTCATGTTTCGGCTCGACGCGAACCTCCATCTCGTCGGTCTTGAGCGGCTTTTCGGCCGGTTTGGGCAACTGGGACGCCGCCACGATGAACCAGTTCGCACCTTGGCGATAGAGCAGCTTCTCACCATCGTTCGACACCGACGCGCCACCGATCCCCTCCAGCACCTTTTCCGACTTCCGTTTCTCGAGGTCGAACTTGTGGAGGATGCTCTTGGAGGGAGGCATGGGGCCTCCTCTCTCGTCGTCGCCACGATTCGTGGGACTCTCGATGAGGTAGAAAGTCTTGGCTTTGCCGCCGAGCAAGGCGACATAGTTCCGGGCCGGCAGAGGCAGAGCCAAGATGCGCTGGCCGATATCCTCGAGGTCGATGCGCACGCGGACCGGTTCTTCCTTCGGTTTGTCTCCGGCTTTCTCCCCCTCCTTCTTTCCTTTGTCCTTGTCCTTGTCCTTTTCTTGGTCTTTCTCCTCATCACTTTCCGGTGCAAGGGGAGATGAAGTCTCGGCGTCGAGCACGACGATGTAGGGGCTGCGCGTGATCGGATGATCGATCGTGGACATCTCGCCCCCTTGGCCGAGCGCGGGACCGGTGTCGGTGCTCGCCAAAAAATAGAGATATTTGCCACTCTTATCAAACACGGGGTCGCTGGCGTCGCTCATGCCGTCGGTGACTTGGTGCGACTTGCCGGTCTCGATCGCGTGGACGAAGACTGCGTGGAGGTGATTCTTGAGTTGCCGCGCGTAGGCCAACCACTGGCTATCCGGGGACCAGGATGGAGCGCCGAGTCGAGCCAGATACGGGCCTGTGTCGACCTTCTTCGAGACACCCGAGGCGATATCGACATACCAAAGGTTGCTTAGGTTGTCGGTGTAGGCGATTTTTTTCGAGTCGGGCGACCATGTTGGGGAATAATAGAACGAGGGAGGTTCACCCAGGCTGATCGACTTCAGGTCTCCCTTGCCCGACTGCGGCCGGAGCTGAAGCCGGTACTCGCCCGACTCATCCGAGAAGCAGGCGATCCACTTGCCGTCGGGCGACCAGCTTGGGTCTCGCTCGGCGGCACCCGGGGTATTGGTCAGGTTACGGATATCCCCCTTCTCCCCCGGAACGGTCAAGATTTCACCGCGGGCTTCGAAGACGGCTCGGACGCCGCTGGGGGAGATGGCCGCCTCTTGAATGGCCTTGGCAACTTTCTCGTAGCGGGGCCGGACGGCCGTCAGGTCACCCCGAACCTGGACTTCGAAGGGAGTGGACTTACCAGTTTGGGGGTCGAACAGATGAAGGCTACCGAATTGCTCGTAAATGATGACGTCGGGTCCGGCTGAGGCCGACTTGATGTCGAGGCCTTGGTTTTTCACCACGCACTCGACACGTGTCGACTTGGGATCATAGGAGTACAACGTGATGGGACCGTCGCGATCGGAGAGGAAGTAGATGAGTTCTCCCACCCACAAGGGGCAGAAGTCGTTCGAATCCTTACGGGGGATTGGCTTGACCGACGAGTCGGCCAGGTCGGCGATCCAGATCGGCGAGGCCGTGCCGCCTCGGTAGCGCTTCCAGGCCACGGATGACACGGGGCTGGGACTGTCAAAATTGGAGTACGGCACATACGCCAGGTGCGAGCCGTCTGGGGAAAACGAGCCTTCCACGGCCATCGGTAATGGGAGCTCGTCGGGAAAATCACCGTTCGTGGCGATGGTATAGAGCCGGCTGAACCGAGCGTAGCTTTGCCGTAAGGACCGGAAAAGGATCCGCTTGCCATCCCGCGTCCAGCCGACGGCGTGGTCGGGCCCGGGGTGATACGTCAAGCGACGAGGGACCCCTCCGGCGACTGGGACGACGTAGACGTCGAGGTTTCCCTCGTACTCGCCGGTGAAGGCGATCTGCGATCCGTCCGGCGAAAAGATCGGCGCGGTTTCCATTCCGGTACCGGAAGTCAAGCGCCGAGGCTCGCCGCCGGTCCGAGCAACGATCCAGAGGTCACCGGCGTAGACGAAGACGACCTGGTCTTTGCTGACGGTCGGCTTTTGCAGTAACGGCTTTGCCTGAGCCGTCTCCGGCTTCGTTTCGTCCGAGTTCCGCGCTTCGAACCGGAGGGCGAGTTGACTTCCTGGCGACACTTCCTGCGATTCTTGAGTCTGAGCCTGGGCCGTCAATCGTGAAAACGGGTCCTGGACGAATGAAGCGACGGCTATCCAGCCGAAAAGCGCCGCTCGAGTCATCGTTCTCATGGCGACAAACCAATCCTTTCGGGAAAAGGAAGCGTACTCTCTGCGAGTCATCCACCATCGACGCTCGAGGCCAAGGGGCGGAGCCCCGCACGAACCCGCAAACAAACGCCACTTTCCACTTCGCTTACCTGATGCGATCGGTTTCCGTAGCACGGGCCTTGGCTTGCCAGAACTGTTCGCGGCAGCCTCGGCAGTCCAAAGCCCGCACTCTCAGGAACGAGTTGTGCCAGCATTGATCTCCTAACGCACGATAGGCTTGCAAGTGTTTACTTGCAACGCTCAAGTCGGTCGATTACCTTGAAGCCGAACGTCTGACATAAGTAAGGCATCGCCCCAAAGAGTTTCGTATCGAAAGCCGAGCGTGAACGCCGCGAAGCGGAGGAACAGAAGAAGCGACAGACTCTCGCCGAGGCGGCGGCTCGGGAGAGGCAGACGAAGGCCCGCGAACGAAAAATCAGCAATGGATGCTGCCGTGTACCTGAAACGGCCTTCGCCCGATTACCAGGCGAAACTGGAAGCGATGGTACTCGCCTAGGCCGGTCCGGAGAGCCGGACGAATTACGAAGACCCGGCCCGGGCCAAGCACCCGACAACCTTTCTTGCCCTCATGGTGCGGGAGTATGTCGAGCAGTAGTTCTGTAACGATCGCGGAAGAAGACACGATTGCCTGGATTTCTTTTTGAACCAACTCCGGATGCTTCATGACCTCGGGAGTGTTAGTATGGGTAAGCAAGGCTCTTTTTCGAGATATTGCATAGTTCTGTACTCAATAGGAAGCATGAAAATGAAGTTGTATGTTAAGTCTGCCAAATTCCTTGTTGTCGTTGTGTTGTCTTTGAGCACGGCCAATTTTGCTTGGTCCGCAGTTCCTGCGAGCGGCGAGGTTCGACTGAAAACTAAGGTCGTTGCACGGTACGAATACCATTTCAACAGGAATTCGATCCGTGACAGCGTGCTCGTGAGCGACGCTCTTATTGCGTTGACGAATTCACGGAACCTTGTCCGTTTCGATCTTAAGACGCTTCAGCCAACCCACGAGTATTTTGAAGCGGAATGGATCAGCTGCATTGGCGGAGATGAGCGAGATACCGCCCTCGTAGGTCTGGAAGACGGCCGAATTTGTCGCGTCGACTCCAAGACGCTTAAGCTGACCGAGCTTGCGATGCTCCCGGGCGAGCCGACGTGGCTTGGTGTCAGCCAGGGTCAAGGCCCTGCCCGATCCCGAATCGTTGCGGTAGTCGAGGACAAAACGATTCATGACCTCTCAACGGGCAAGGTCATCGAGCTCAAGAATCCGGCATATGCTTTCTTTCTCGATAGTAAACGAGGACTTTGGATCGGGGGAGGAAATTCCTGTAGCCGGCTCGACCTCGCAACAGGGATATTAAGGCCGATAGAAGGTCTCATGGACCGCAAGTATAGCAAGGCGTCGATTTGGGAGCCGATCCATGGCTTCATCGAACTCGAAGATGGAAGAGTATTGGTATATGGTGGTAGTGATGGTTTTGGCCCATTGTCATCAAAGAGTGCATTCGTACGTCGTGTCGACGGTCCTCAAGCCGAACGCCTTTACTTTTCTGATGGGTTCGATCGCATTTCTGCGAACAATACTCGCCCGAATGATAAGGCCATGCTGGAGATTGCGAATCCCCAACAGGCGATAACTTCACGTCATGAAATCAAGAAGTGGTGCATTCATTGCGTTTGCTAAGGGTAGAGTCTACCGCGCCGACAGTACCTTTACGAAATGGAAGCCGGGCGAGATGCTTAGGCTTTACGATTCTTGGGGACGACCTGATGTATGGCACTCGGTTAATTCAATTGAGTCCGTCCACCAGGATCGGGCTGCAGATGAGGGAATGATTTGTGGTACGGCTCGCGACGGTTTTGTTCGAATCCTCGGCGGAACAGTCGCTTACAACACTGTCCCAGGTCAGGTCGGACTTGACTATGTGGAGCGAATTGAGAACCTTGCCGCAGGGCCGCTGGTACTCGGGGCAGATGATAAAGAATCACCTTGGCTGTTTCGAGGTGGCCGTTGGGTGCAACCTGCTCTAACACCGCCATGGAAGCTCGAGCCTGAGGAGAACAAGGAACGTTCGTTTAAAAACGATAGGTGGGATGACGTTCGAGTTCTCGTTGGGCCGAAGGGTGCGGCCATAACCGTAAGTGGCAGCGACGAATATCCCGGCACACGAGTTACGGCACGTCAGAGCAGGAGCCGTGTTGAGATTCTTGGTCGAGAATTCTCAAAGCTGCAACCCTCGTTTGTCTTTCTTACGCCAGACGAGGAGATCTGGGCCACGGATTCGGATAATCTCAGCCACTTTTCGAAGGGTAAATGGGAAGTCGTTTCCAAATTGCCTGAAGTACCTTCGGATGAACCGGAGTTCAAACCATCCGATCGGGGTGAGTTTCCCCTAGCTGGAAATGGCCTGCTCAATATTGGAAAGACGGTCAAATCGATCGGGATCGCCGGTCCGCCATGGATTCTCATCGATCAAGAGAATGCTCATCTTCTGCGATTGGATTATGGTTTGCGTCTCAAGAGTCCACGCTTGACCCACGTCCCGGTGCGGGAAAACGGAAAGCTGCTTCAGGTTCACGACGCACTCGTGTGGGCGAACGGTAGCCTTCTTCTCGCGACCGACAAGGGTCTTCGTCTGTTCGAGCTGAGGCAAGGTCGACTTTCCGCGTTCACGATCCCTTCTCTGGGAGAAGAGGTCACAATCACTCGGCTATGCCGCGACGGAATGGGGCGGCTTTGGCTGGGGGGGCCAGGGCTTTGGATGATCGATCAGAAAGCCAAATTGGCGCACGATTTCTCCGAATTGCCAATGACGGGTTCGCTCTGTGATGTCGTAGCATTCGCCGTCGATCCGCGTCGGAAAGATGCCGTGATCGTCTCATTGGGGTTACGCGGTATTCTCTTCTTGAGTGCGACTCCCTCCCAAGGGCGATGAAAGGCCACGCCTTGGAAAAGGCTGGTTTCTAAGTGGTTCACGAAAAATGAACATGTGATTGTGATGAATGGAAATCGACGGGTTGCTTTCTCGCGGAACAACCCGATCAGAGCATTTTCCGATGGGCGGGATCGTTCGTGATGCCAGCCTGACGGTCAGGCACTTTCGAACACTCCTATGATGTCATGATAAGAGAATGCCACAAATCATGTGTTGTCTGAAAGTTATTGGATTTGGTCCTGGTTCCTCGTAAGTTGACAACAATCACCGCTCACGGTGTAACTCCAGCAGGTGGAACGCCGGGGCGGGCTCACAGTCTCATCTTGTTCGGCGAGGCTGAGCCATGCGACAGGCCTGCGTGCAGTCCGGTCTCTGGCGATTGATGATCACGGTCGCTGCCATCGGGGTGGGACTCTTCTTCCTCAAGTCTCTCGTCTCTTTCCTCGACTCGCCGTTCCTCGGGCCGGACCCGCGCGAGGAGGCGGCAACCGCCCCGATCTTGCTCCTGATCCGTGCCTCGGCCTGTGGTGTCGCCATCTGGGGGTTGGTAATCCTCTGGAGGTGACCCCGGCGCCGGGAATCGGTCCCGGAGTCTGCCACTCCCCATAAGCCAAGACCCCTATCTTGACCTTCACCCATGGACGACCTCGCGCGCTTCTGCTTCCAGAACACCGGCTGCTCGCTCTACGGGCGACGGTGCATTGGTGGCTTTTTCCCCCGAGACCCGCGAAGTCCAGCTCGACGAGAAGTGGTCGTTCGTCGCCAAGAAGCAGGCTCATTGCGACCCCGACGACCATAAGGGCGACTGGTGGGACCATGTGGCCTACGACGCCGAGCACCGGCTGATCCTGGCCCGTTGTCCCCGGCGCCCGCTCCTCCGCGATGGCGGCCGGTCTGGCCGATCATGTCTGGTCACTCAAGGAATGACTGACTCTCCCAGCAGTTCAATAACTTTAGGACGCGACCCGAAATCAAGTGCTCGGATTCGTTAGGCTGATGTCTTTGGGGACCTTGACCAGCTGCGACCACTCTCAACGTCCGCTGTAGCCGCGACGTTCTGGCAGGTCGCGATAGAGGCGGGCGAGGTCGGTCATGAGTTGCTCGAGCTTGGTGTAGTAGTCGTCTTCGCTGAGCTTGTCTTTTTGGTCGCGGAGGGCGGCGACGGCGAGTTCGAGCTGGTCGCGGCGCTGGCGGGTTTCGGGGGGGATGTTTCGTTCGCGGTCGCTGGGGATCAGGTGGAATTGGTGGGCGCGGGGGCCGTCGAGAGGGGTTCCGTCCTTGGCGCGACGGGTGGCGCGGACGCCACGGAACCAGTCGGCGGGGGTGCCGAGGCGGTCGCCGTTGTCGTCGATTAAGGGGTGCTCGGTGGCGAGCTGGGAGTGGGTGCGGTAGTACTCGCTGACGCCGTGGGAGGCGGTCAGGAACGCTTCCAGGAGCGAGACCTGGCCGTCCTTGTCGAGGTCGCCGCGAAGGTCACCGATCGCCTCGGCGAGGTACTGGCCGATGCGGGCGAAGTTCTGCTCGTGGCCGCTCCTGGTGGCGGTGATGATCACGCGGTTGGGACCCGAGAGCCGGTTCAGGAAGGGGCCGCTACAGGCCGAGCAGTCGAGCACTGCGACCGGCCGCTTGAGGGGAGCGAGCCATTCGGCGAGCTCGGCGTCGGTGACGTCGGGACCGCGAAGGTTGAACTTGGCCACGCGGCCGTCGTACGTCCCATGGCCGATCAAGACCAGCCAGAGCGGTTCGCGAGTCGCCGAGGCGCTTTCGGCCAGAGCCGCGCGGAGCTGATCGCGGTCGTTGGTCTTGTCGCTGGTTTCCTCCTGGCCGATACGGGTCATCTCGGCCGAGGCCTTTCCCGCGGCGTCCTGCCAGAGGCGGGCCCAACCTTGGAATTGTGCGGCGTATTCGGGGGTTCCCGGAGCCCCTACGACGATCACCACGCGCGCACGTTCCTCGGCGCTGGGGGGCGCCAAGAGAAGGCCAAGGAGAAGGAGTGAAGTCGTCATTCAAGAGGCCTTGTTGCAAGCGGTCGTCGTCGGGACGGGGATAATCGCGAAATCGTAGGGTGGGCATGGCC
>Ga0153954_1000607_pt1 | contig 26754 bp, 24 predicted proteins | sample TSFL038MetaG_FD_102277 | JGI IMG/M metagenome (GOLD analysis project Ga0153954, IMG submission 102277) | Attine ant fungus gardens microbial communities from Florida, USA - TSFL038 MetaG | ecosystem: Host-associated > Fungi > Mycelium > Unclassified | place: USA: Florida, Wekiwa Springs State... | reverse complement strand
TCAGGTGGTCAAGGTGGTGCGGCCGGTACGGCGCAGCACGCCTGGAGCGGCGCCAACGGTACCGGCGGCACTGGCGGCAACGGTGGTACGGCGGGAAGGGCCGGCGACGGCGGCAACGGAGGCAACGGTGCCTGGGGTGCCGCCGGAGGGCCCACTGAAATGGGTGAACGGGCCGGCGGCAACGGCGGTGCCGGCGGCAACGGTGGTGACAATGGCACCGCTGGGAAGGGCGGTGCCGGCGGCGACAGCAGTGACGGCACGCAGGCAGTCGGCGGCAACGACGGCGTGGCTGCGCGCCCGGGAGGAAACGGCGGCGACGGCGGCGACGGTGGCTACGGAGCCGGCGGACGTGCCGATGGGTATGCGGGCGGCAGCGGAGGCCGGGGCGGTAACGCGGGCAACGCCGGGTTGTACGGCGGTGACGGCGGGAACGGTAGCGCTGGCGGCACGGGCTACAAAGGCGCCGGAGGCGTCGGAGGTACCGGCGGCGACGGCGGCGACGCGGTGAACGGGACCGGCGGCAACGGAGGCACCGGTGGTCTGGGCGGGCCCGGTGTCTTCGGCGGCAAGGGCGGTGCCGGCGGCGCCGGCGGCGACGGTCTCTACGGCGGTGGCGGCGGTGCGGGCAATGGTGGCAACGGCACTGCGGGCCCCGGCGGGGCTGGTGGAGCAGGAGGTAACGGCTCCAGCGGTAACGACGGCGGCGCGGGCGGCGATGGCGGCACGGGTGGTGCCGAGTACGGCGGTAGTGGCGGCGTCGGTGGGCAGGGCCACGCTGGCTCCGAGCAAGGTGACGGTGGCGACGGCGGCAACGGAGGGGACGGCGCCCCGGGCACCGGCGGGGCCTACGCACCCGGAAACGGCGGTCCGGGCGGCGACGGCGGCATTGTCGGACCGAATGGCGACGGACGGGGCGGCGACGGCGGCGTCGGTGGCTACAAGGGGCGCGTCGGTGACGGCACCGGCGGCGCCGGCGGTACCGGTGGCGCCAACGGCACGCCCGGCGGCAGCGGCGGACCCGGCGGGAAGGATGGTTCGCGCGGGACGCCGGGTCTGGACGGCTGAACGCCGCCTAACGGTCGCCAGGCAACATCGGTTATCGCAATGGGAGTTTCGCAGCCTGGAGTGCGAAACTCCCATTGCGGCAACGTGTTACCGGATTCGGCGGCCTAGCCGACTTGCGACAACAGCGCTTCGGTCGGCGGCCGGCGATGAGTCCACGGCTGTACCGACTCGATCTGGCAGGCCAGCGACACCAGGGTTGCCTCGTCGTTGGCCCGCGCCACCAGGTGCACCGCCTCGGGCACACCGTCGGCGGCGATCCCGGTCGGGACCGAGATGGCCGGCTGACCGCTATAGCACTGGGGGAAGGTGAACGGGATGAACTTGAGCATCTTCAGCATGGCGCGGGTCGGTCCGAGTCCCTCGAAGTAGCCCACCCGCACCGGCGGGATCGCCAGCACCGGGGTCATCAGGATGTCGAAATCGGCGATCCTCCGCTGCGAGCGGGCGGTGATTCGCGGCTCCGCAGCGACAGCCCGGCGAGCCAGCCAATCCGGGACCAGTCGGCTGGTTCGCGCCTCGGCCTGCATACGCCGTTCCAGCAGTTCGGTTTTCGGGAGCCGCTCGATCTCGTGAGCGAACCCGTTCATGAACAGTGCGAGCACCGCGGCGATACCCGTCACCGGATAGACCGGGTTGCGCTCGATGACCTCGTGGCCCATCGATCGCAACAACTCGGCGGTCTCCAGCACCGGGCGGCGCACCTCGTCGCTGACATGGACCGGTACGACGGGCTTGAACGACATCGCGATTCGCAGCCGCCGCGGATGCGCCAGCAATGCCTCCATCAGTGGCGGTGCCGGCGGAGGCGAGGGAATCTCATCGTCGGGTTCGGGACCGGTCATCGCGTCGTGCAGCAGCGCCGCGTCCATGACGCTGCGAGCCAGCGGCCCGATGTGGTTGAGCCCGTGGAACCGGTACGCCCGTTCCGGCGACTCCTTGGTGCTGATCCGGCCGCGCTGGCCCTTCAGCCCGACCAGCCCGCAGCAGGCGGCTGGAATGCGGACCGAGCCGCCGCTGTCACTACCGGTGGCACCGGGCACCATTCCGGCGGCGACGGCAGCGGCCGAGCCGCCGCTGGAGCCGCCCGGAGTTCGGTAGAGATCCCACGGGTTGCGGGTCACGCCCCAGGTCGCCGATTCGCTGACCGGGTAGGCACCGAATTCCGAGAGATGGGTCTTGCCGATGATCACCGCGCCGGCAGCGCGGAGCCGTCGCACGGCGGCGCTGTCGGCGCTGGCCGGGCCGGCGTCAATTCCGGTGCCGCACATCGAGGAAACACCGGCCACGTCGGTGTCGTCCTTGACCGCGATCGGCACACCGGCCAACGGCAGGGCTTCTCCGGCGGCCAGTCGCTGTTCGACCACTGCCGCCTCGGCCATCGCCTGATCACCCATCACGGTGCGGAAGACGTTCAACACCGGGTCGAGGCGGGCGATCCGATCCAGGTACAGGGTCACCAGCTCGCGCGGAGCCACCTCCCGCGCGCGCACCAACTGTGCCAAGCGCGCGACGCCGGCGAAGGCCAACTCATCATCGTGCGCGGCAGACATCCTTGCGTCCTTTCCCCCGCGGACAACAATACCTACCGGGCGCTGGCGCAAAAGTGTGTCGGCATTGGCGACACACTGAGAACTGCAGACCGCTTAGCTCCCCGTCGCGGGTTCGATGTTGTGGTTGAGGGTGAATCGGTTGGTCGGGTCCAGACGTGCCTTGAGTTCGGCGAGACGTTGGTATCCGGCATCGCCGAATGTCGCGCGAATGCGGTCTTGCCCTTCGTCGCCGACGAAGTTCAGGTAGGCGCTGTCCGGGCCCAACGGCCGCAAGATCTCAAAGGCCTGCCGGGCCCACGCCGTGCAGCGTGCGCTCTCGGCGGGGTCGGTCCACGTCGCCATCAAATGAATGATGTACGGGTGTTCTCGTGCGACGATGGCCGTCGACTCCGCCGGAACCCGGCTGGCGTACCCGCCGAGCCGGATCAGGTGCAGCCGAGTCTGCGCCGAGGGACGCGACCGCCCCAGCAGAGCGATACGCCGGATCGCCTCGTCGGTGAGCTCGGTGACGAACAGCGACTTCCAGTAGTTCAGCCAGCCGTAGGGCGCCGTGTAGTCAAGGGCCTGCTGCCAGGTCGAGTAGTCCAGCTTGTGCTGCACGGCCACCACCGGCTTGGCCGCCACGCCGCGAACGTTGAGCAGGGCGCTGACGTCATCGCTGCCGGTCTGGTCGGTCTGCGTGGAGCAGGCCAGCACATTGACCAGCGACTGGCCCGTTGTGAGGTCGGTGGAGAAGTCGAGAATGGACGCCAGGTGATCGGGTGCGTTGTCCATCTGGGCGCGGAAGTGCTTGAGGGCCGCCTCGGCGTCGGTGTCGGGGTAGGACTGCACGCCGGCCACCACACCATCGATCGGGTGCAGGCGCAGCACGAACTGCGCCACGACGCCGAAGTTGCCGCCCCCGCCGCGCAGGCCCCAGAGCACGTCGGCGTTCTCGGTCTCGCTGACCGTCATCACCTCGCCGGCTGCGGAAACCAGTGTGGCGCCGATCAGGTTGTCGCAGGTCATACCGTGGGCGCGGGAGAGCCACCCGATGCCGCCGCCGAGCGAGAATCCTCCGACGCCCGTCGTCGAGACCACCCCGCCGGGGCAGGCCAGGCCGTGCCGGCTGGTGACCGGGTCTACATCGCCCCAGGTGGCGCCGGCGTCGACGTAGGCGATCCGCGCCTGCGCGTCGACCCGCACCCCGCGCATCTGCGTCAGGTCGATGACGATGCCACCATCGGTGGCCGAGTGGCCGGCGACGCTGTGACCGCCGCTGCGCACCGCGATCTGGGCGCCGGAGTCCACGGCATAGCGCACCGCGGCGACGATGTCGTCCCGCGAACGGCACTGCAGCACCACCTGCGGCCGCTTGTCGATCAGGCCGTTGAAGACCTGGCGCACCTCGTCATAGCGGGCATCGCCCGGGTAGACGGCGTCGCCGGTGAAACCCGGAACGGTGGGGGTGGTGGCTGTCATCGCATCCTTAACGGGTCAGCGCGGCGAGCTCACTCGTCGCGCAGTTCGGTCGCCGGAGTAGACCGAGTGCTCTTCCAGGCGGGAATGATGGCCGCGAAGACCGCGGCGACGGTGGCCAGTACGGCGTAGATCACCGCGTCGGTCCAGGGGAACACCAGCGGGGTGACCAGCCCGACGTTGACGACGGCCGCCCGCCGCACCGCCTCGGAGATGGCGATCGCGAGCACCGCGCCGAACAGTCCACCGGCGGCACCGGCGACGACGGCCTCGATGGTGGTGATGCTGAATACGCGCAGCCGAGTGGCGCCCAGCGCCTGGATCAGCGCGACCTCGCGCCTACGGCGGATACCGACCAGCAACAGGGTCGACAGCACCGAGATGAAGGCGATCGCGAGCAGGCCGTACTTCAGGGTGTTCAGCGGCGTGAGATAGCGGCCGATGGAGGCCGCGATGTCGGAGGCGTAACCGTCGGTGTCCACCGCGATCAGCGGCTGGTCGAACTGCGCGGCCTTGATGTTCTCGATGACCTGACCGGCGGTGAACCCGGACTCGGGGGTGGCGAAGATCAGGCCGGCGGGCTGGGGGCCGTAGATCTGCTCGGCGATCGCGTAGGGCATGTAGATCCGGCGGCCGCCGTATTCGGGCGTGGCCACAATGGTGCCGATACTCATCGCCTGCGCGTCGAGTCCACTTCCAAAAACCAGAGTGTCACCGATGTGGAGATTTTTCTCGCGAGCCAAGACGCTGCCGATGACGACCTGATTGGCTTTCTGGCTTGCCTCGGGGGATTGCCCCGCGAGTAATCCGAACGGAAATGTCGGCCGATCCTGCGCCTGAATATGCGCTAACGACCCGTCTTTGAGGCTGATCTCGATTTCAGCCATCCGCTCGGTCTTTTCCACCCCGGCCACCGAGTTCAGTTTGTTGATCGTCTGCGGAGCGAATCGGGCATCAATGGGCCCGTAATCGGCGAACTGTGTTGTGGTGATGGCAATGCGGCCGTCCGCTTGCGATTCGGCGACCTTGGTGGCGCCGATGTGGATCGCGACCAGGAATCCCGACAGCAGGATCGCGACCACGACGGGCACCGCGATGGCTCCGGAGATGGCCGCGGTGCGTGACCGGTCCGAGCGCAGCGCGTTGAGCGCGATGGTCAGCGTCGCCCCGCTCGACTTGTCCGGCCGGGGGCGCAGGCTGGTGATCGCCTGCGCGCTCAAGTACGCCGTAGCCAGCAGGAGGCCGATGAGGGCGACGACCGCCCCGATGTCGGCGATGATGGCCTGCCAGGCGACCAGCGCGCCCGACAGCGTGGCCAGCCGCGCCGCGATCACGCCGCTCAGTCCGATCGCCAGCAGCAGCAGCGCCTTGAACCAGATCTTGCGCTGCGTGGTCTGTTCCTGCGCCGCTCGCCCCGACAGCTCGGCCGCGATGGGAGTGTTGGACGCCGACAGGGCGGGGCCGATCGCGGCCCCCACCGCCAGCAGGATGCCGGCCAGGACGCCGACCACCAGGATCGCCGGCTTGAGGATCACCGGGACGGTGACGCCGACGAAGCGTTCGGTCAGTTCGCTGGCGCTGGCCACGATGGGTTCAGAGATCACGATGCCGGTCAGCACGCCCATCGCCGAGCCCACTGCACCCAACAGCCCGGCCTCGCTGAGGAATCCGGTCATGATCGATGCGGGCGAGGCCCCCAATGCGGAGGCGATCGCGATCTCGCGTCGACGCTCCTCCACCGAGAGTCGAGTGATCTGGGTGATCAGGATGACCCCGACACCGATCGAGATCAGGGCGAAGATCCCCAGCAGGGGCAGCAGCACGTCGTTGACGTTGTAGCCCTTCGCCGGCTCACTGCGGGGCTGCACGCTGTAGGTGGGGCCCAGGGTGGTCTTCAGTCGCTCCTGGACCTCGTCGGCGTTGGCGCCGGAGTCAAGGGTCACATACAGCATGTCCACCCGGTCGCCGCGGGCGAACTGCACTTTCGCCATGCTCAGCGGCAGCACCGCGACCAGCCCGTTGTTGACGTCGTCGAGGTCGGATACGCGCTGGAACTTCTCCACCGACAGCTGCCCGACATCGGTGACCAGGGTCGCCGAGGCGTCCAGGGAGTCGCCCAGTGTTTTCGAGATCGCCGGTGGGGGTTCAGCCTGCCCGGTCTGGCAGACCTTCGGGTCGACGATCCACTGTGCGGAGCAGTCCACGCCCAGGCCCAGGCCGAAGCTCTCTTCGCCGTCGTTGCGGATCATGGTCACCCCGCGGATGACCGGCACCACGGCTGCCACCCCGGGAACCGACCGGGAGTCGTCGACGACGGCGGGGCTGATGCCGCCGCGCGTGGCCGCGCCGACCACGCGCAGTGGCGCGGGTCCGGCGATCTGGTAGCCGACGTCTTCGACGGCCTTGGAGACGCTGGTGACCTCGATCATGACGGCCACGACCACTGCCACACCGCCGCCGAGCGAGAAAGCGGCCAGTGCGGCCCGGAATGCGTGTTTACGGACGGCGCGGAAGTTGATTATCCGCAGCAGGCCGAAAGTCGCGGCTAATGTCCCGCGAGCCATGTCACATTATTTGCCGCGTGAGCCATTCCGCTGTCGGTCTCGACTTCACCGTCGAGCAATGAGATCAGACGAGGAGCGTCGTCAGCGATTTTCCGGTCGTGGGTCACCAGAACAATTGTCTGGCCGGCTGCATTCAAGTTATACAACGCGTCGATAACCCGCTGGCCGTTTACCGTGTCGAGGTTGCCGGTCGGCTCGTCGGCGAGAATCACGTCGGGCCTCATGAAAAGCGCCCGCGCAACGGCCACGCGCTGTTGTTCGCCGCCGGACAATTCCGACGGGACGCGCTTGGACTTGGCGGCCAGGCCGACCTGGTCGAGCAGGCTCATCGCATGGGCGTGCTGGGCGCGGCCGGATTTACCTGCCAGCAGGCCCGGGAGCATGACGTTCTCGACTACCGACAGGCCCGCCAGAAGGTTGAAGGCTTGGAAGACGTAGCCGAGTGTCTGACATCGAACAGCGGCCAGCTGTTTGCGTGAGAGCTGCGAGACGCTCTGGTTGTTGATGAGGACATCGCCACTGGTCGGCAGGTCCAACAGACCGAGGATGCTCAGCAGGGTGGACTTGCCCGAACCGGAGGGGCCGACCATGGCGACGAATTCGCCGCGGGTTATCTGGATATCGATGTTGCGCAAAATTGGGGTGGCGGTATCGCCTTCGCCGAACTGTTTGTTGAGTTTGCGCGCTTCAAGGACCACGGGAGGCCTAAGAACGACCGACGGCGTGTGTCCGTTCCGGTCGAGCTCCATATCCACGGTATGCATGTCGGTCCTGATCATGATTCTCCGGCGGGCGTCGTAATATAACGATCATGCCCGCGTTGGGCGCGTTTCTCAATTCAGTACGCACTCCGCGAAGTTGGTGCGCTACGCGGCGCTCTGGGCCGATCATACCGGCGCTGGCTGCCTGCCGAAAATCGTTCGGTCGTGAGCCCGACCACGCGCGGTCGTCGCGATACCTGGCCGATCCCGTTGTCAGTTGGCCTTACCGGCAGTCCCGTGCTGCCGAGAAAGTGCGGTCTGACCTGCGGCGATTTGAGTCATGAATTTGCGGCCGCTCAAGTGCACGATGCTCCGGTCAGGTGCTCTGGGCCGTCCGCGCCGCCCGGGTGGCGGGGTGAATCGCCACCAGGCCGAGTTCGTTACGACGTTCACAGATCGCCGCCAATTCGGCGTAGGCCTTGGCGCCCAGCAACTCGGTCAGTTCGGGCGCCAGACTCTGCCAGACCTGTCGGGCGCTGACGTGGGCTGCCGGGTCGCCGGTGCAGTACCAGTTCAGGTCTTCGCCGCCCGGGCCCCAGCCGCGCCGATCGAATTCGGTGATCGTGGTCTTGAGGATCTCGCTGTCGTCGGGGCGGGTGATCCAGTCCTGGGTGCGCCGGATCGGCAGTTGCCAGCACACCTCGGGCTTCATCGTCAGGGGCTCCACGCCCAGCTTGACGGCCTTGATGTGCAGGGCGCAGCCGGCGCCGCCGGCGAATCCGGGCCGGTTCAAAAAGATGCAGGCGCCCTTCACGGTGCGGGTGCGCAGCTGCTGCTCGCCGTCGTTCTCGTCGTATTCCAGGTAGCCCTTTTTGCCCAGCCCCCTGTCGCGCAGCTGCCAATCGGCGTCGGTCAGCTGGGCCACCGCGTCATCGAGGTTGGCCCGGTCGTCGTCGTCACAGAGAAACGCGCCGTGTGAACAGCACCCGTCGTCTGCGCGGCCGGCCACGATGCCCTGGCAGGCGGGGGTGCCGAACACACAGGTCCAGCGGGACAACAACCACGTGAGGTCGGCGGCGATCAGGTGTTCGGGGTTGTCGGGGTCGTAGAACTCCACCCATTCGCGAGGGAAGTCCAGATCGACTTCCCCGGGGTGCAGGCCGGGATGAGAGCGGTGCTGCGCGGGGGTCACGAAACTCCACGCTAGACCAGAAATTCACGTTGCCTCACCATGTCCGGGCCTCGCCCCACTAAGTTGGGTGCGTGCGATTAGGGGTGCTCGACGTCGGCAGCAACACCGTCCACCTGTTGGTGGTCGATGCCCACCGGGGCGGTCACCCGACCCCGATGAGCTCGACCAAGGCCACGCTGCGCCTGGCCGAGGCGACTGACAGCTCCGGCAAGATCACCCGCCGCGGGGCCGACAAGTTGGTGTCCACGGTGGGCGAATTCGCCACGATCGCAGCGAGTTCGGGCTGTGCGGAGTTGGTGGCGTTTGCCACCTCGGCGGTGCGTGACGCGTCCAACTCCGAGGAAGTGCTGGCCCGGGTGCGTTCGGAGGCGGGTGTCGAATTGCAGGTGCTCGCTGGCGAAGACGAATCTCGGCTGACGTTCCTGGCGGTGCGGCGCTGGTTCGGCTGGAGTGCCGGGCGGATCAACAACCTCGACATCGGTGGCGGCTCGCTCGAGATGTCCAGCGGTGTCGACGAGGAGCCGGACGTCGCGCTGTCCCTGCCCTTGGGTGCTGGACGGCTCACCCGGGAGTGGCTGACCGAAGACCCACCTGGCCGTCGCCGGGTGGCCATGCTGCGGGACTGGCTGGACACCGAGTTGGCCGGCGCCGCCGCTGCCGTGCTGGAGGCGGGGCCGCCCGACCTGACGGTCGCGAGCTCCAAGACGTTTCGTTCGCTGGCGCGGCTCACCGGAGCGGCTCCGTCGGCCGCCGGACCGCGCGTCCGGCGCACGTTGACCGCCACTGGCCTTAGGCAGCTCATATCATTCATCTCTAGGATGACCACGGCTGATCGGGCCGAATTGGAAGGGGTGAGCGCCGAGCGAGCGCCACAGATCGTGGCGGGTGCTCTGGTGGCGGAAGCGAGCATGCGAGCGCTGTCGATCGAAACGGTGGAGATTTGCCCGTGGGCGCTGCGGGAGGGCTTGATCCTGCGCAGGCTCGACAGCGAGGCGGACGGTGTCACCCTGTTCGGATCCCCGGCGGCGGACATGGCGGCGCGGTCGAAGGGAGGCCACCGATGAGCGGACCCAAGCCTGATCCCCGCGACGTCGAGACGCGGCCCATCTCGGTTGCCGAACTGCTCGCCAAGAACGGCACCATCGGTTCTCCGCCGGTCACCGGGCGTCGTCGCCGCCGCCGTGGCAATGCCGATGCCGTCACCGTCGCCGAACTGACCGGGGAGATCCCGATCATCCGGGACGAGGCTCCACCCGAGCCCGACGTCCCGGCCCCGCCGCCACCAACTATCGACAGTGAGCCGAGCGGTGCGCTGCCGATCGGTCCGGCACCGGGCTTCGTCGAGGAGGACCGGCCTGTGACCGGGCCGCGCCCCGTGCAGCGGTTGGAGCCCGCCACCCGGCCGGCGCCCGAGCCGCGCTGGCCCAAGTCCCCGCCGCAGGCGCCGCGCGGCAGCGGGCCGGAGCAAAGTGCCTACCCCCGGCCGACGCGTCGGTCCGAACCGCCCGCCGCGGAGAACGGCCAGCCGACCGAAAACCGGCCGACAACATCGGGTGCCGAGCGGATGCGTCCGGATCCGGTTGATATCTATACCGATATCGCCGCTGACGTCATGGCGTCCGATGTTCGCGACGCCGACCTGTCGGCCGGGGACTCCGCATTTGTGCGGTCGTTCCTGACCGAGGGCCGGTCCGCCGAACGAGTCGGCGGGTCGGTTCTGGCCGCTGACGCTGACGCGGACACGGAGTTTGCCGGCGTCGACAGTGCTGAAGCGTCCGCCGCCGAATCCGCCGATCAGTACGTCGGCCGCCCGGGTGTGGTGGGCGGCTTGCTGGTGGTGCTGCAGTCGATCCTGGCGGTGGCGTTCGGCGGTGGCTTGTTCATCGTTTTCGACCAGCTGTGGCGGTGGAACAGCATCGTGGCCCTGGTGCTCACGGTGCTGGTCACGCTTGGTCTGGTGGCAGCCGTGCAGGCGGTCCGTAAGACCGTCGACATCGTCAGTACGTTGATCGCGGTGGCGGTCGGTTTGCTGGTTACTTTGGGGCCGCTGGCGTTGCACGCTAATTAGCCGTTCAGTATTAGTTCGTGCGCCCTGCCATCAAGGTCGGATTGTCGACTGCCTCGGTCTACCCACTGCGAGCCGAGGCCGCCTTCGAATACGCGGCTCGGCTCGGCTATGACGGCATCGAACTGATGGTGTGGGGAGAGGGCGTCAGCCAGGACGTCGGTGCGATCCGGCGGTTGTCGCGCAAGTACCGGGTGCCGGTGCTGTCGGTGCACGCACCGTGTCTGTTGATCTCGCAGCGGGTGTGGGGCTCCAACCCGATCTCCAAGCTCGAGCGCAGCGTCCGGACCGCAGAGCAGCTCGACGCCCAGACCGTGGTGGTGCATCCGCCGTTTCGCTGGCAGCGGCGCTACGCCGAAGGCTTCAGTGATCAAGTCGCCGAACTGGAGTCCACCAGCGATGTGGCGGTAGCGGTGGAGAACATGTTCCCGTTCCGCGCCGACCGGTTCTTCGGCGCCGATCAGTCCCGCGAGCGGATGCGTCGCCGTGGAGGCGGTCCTGGAGCGGGGATTTCGGCGTTCGCGCCGTCCCACGATCCGCTCGACGGCAATCATGCGCACTACACCTTGGACCTGTCGCACACCGCGACCGCCGGCGCCGACGGCCTGGAGATGGCCCGCCGGATGGGCTCGGGGCTGACCCACCTGCACCTGTGTGACGGCACCGGGCTGCCTGCCGATGAACATCTGGTGCCCGGGCGCGGTGACCAGCCCACCGCCGAGGTGTGTCAGTTGCTGGCCGCCAGTGACTTCACCGGTCATGTGGTGCTGGAAGTGACCACCTCGCAGGCGCGTTCGCCGCACGAGCGCGAGGCGCTGCTGACCGAATCGCTGCAATTCGCCCGGACGCATCTGCTGCGCTGATCGCCTGATCGCTGAGACGCAAGGAGCCTACGCGTGACCTCATCCACGCTGTTCACCGACGCCATGGCCCTGGTGCACGTTGACGGCTATGACGGTGGTGACGACGTCGCGGCGTTTACCGGTGAGCTCAACGAGCACTGGACCATCGGCCCGAAGGTGCACGGTGGCGCGATGCTGGCGTTGTGCGCCAACGCCGCCCGCCTGGCGTGCGGCGCCCCTTCGGATGCGCTGCAGCCGGTCGCGGTGTCGGCCAGCTATCTGTGGGCACCCGACCCCGGCCCGATGCAGCTGGTCGCCACGATCCGCAAGCGCGGTCGTCGGGTCAGCCTCGTCGACGTCGAACTCAACCAGGGCGAGCGCACCGCGGTACGTGCCGCCATCACCCTCAGCGAGCCAGAGCACCACGCGCCGCCACTGCTGTCGTTCAACCCGGTGGTGCCGCTGATGACGCCGGAGCCTCCGCCCGGCTTAGAGCCGATCGGTCCGGGCCACCCGATGGAACACATCGTGCACCTGGCGCACGGCTGCGACATCCGGCCGGCACTGACCACGCTCGGACCGCGCTCGGATGGCGGCCCACCGGTGATTGAGATGTGGGTGCGACCCAAGGACGCCGCGCCCGACGTGCTGTTCGCCCTGCTGTGTGGCGATGTGTCGGCTCCGGTGACCTTCGCCGTCAACCGCAACGGCTGGGCGCCCACCGTGCAGCTCACCGCCTATCTGCGGGCCATCCCGGCCGACGGCTGGCTGCGGGTGATCTGCAGCTGCGTGCAGATCGGCCAGGACTGGTTCGACGAGGACCACACCGTGGTCGACTGCGAGGGCCGCATCGTGGTGCAGACCCGTCAGTTGGCGATGGTGCCGGCGCGATAGCCGGACGACCCGCCGCGCGTGGCTCCGCCACGCTTGCGGTCGCCCGGTCTGAAATGCTGTCGCCATGACCAGAATCGCGATCATCGGTGGCGGCAACATGGGCGAAGCGTTGCTGGCGGGGCTGCTGGCTGCTGGCCGCCCGGTCAAGGACCTGGTGGTCGCCGAGCGGTACGGCGAGCGGGCCCGGCAGCTGTCGGAGAAGTACTCGGTCTTGGTGACCTCGGTCGCTGATGCGGTCGAGAACGCCTCCGTGGTGATCGTCGCGGTGAAGCCACAGGATGTCGACGCCGTGGTCGAGGAGTTCGCCAAGAGCGTCACCGCCGCTTCGGGGGACACCGCGGAGCAGGTGCTGGTCACGATCGTCGCCGGTCTCACCACCGGCTACGTGGAGTCCAAGCTCCCGGCCGGAGCTGCGGTGGTGCGCGTGATGCCCAACACCCCGGTCAAGGTCGGTGCCGGCGCCAGCGCGCTGGCAAAGGGCCGGTTCCCCAGCAACGAACAGGTCAGCGAGGTCGCTGCGCTGTTCGAATGCGTCGGGACGGTGGCGATCGTTCCGGAAGAACAAATGGACGCCGTGACCGCGGTATCGGGATCCGGGCCGGCCTACTTCTTCTTGGTGCTCGAGGCACTGGTGGACGCCGGGGTTGCGGCCGGATTGAGCCGGCAGGTGGCCACCGACTTGGCGGTGCAGACGATGGCCGGTTCGGCGCAGATGCTGCTGGAGGGACGCGGCGAGGGCGAGGGGGCGCCGAATGCGGGTATCGACACCGCCCCGACTCACCTGAGAGCGATGGTGACTTCGCCTGGGGGGACCACTGCGGCCGCACTGCGCGAATTGGAGGCCGGAGGCCTGCGGACCTCGATCGATCGGGCGGTGCAGGCCGCAAAAACACGGTCTGAGCAGCTAAGAATTACATCAGAGTAATTCACTTATTTTTCACATATTGGCTCTCACTAGTCGCAGGAACCCCATCCGTCCCGCTATTCTCCTCTATGTCTGTGCGTGTGGGCGCAGCGGAGGGGAAGCCGCTGAGACTGCACGTGCCTGATTGAAATGGGTAACGATGACGTCTGCGAACGGGCCTTCGGCGCGTGACACGACACAATTTCTCACCGTGGCCGAGGTGGCTGCGTTGATGCGGGTCAGCAAGATGACGGTGTACCGCCTGGTGCACAACGGCGAGCTGCCCGCGGTACGGGTGGGACGGTCTTTCCGGGTGCACGCCAAGGCAGTGCACGACCTACTGGAGACCTCCTTCTTCGACGCGGGCTAAAGAGCCGGTCGACAGGTAAGCGCCCCCCGGGCGTCGCCGCACGGCGACGCCCGGGGTCGGCTGTCTTGGTGGCCTTGTGGTCGGGGCCAGGTGCGGTTTTCCGGTCCGTGCCTGCCTACGGGTAAAGTAACCGGGTCGATCAAGTTCAGCAGCGCCCATTCGGCGGCGCGGGCAGAAGCAGATAGCGGAGTTCATGGGTTCAGTCATCAAGAAGCGGCGCAAGCGCATGTCGAAGAAGAAGCACCGCAAGCTGCTTCGCCGTACCCGCGTGCAGCGCAGAAAACTCGGTAAGTAACTCCGCCCAGGCCCGTCCGTGGCCCCGCGCCGAGGCCGATCGCCGGTATTGCTTTTCCGGCGAGGCCGTTAGGCTAACGGGGTGGACGAGGCCGGACCCCCGAGTGACGGCACGCGAAGCGACGCCCGGCATTACCCCAAGGTTGTGTTGGTCACCGGTGCGTGCCGGTTCCTGGGTGGATTCCTCACCGCACGGCTCACACAGAACCCGTTGATCAACCGGGTGATCGCTGTGGATGCGGTCATGCCGAGCAAGGACATGCTGCGCCGAATGGGGCGTGCTGAGTTTGTCCGTGCCGACATCCGTAACCCCTTTATCGCCAAGGTGATTCGAAACAGCGAAGTCGACACCGTCGTGCATGCGGCGGCGGCATCGTATGTGCCGAGATCCGGTGGCGGGGCGGCGCTCAAAGAGTTCAACGTGATGGGCGCGATGCAGTTGTTCGCTGCCTGCCAGAAGGCGCCTTCGGTGCGGCGGGTGGTGCTCAAGTCGACCTCGGAGGTCTACGGGTCGTGCTCGCGTGACCCGGTGCTGTTCTCCGAGGACAGCAGCAGTCGCCGTCCGCCGACTCAGGGGTTCCCTCGCGACAGCGTCGACATCGAGGGCTATGCCCGTGGCCTGGGCCGTCGCCGGCCCGACATCGCGGTCACGATCCTGCGGATGGCCAACATGATCGGCCCGGCCATGGACACCGCGCTGTCGCGCTACCTCGCCGGCCCGCTGGTCCCGATGGTGGTGGGCCGAGACGCGCGCCTGCAGCTGCTGCACGAGCAGGACGCCCTGGGTGCCTTGGAGCGGGCCACCATGGCCGGCAAGGCCGGCACCTTCAACATCGGCGCCGACGGGATCATCATGATGTCGCAGGCGATCCGCAGGTCAGGCCGCGTTCCGGTGCCCCTGCCGGGAGTCGGGCTGTGGGTCATGGATTCGCTGCGCCGGGCCAACAATTACACCGAGATCAACCGCGAACAGCTGGATTATCTGAGCTTTGGTCGGGTGATGGACACGACTAGAATGCGAACCGAACTCGGGTACAGCGCCAAGTGGACCACCGCCGAGGCTTTCGATGACTACGTGCGGGGTCGCGGGCTGAACCCGATCGTCGATCCCAAGTGGGTCCGTTCGGTGGAGCGACGGACAGTGAGCGCAGCGCAGCGCATGGGGGATATCAGCTTCAATAGGGTGCGGGGAGGTTAGCGCTATGGCTGAAGATTCAAAGGCAAAAGTCATTCCGCTGCACAAACATTCGAGTTCTTTGCGTAGGCATCCGTCGACGCTGGCGGGTCCGGCCGAACCGGCCTCGGTCAAGCAGGCGGCCGCCGTCGTCCGTGAACTCGGCGAGCGTCGAGGCGTCGCAGGGACTATCGGTGCCGCTGCGCCTACTCCGAGTGACTTCACTCGCCGGGTGAGCGCGGTCGCCGCGTTCCTGCGGGAGCGGATCACCGGGGACTACCAGGTCGACGAGTTCGGCTTCGACCCGCACTTCAACGAGGCCGTGGTGCTGCCGGTGCTGCGGGTGTTCTTCGACGACTGGTTCCGAGTCGAGGTCAGCGGCATCGAGAACCTGCCGATCGATGGGCCCGCGCTGCTGGTGGCCAACCACGCCGGGGTGTTGCCGATGGATGCGTTGATGCTCTCGGTGGCGGTGCGTGACCATCACCCCGAGCAGCGCAACCTGCGGATGCTCGCCGCCGACCTGGTATTCGACCTGCCGATGATCGGGCCGACCGCCCGTAAGGCGGGTCACACCATGGCGTGCACCTCCGATGCCAACCGGTTGCTGGAGGCCGGTGAGCTGACCGCAGTCTTCCCGGAGGGCTACAAGGGCCTGGGGAAGCGGTTCAAGGACCGCTACAAGTTGCAGCGGTTCGGTCGCGGCGGCTTCGTCTCGGCGGCACTGCGCACCCAGGCACCGATCGTGCCGTGCTCGATCGTCGGCTCCGAGGAGATCTACCCGATGATCGCCGATGTCAAGCTGTTGGCCCGGCTGCTCGGCGTGCCCTATTTCCCGATCACACCGCTGTTTCCGCTGGCCGGTCCGGCAGGCCTGGTGCCGATGCCGTCGAAGTGGCACATCGCCTTCGGTGAACCGATTGCGACCACCGACTACGAGGCCGGTGCCGCTGACGACCCGATGGTCACCTTCGAGCTGACCGACCAGGTGCGCGAGACCATTCAGCAGACGCTGTACCGGCTGCTCGCAGGCCGCCGCAACATGTTCTTCGGCTGAGGCGCCCGCGCGGCTACTTCTTGCCCAGCGCCCGGTCGCGCATTGCCTCAAGGGCGGCGATTGTCTTGGCCTCGGTGTCGGCGTCCTGGTTGACCGACTCGCCGAGCATAGTGACCACACTGGTCACCACCGGCTCGCCGTTCTCGTCGGTGACCTCGCTGCGGACCTCACTGACAACCGTGCCGTGCGATTCGATAACCGAGTCCAGGTAGGTGTCGAAGAACAGCTTGTCACCGGCCACGATCGGCCGGTGGAAGGTGAACTTCTGGTCGCGGTGCAGCACCCGGGCGATGTTGATCGGGAGGTCGAACTTGTCGAAGATCTCCAGCTGCACCTGTCGGCCGGCGACCGCCAGGAACGTCAGCGATGCCACCAGCCCCGGATGCCCGGCTGCGCCGGCAGCGGCCTCGTCGAAGTGTGCCGGGTGGTCATCTTTGACGGAGCGGGCGAACTCCCGGATCTTCTCCCGGCCGACCTCGAAGTAGTCCGGGAACCGGTAGTGGGCTCCGATCATCCGCTGCGACTCGGTGTGTACTGACATGCCGGTTTACCCCTCCGCTCGCCGTGGTGCTCGGCGGCGGAAGCCTATCAGCGAGCAGGTCAACCGCGCTCGTTCCGGTGCGCCACGGCACCTGATGCGGTCGACCGGCCCTCGCGCGCTTCGCAAGCTCAACCGCGCTCGTTCCGGTGCGCCACGGCACCTGATGCGGTCGACCGGCCCTCGCGCGCTTCGCAAGCTCAGCTGTGCTCGTTCCGGTGCGCCACGGCACCTGATGCGGTCGACCGGCCCTCGCGCGCTTCGCAAGCTCAGCTGTGCTCGTTCCGGTGCGCCACGGCCGCCGCCAGGGCCCCGCCGACAGCCCCCAGCGCCAGCGCCGACGGCACGCCGATCCGCGCCGCCCGCCGTGCGGTGCGGAAGTCGCGGATCTCCCATCCGCGCTTACGCGCCGTCTCCCGCAACGCGGCGTCGGGGTTGATCGCCACCGCGGTGCCGACCAGCGAGAGCATCGGCACGTCGTTGAAGCTGTCGGAGTAGGCCGTGCAACGCCGCAGGTTCAGCCCCTGCCGGATCGCCAAGGACCGCACCGCGTGGGCTTTGCCCGGCCCGTGCAGGATCTCGCCGACCAGCCGGCCGGTGAACACCCCGTCGACCGACTCCGCGACGGTGCCCAGCGCGCCGGTCAATCCGAGCCGACGGGCGATGGTCTCGGCCAGCTCATAGGGGGTCGCGGTGACCAGCCACACCTGCTGGCCGGCGTCCAAGTGCATCTGGGCCAACTCCCGGGTGCCGGGCCAGATCTTGTCGGCGATGATCTCGTCGTAGATCTCCTCGCCCAGATCGACCAGCTCGGACACCGGCCGGCCTTCGATGAACGCCAGTGCTTTGCGCCGGCCGGCCGCGACGTCCTCGCTGTTCTCCTTGCCGGTGAGCTGAAATTTGGCCTGGGCATAGACGAACCCGATGACATCGCGGTATGTGAAGTAATTGCGGGCGGCCAGCCCACGGCCGAAGTGCACCATCGAGGAGCCCTGGACCAGGGTGTTGTCGACATCGAAGAACGCGGCGGCGGTCAGGTCGACCGGCGCGGGAGTGTCGGCGTCGCCCATATCGGCGAGCGCCCGCTCGGCGCTGGCGTCGTCGGCCAGCGATGTCACATCGGCCGCGGATGCCCGGTCGGCCGGGCCCGGTGATGCCATCACCCGACTCCTTCCGCGTGTGGGCTCAGGGCCGGTGCTCCGGCCGTCATCAACCCTATCCGGCTGCCGGGCCGATGACCCCCAGGTGATCGCGTAGATCACCTTTGAGGTCGAACATCGAGTAATCGCGGAAACTGAACCGCCAGATGTCGTCGATCCGCTCGAACGTGTCGTGATAGCGCCCGGCGGCGATCACCTGCAGTGCCACGGCCTCGGTCTGCTGCAACACCGTGTAGTACGACCGGCAGGATGCGGTCCCGGCGACCTCGTCGATGTCGAGGATCGGGTTGGTGATCACGTGCTTGGTGCGCGGCGTGCCGTCGGCGTGCAGGGTGACGAGCCCGCGCCACAGCTGGAGGATTCCGGCGCTGTCGAGGATGACCGTGCCTTCGGGGTCGGCCTTGATCCGGGCGTGGGTGAACAGTGCCGCGGCGCCCTCCAAGTCCCCGGAGTCCATCAACTCCGCATAGCGATACAGCAGGTTGGTGATCGACACAGCGCTGGAGGTCATGGCTTGCTCTGTCCGCCTGGGGTGAGGGTGATGCCGGCTTATGGCCGGTCACACCGTAATTCAATTCACGTCGGGAAGTCGCGGCAATCAGAGAATGTCGGTGGCCTCGGCGGGCCGGCGCTACCCCTGCAACACTGGAACGATGATTCGCCACTGGGTACAGCTGCTCACTCGAGAGGGTTGTCCGGTCTGCGTGCAGGTGCACGATCAGCTGACCCGGCTGGCGGCCGAACTCGCGTTTGACCTGCGCACGGTCGACGTCGACGCCGCCGCGGCGGCCGGTGACACGGGCCTGCGAGCCGAGTTCGGCGACCGGTTGCCGGTGGTGCTGCTCGACGGACGAGAGCACAGTTACTGGGAAGTCGACGAGCCCCGGCTACGTGCTGATTTGGCGGGTTCGTGAGGCGGTTCCAGCTTCGCCTCTCCTCCGTCGAGCCTCGCTGAACCGCCGAATTTGGTAGGCCAGCGCTTTAGCCTCTACCGTGGAGAGAAGTTTCTTCACGGGTGACAGTAAGGAGCGGACCAGGTGATATTGCCGTGAGCGTCCTGCTCTTCGGGGTCTCGCACCGCAGCGCCCCCGTCTCCGTACTCGAGCAACTCAGCACCGCCGAATCCGATCAGGTCAAGATCGTCGAGCAGGTGCTGCAATCGCCGCTTGTCACCGAGGCGATGATCCTGTCGACCTGCAACCGGGTGGAGATCTACGCCGTCGTCGACGCCTTCCACGCCGGGTTGTCGGCGATCGGACAGGTGCTCTCCGAACACTCCGGCATGTCGATGGCCGACCTGACCAAGTACGCCTACGTCCGCTACAGCGAAGCCGCCGTCGAGCACCTGTTCTCGGTGGCCAGCGGCCTGGACTCCGCGGTCGTGGGCGAACAGCAGGTGCTGGGCCAGGTGCGTCGCTCCTACGCCTCCGCCGAGGCCAACAGCAGTGTCGGCCGGGTGCTGCACGAACTGGCGCAGCGCGCGCTGTCGGTGGGCAAGCGGGTGCACTCCGAGACCGGAATCGACGCCGCCGGCGCGTCGGTGGTTTCGGTCGCCCTGGGCATCGCGGCCAAGCAGTTGGGATCGAAGTCTGGCGAAGACGGGCTGCGGGGACGGACCGCAGTGGTGATCGGCGCCGGATCGATGGGTGCGCTGTCCGCGGCCCACCTGGTGCGCGCCGGCGTCCAACACATTTATGTCGTCAACCGGTCGCTGCCGCGTGCTCAACGGTTGGCCCGCAAGATTCGCGAGAGCGGTGTCACGGCCGACGCCGTCGCCCTCGACCGGATGGCTGCCAGCCTGACCAGCGCTGACATCGTGGTGTCCTCCACCGGAGCGGTCAGCCCCGTCGTATCACTGGCCGACGTGCACCACGCGCTGGCCGGGGGCAACCGGGACGAGGCGACCCAATCGCTGGTGATCTGCGACCTGGGCATGCCGCGCGATGTCGACGCCGCGGTCGCCGGCTTGCCCGGCGTGCGGGTCATCGACATGGACCGGATCCAGCGTGAGCCCTCAGCGCAGGTCGCCACCTCCGACACCGAGGCCGCGCGCGGCATCGTGGCCCGCGAGGTCGCCACCTATCTCGCCGGGCAACGGATGGCCGAGGTCACCCCGACCGTGACCGCGCTGCGCCAGCGCGCCGCTGATGTGGTCACCGCCGAGTTGATGCGGCTGGATCACCGGCTGCCGGACTTGGAGACCGCCCAGCGCGAAGAGGTGGCGCGCACCGTGCGCCGCGTGGTCGACAAGCTGCTGCACGCCCCCACCGTGCGGGTCAAACAGCTGGCCAGCTCGCCGGGCGGCGACAGCTATGCCGAGGCGCTGCGCGAGCTGTTCGAGCTCGATCCGACCGCCGTGGACGCGGTCGCGACCGCCGGTGAACTGCCAGTAGTGCCGGGAGGACTTGATGTCGGCGCCGAAACCGGGTCGGCCGGGTAGACGTTTTGGGTGAAGTAATCCGCATCGGTACCCGGGGCAGCTTGTTGGCCACCACCCAGGCCGGGACCATTCGCGATGCCTTGGTGGCTGCTGGACACCCCGCTGAGCTGGTGGTGATCAGCACCGCCGGGGACGTCACGGCGGGGCCCATCGTTGACATCGGCGTGGGGGTGTTCACCGCCGCGCTGCGGGAGGCCATTCTCGACGGCCGAGTCGACGCCGCCGTGCACTCACACAAGGACCTGCCGACCGCTGTCGACTCCCGGTTCCTGCTCGCCGCGAATCCGCCTCGTGAGGACGCGCGGGATGCGCTGGTGGCGCGCGACGGATTGGTGCTGGGGGAGTTGCCGACGGGTGCCGTGGTGGGCACGTCGTCACCGCGACGGGCGGCGCAGCTTAGAGCACTGGGTCTCGGTTTGGAAATTCGCCCCCTACGAGGCAACCTAGATAGCAGGTTGAACAGGGTAAGCAGCGGCGAACTCGACGCCATCGTGGTAGCCCGGGCGGGCCTGGTCCGGCTGGGACGCCTCGACGCGGTCACCGAGACGTTGGAACCGGTACAGATGTTGCCGGCTCCGGCCCAAGGGGCACTGGCGGTGGAGTGCCGCGCCGGTGATACGGCACTGGCGGCGTTGCTGGCGGAGTTGGACGACGCCGACACCCGCCTGGCGGTTACCGCCGAGCGGACCCTGCTCGCCGAACTGGAGGCGGGTTGTTCCGCACCGGTGGGCGCGATCGCCGAAGTGGTCGAGTCCATCGATGAGGACGGCCGGGTCTTCGATGAGCTGTCGCTGCGCGCCTGCGTAGCGGCGCTGGACGGATCCGACGTGATCCGCGCGTCCGGCATCGGCAGTCCGGACCGAGCCCGGGAACTGGGCGTGTCGGTCGCAGCGGAACTGTTCGAGTTGGGTGCGCGCGAGCTGATGGCGGACGCACGGTGAAAACGTGCGTCGGAAGTGAGTGAGAAGTGACGGGGAGTACGGAATGGCTCGCCAAGTGAGCGTGCGAGGGCAGAAGCCCAAGCCGGGTCGCATTGTTTTCGTCGGTTCGGGTCCCGGTGACCCGGGCCTGCTGACGACGCGGGCGCGGACGGCGCTGACGAATGCGGCGCTGGTGTTTATCGACCCCGATGTGCCCGAGGCGGTATTGGCGCTGGTCGGAATGGACCTGCCTCCGATCGCCGGTCCGGTGCCCCCGGCCCCCAAGGTGGACAAGGCCAGTGACGACTCGGCCAACGCGGCCGACAACGCCGACGGCACCGACGCCGACGATGGCAACGACGACGCAGCCGCCGGCAACGCCGATGCCGCGACCGTTCCGGGCGGGCCTGACATCCGCCCGGCGCTGGGCGAGCCGGCCGAGGTGGCCAAGATCCTGGCGGCCGAGGCGCGTTCGGGAACCGACGTGGTGCGGCTGGTCGCCGGTGACCCGCTGTCGATCGACGCGGTCATCACCGAGGTGAACGCGGTGGCCCGCACCAACGTCGCGTTCGAGATCGTGCCGGGCCTGCCCGCCACGAGCGCGGTGCCCACGTACGCCGGACTGCCGCTCGGCTCGTCGCACACGGTGGCCGATGTCCGCGACCCGAATGTGGATTGGGGCGCTCTGGCTGCCGCTCCGGGACCGCTGATCTTGCAGGCCACCACCTCGCACTTGCCGGAGGCGGCCCGCACCCTGATCGAGTACGGCCTCTCCGACAGCACGCCGTGCGTGGTCACCACCTCGGGGACCACCTGCGCGCAGCGCTCGGTCGAGGCCAACCTCGGCGGCCTGACCGAGGCGTCGGCGCTGGCGAGCATCGACCCGGTCATCCTGCCCAACGGCCAGGAGACCTCGGCTGGACCGCTGGTGGTGACCATCGGCAAGACGGTGAGCAACCGGGCCAAGCTGAATTGGTGGGAGAGCCGCGCACTGTACGGCTGGACCGTCCTGGTGCCGCGCACCAAGGACCAGGCCGGCGAGATGAGCGACCGGCTGATCGGGCATGGTGCCTCGCCGATCGAGGTTCCGACCATCGCCGTCGAGCCGCCGCGGAGCCCGGCCCAGATGGAAAGGGCCGTCAAGGGTTTGGTGGACGGCCGCTACCAGTGGGTGGTGTTCACCTCGACCAATGCGGTGCGCGCCGTATGGGAGAAGTTCGCCGAGTTCGGTCTGGACGCTCGCGCGTTCTCCGGAGTGAAGATCGCCTGCGTCGGCGAGGCCACCGCGGAGCGCGTCCGGGCGTTCGGGATCAGCCCCGAGCTGGTGCCGTCCGGCGAGCAGTCCTCGCTGGGCCTGCTGGACGAATTCCCGCCCTACGACGATGTTTTCGACCCGGTGAACCGAGTGCTGCTGCCGCGTGCGGACATCGCCACCGAGACACTGGCCGAAGGGCTGCGCGAGCGGGGCTGGGAGATCGAGGACGTCACCGCCTACCGCACCGTGCGGGCTGCTCCGCCGCCGGCGACCATCCGCGAGATGATCAAGACCGGTGGGTTCGACGCGGTGTGCTTCACCTCGAGCTCGACGGTGCGCAACCTCGTCGGCATCGCGGGCAAGCCGCACGCCCGGACCCTGGTGGCCTGCATCGGCCCCAAGACCGCTGAGACGGCAGCCGAATTCGGGTTGCGGGTGGACGTGCAGCCGGAGACCGCCGCGGTGGGTCCGCTGGTCGATGCGCTGGCCGAGCACGCCGCACGACTGCGGGCCGAGGGTGCGTTGCCGCCGCCGCGTAAGAAGAGCCGCAGGCGCTAACAGTGACGGCGAGCGCGGTGGCCCGATGACTGCATTTCCTCGCCAACGTCCCCGTCGGCTGCGTACCACTCCGGCACTGCGCCGGCTGGTGGCTCAAACATCGTTGGAGCCCAGGCATCTGGTGTTGCCGATGTTCGTCGCCGACGGGATAACGGACGCTCGCCCCATCCCTTCTATGCCCGGGGTGTATCAGCACACGCGTGATTCGCTGCGCGCCGCCGCCGCCGAGGCGGTGGCAGCCGGCGTGGGTGGGCTGATGTTGTTCGGGGTTCCGGCAGAGGCGGACAAGGACAGCACCGGATCGGCCGGCGCGGCTCCCGACGGCGTGCTCAACACCGCCCTGCGTGATCTCGCCGCCGACCTCGGTGATGCCACCGTGCTGATGGCCGACACCTGCCTGGACGAGTTCACCGATCACGGGCACTGCGGGGTTTTGGACCGGGCCGGCCGTATTGATAACGACGCTACGCTGTCATGCTACGTGGAACTGGCTGTTGCCCAAGCAGATTCGGGCGCTCATGTGGTGAGCCCGAGTGGCATGATGGACGGCCAGGTGGCCGCGATCCGCGACGGGCTGGATGCCGCCGGGCACAGCGACGTGGTGATCCTGGCCTACGCGGCGAAGTTCGCGTCGGCGTTCTACGGCCCGTTCCGTGACGCGGTCGCCTCAACCCTGTCCGGGGACCGTCGGACCTACCAGCAGGAACCCGGCAACGCCCGCGAGGCGCTGCGCGAGGTCGCCCTTGACCTAGCCGAGGGCGCCGACATCGTGATGGTCAAACCCGCGATGGGCTACCTGGACGTGATCGCGGCGACCGCGGCGGTGTCGTCGGTGCCGGTTGCCGCCTACCAGGTCTCCGGCGAGTACGCGATGATCGCGGCGGCCGCCGCCAACGGCTGGATCGACGGGAAGGCCGCGGCGCTGGAGTCCCTGATCGGCATCCGGCGTGCCGGCGCCGACATCGTGCTGACTTACTGGGCGGCCGAGGCGGCCGGTTGGCTGGCGTGACGGCTCCACCAGACGGGCCGCGGCCCCCGGTCCAGGCTCCACCTGGCCGTCCCGCGGACGTCGACACCGCGTTCTGGCTGTGGCTGGCCGCCCTGCCGTTGATGACGTGCGGATACGTGGTGAATCTGCTGACCGCGCCGGAACTCCCGGCGACCGCGATCACCTACCCGATCGCCGCGGGGACTGTCCTGCTGCACCGATCCGAGGCGCACGCCTACTTCATCAGGTAGCCGGCTTGCCCGCTGGCCGGTTTTGCATAGTGCGGACGAGCTCGGACTCTCGGTCGCGCACCGCGCGCGCGGTGTCGAGGAATTGGGCGACCAGGGGGGAGTGTTCGTCGCGGTGCCAGCCGAGGGCGATTGCCGAGCCGGGCCAGTCGTTGATCTCCAGAAACTCCACCCCGGGCATCGGCATGTAGTGCATGACGACGGCGCTGGTGATTGCGATAGCTGCGCCGGCCGCGACCAGTTGGGCTTCCTCGGTGATTGAGTTGATGGGAACGAGACGGGCTCGGGTTGACTCGTCGCGCACCGATTCCAGACACCAGAATGCGCGGTAGGCCTCGTCAAGAGCGTCCCCATTGGTGATCGGGTCGGCGACGAGTTCCCGCGCGGACACCGAACCCCGCCCGACCAGGTGGTGCGAGCTCGGCACCATCGCTACGACCGGATCGACGAACAGGACTTCTGTCTCGATGTTGGGTATGCCCTTCGGCAGCCGCACGAACGCCACGTCAGTGGCTCCTGATGCCAGGCCCGCCGACGAGTCGTGGACCGGAAACTCTTGCATCTCAACGACGACGGCGGGGTGGCGTTCCCCGAATTCTGCCAGGATCAATGGCGTCAGCTCCAGGGCAGCACCGGGGACGTAGCCCAGCCGCAGTGTGCCGGCCAGCCCGCGTGCGGCCCGTCGGGCGGCGGCTGCGGCCTCGTCAAGGGCGGCAAGCGCGGTGCGTGCTCCTTCGAGGAAGGCTTCGCCGGCGGGCGTCAACGTCACTTTGCGCGTGGTTCGCTCCAGCAGCTTCGCGCCAACCAGATTCTCAAGTTCCTTGATCTGGCGACTGAGGGCCTGCTGGGACAGGTGAACGCGTACCGCGGCCTTGCTGAAGTGCAACTCTTCGGCAACTGCCACGAAGTAACCCAGCTTGCGGGTGTTGATCTCGATGGGGGCAAGCATAGCCCGGTCGATCGAACTGTCCGCGTTCAGCATTCCCACGAACGTTTCATGTTGTCTCAGCGGTCATGCGGTTCCCGACGCACTGCCTACGGAGGCGGTCACTGTCACCGTCACGGTGCCTGCGCCGTCGGAGGCGATGACCAGCACCGGCGCGCCGGGGGGCGAGACGACGTGTCCGCCGGTGACGCTGACTTGATAGCCATCCGGGTACTGGATCTGCGGCACCGCGATTTCGGTCTGAGTGCCGGCGGCGAAGTGGCCTGTTCCGCTTGCCATCTCGGTGGAGTAGCTGAGGTGGAAGGTGCCGGAGTCGAACGACCAGGAAATCGGGGTGCCGGCGATGGCCTGGGGGTACGGTTCGGCGAGTGCCGTCAGGACGGCGGTGTCGACGTTACCGCCCGACGGCGCTTCGCTGAGGTCGTAGACCAATCGACTGCCATAATGCCAATACAGCCAGCTGTACTCCTGCTGGTCGGCCTGGTTCAGTGTGTCGGCGAGTACGGCCGTGTTGTTGGTTGCACCGAACTCGGTGATCGTTGTCGGTACGTGGTACGCCGATGCGTAACCCTCGGCGTAGCCCTGGACTACTGATTCCCACAGTGAGCAGCCGAAGTCGCTGGTGGGGATGAAAGTCGTCGTGAGGCAGTAGTCGTGGAAGGCGAACACGCTGTTTTCGTCGTCCACCGCGCCCAGATGGGTTGGGATCGGAAGGTTGCCGGACAGGGTGCTCGGTTCGAAGTACACCGGCGTGCTGGGGTCGACGGATCGGATCGCGGCGTCCACCTGGTTGTAGAACGGGGTCAGCTGTTGAGCCTCGAAGTAGGAATTTCCGAATATCGTTGATAGCCAAGATGACCCAGGCCACGGCTCATTCATGAGTTCGTATCCGACGACGGCGGGATCGTCTTTGAAGTAGTTCGCGACGTGTTGCCACATCTGCGCGTAGTGGTTCTGCAGGCCAATGCCGTCGGGTGCTTCGGCGTTGGACCAGAACGCATCCCAGGCGTGATTCTCCGCCGGATTGAGCGCATATGTCCACGGGAACCCGTAATTGGCGTTCGGCAGTCCGCCGGTCTGCACCGCCCAGTCCGGCGCGCCGTCGGCCCCCAGCGAGGCGCTGTAGAGGTCTTGATGCATGTCGAGGATGGCGTAGATGCCGTGGTTGGCCAGGATCTGTACGGTCTGTTCGATCGAGGCCAGGTAGTCGTAGTCGATGACGCCAGGCTGCGGTTCCACTTCCGCCCAGATGACGCCCACCCGCACTTCGTTGAAGCCGTTGACGGCCAGGAATGCCGCGTCGTCGTCGCTGAACCCGGCGGCGGAGAGCGTAAACGGCGCCTCTTTGTTCACCTCGTTGACGCCGTGCAGGATGACGACCCGGCCGTCTGCGTCGGTGATCCAGCTGCCGGTGGTGCTGAGGGCGGAGGCGCCTCCGGGTGGTGCGCCGGCGAGGGTGCCGTAGTGGCCGTGGTCGCCGTGGGCGCCGAGCAGCATGCTGGCGTTGCCCCCGGCGCCACCGAGAGCGGGCAGGTCGCCGGGGCCGGTGTAGGTGCCCAGAACACCACCAC
>Ga0153954_1000606_pt1 | contig 26777 bp, 23 predicted proteins | sample TSFL038MetaG_FD_102277 | JGI IMG/M metagenome (GOLD analysis project Ga0153954, IMG submission 102277) | Attine ant fungus gardens microbial communities from Florida, USA - TSFL038 MetaG | ecosystem: Host-associated > Fungi > Mycelium > Unclassified | place: USA: Florida, Wekiwa Springs State... | reverse complement strand
CGGCGGCCAAGTAGCGGGTGCGATCGCTATTCCATTTCCTGCTGAATGGTGCGGCCGAGCGCAAAGAGGCGCTGATCGATCGTGGTCGGAACTTCACAGACGAATTTGACCACGCGACGCCGGTCCTCGAAGATCCGCGTTTCCCACACGAGTTGGTTGCCAAGCTCATCGATCTTGGTCTGATCGGGCGTGGCCGCGTCCTGCAACGCCTGCAAGGCGATCGTATCGGTCCGGATCTTGTCGGCAGCGTCGCGCTGCTTGCGCGTGACCCGCTCCAGACCGTTCATGACGGAGGAGCGTTCCGCGTTGAGCTTGTCGAACAGTCCGGCGAACAACAGCGTGCCCGCCGCCGTCTTGTCGGTCCCTGGCGATGAAAGGAAATTCGTCGCCGCCTTCTGGGCGTCCTCGAGCGGAGTCCTTCTTGCCGCGAGTTTGTCGACCAGCGCGCTGATCTTGGGATCGTCCTTCCATTTCTCGGACGCGTCGTCGAGCGGCGGACCCGCCCACACGGCCGCCAGCGAAATCGTCGGAACCTTGGCCTGCGCGCAGGGCCAATCGGGATAGCGTGGATCGGCTGCGAGGCAGAGCCTGGTGGACGCGACGACTGCGGCCAGTGTCCCGATCACGGTTCGCATATTCATGTCTCGCCTCCCGCGGGCCCACGCCGGGCCAGCCCGCGCGAGGGATCATAGGCGAAGATCGCCCCGATCATGAAGGCGGCCGTGCAGCCCGCGACCACCGCAAGCGAGATCCAGTTCACCTGGCCATAGAGCGCAAATCGGGTCAGCTCGACCGCATGCGTGAACGGATTGAATTGGCAGACATAATAGAGCGTCGGACTGCCCTCCTGAACCCGCCACAGCGGGTAGAGGGCGGATGAAGCAAAGAACATCGGGAAGATCACGAAGTTCATGACGCCGGCGAAGTTCTCCAGCTGCTTGATGCCGGAGGAGATCAGCATGCCGAGCGCCCCCAGCATCAGGCCGGAGAGGACAAGCGCCGGCAGTACCGTGAGATAGCCGATCGTCGGTGGCGTGATGTCCCAGAACCAGGCGATCAGAAGGAAGGCATAAACCTGCAACAGCGATACCGCGGTTCCCGCGAGGAGCTTGCAGAACAGGAGGTACCAGCGTGGCAGCGGACTTACCAGGAGCGTGCGCATATTGCCCATCTCGCGGTCATAGACCATCGAGAGCGAGGACTGCATGCCGTTGAACAGCTGGATCATCGCCATCAATCCCGGCGCGATGTAGACCTCGTAGAGGATGTAGGTTTCGTAAGGAGGAATGATCGAAATGCCGAGCACCTGCCGGAAGCCGGCGGCGAAGATGAAAAGCCAGACCAGCGGCCGCACCAGTGCAGAGACAAAGCGTTCACGCTGATGCAGGAAGCGAAGGGCCTCGCGCCACACGATGCCGTTGAGGCAGGTCGCATATTCCGCGAGCGAAAATCCGCTTTCTCGATCGTGGATGGCCGTCAAGCTCATGGCGCCGAACCTCCGGACCGGGCGCCGGTGAGGCGCATGAAGGCGGCGTTGACGTCCTGCGCGCCGGCCTCGCCGAGGACGCTCGCCACTTCGCCGCGGGCAAGGACGTGGCCCTGATGCAGGATGACGAGATTGTCGTTCGGCATAATCTCGTCGAACAGATGTGTGGCCCAGAGCACGCCGATTCCTTCTTCGGCAACGAGTTGCCGGACATGACTCAGGATATCGGCGCGAGCCTTGACGTCGAGGCCGACGGTCGCCTCGTCGAGCAGCAGCAGCAGCGGCCGGTGCAGCAGAGAGCGCGCGATCTCGAGCCGGCGCATCTGGCCGCCTGAGAGATCTCGAACCTTGCTGCCAGCGCGATCGGCCAGCCCAATGCGCGCCAGCACTTCATCGCCGCGTCGCCGGGCGTCGCGGCGTCCGATGCCATGCAGCGCTGCGTGATAGAGCAGGTTCTGCATCACAGAAAGATCGAGATCGAGCGTGCGCGGTTGGAACACCACGCCCAGGAGCCGCAGCGCTTCGCTCGGCTCGCGCCCGATATCGTGGCCGAAAATGCTGATGCGTCCGGTCTGAATTCCGAACAGCCGCGTGATCAGCGAGAACAACGTGCTTTTCCCCGCGCCGTTGAGGCCGAGCAGGGCCGTGAAGCTTGCGGGCGCCACGTCGAAGCCAACATCGATCAGCGCGCGGCGAGCGCCATAGGAATGGCTGACGCCGGCGATCGACAGCGCCGGCACGGCCGCGTCCTGCCGGATGGGGGCATCCGGCGGGCTATGGGCAATGGCTGGTGCTTCGGTTGCTGTCATTTCGGTTGCTGCGATGGCGATATCGTGACGCCCCACGGAAGCTCGCCGACCTGGATGGTCTTGATGACCTTCTGAGCCGAAACGTCGATCGCCGAGACGTCATTGGAGACGCCGTTGGTCACCAGCAAATATTTTTCGTCCGGCGTGAAGTCCATGTGCCAGACCCGCTGGCCGACCAGCAGATATTTGGTTACTTCGTGACTCTTGGCGTCGACGACCGCGATGCGATTGGCCGGTCCGAGCGCGACAAAGGCAGTCTTGTCGTCCTTGGTGATGCCGATGCCGACCGGCTGGATCGCTTCGCTGCGCAGGCCCGGGATGCTGAAGGCGACCTTACCAGTCACCGCGTGCTTGACCGGGTCGATGATCGACACCGTGCCGCCGATCTCCGAAGAGACCCAGAGCTCGGAGCCGTCATGCTTGAATTCGGCAAAACGCGGCCGCGAGTCCACCAGGACATTGGCGACGACCTCGCGCGTCGCGGTGTCGATGAAATGCGCCATGTTGGTGGTCTCGGATGTACAGATCAGGGTCTTTCCGTCCGGGCTGACCATCATGCCCTCGGGCTCGACGCCGACCTGGATATCGCCGATCCGGGTGCGCTTGGCGATATCGATGACGGTCACCGTGTTGTCGTTCTCGTTGGCGACGTAGAGGATCTTGCCGGCCGCATCCTGGGTGAATAGTTCCGGGTCTGGGCCGGAGGGCAGGGTGTCCACCACCTGCTGCGTATTGGCATCGATCACCTGGATGGTGTCGTCATCGCCGACGGCGACCATCACAAACCTGCCGTCGCGCGTGAATTCGATTCCGCGTGGTCGCTGGCCGACTTTGATGGTCGCCGTGACCGCCCATTTGTCGGTATCGATCACCGTGACCGTGTTGCCCTTTTCGTTCGAGACATAGGCGAAATAAGCGCGCGCGGGAGTTGCGGCCGTCAGCCACAGCGTGAACAGGGAAAGCAGACAACAACGCCACATGCGCGACCTCTCCGCCATCACTGCAATTTGCACTTGGTCTCGGGCCGGTCGACGCCAAGTGTGTCGAGCTCCGAGAACTGGTGCAGGAAACCTTCCTGCGGCGACACCGAGACCACCATGCGCCCGTCGGCCAAAAGGATCGGCTGGCGAAGCTGCAGGTTCCAGTCGCGCAATGTCAACCGCTGGCCCTTGAACGCCGCGATCGAGAAGTCCTTGCTCTTGATGAAGTCGAGCAACTTCTTCGCGTCGCCTGAATTGGTGCGCGATGCGGCTTCGCCCGCCATGCGCGCCGCGGTCCAGGCCTGCATGTCCAGCGCAGTCATGTGGCGGGAGTTGAGCTTGATGAAGCGGTTCTGGAGCTGGATCGCGCCCCACTGGTCGTGCGCCGCGTCCCAACTCGTCGGCACCAATCCTGCTGACCCGGCCACCGGCCGCGGGTCCCAGGTCCGATAGGGCAGATACGAAGCGAACACTTCGCTCTCGTCGGCAGCGACGAGCACATCATAGGCCGGCGCCTGCTGGGTGAACACCGGCATCTGCCGCTGGATCAGGGTTACGCCGCTGTCGGTGCGGCGCGCGCCGCCGGTATCCTCGAAGGTCCGTTCCTGCACGATTTTGGCGCCGAACCGCGTCGCGGCACGGCGGAAGGCATCGGCATAGAGCTTGTCGTTGTCGTGCGAACCGACCACGAGCAGCCAGCGTTTCCACTGCTTCCACACCAGATATTGCGCGAGGCCGTCCGCAAGCATCGAGCGGGTCGGCGCGACGTGGATGACATTAGCGCGGCAATCCTGCTCGCGCAGCCGATCGTCGATCGATCCGGCATTGAACAGCACCTTGCCGCGATCGCGCAGCGTGTCGGCCACTTTCAAGAGTTCGTCTGCCGGCAGATCGAGAATGATGAAGCCATCATGGTCGGCGAGAGCGCTTGCGGCCTTGGCGGCATCCTCGCCGTCCTTGAGCCGCACTTCATCCAGCGTGAAGTGCTGGTTGAGAAACTTGCCGGTGGTGTTGTTGTCCTCGATCGCCAGACGGGCGCCCGCAATGCCGTCGTTCTGCGCCGGCTGCTCGACCAGGGATAACGTCTCCTGGACGTGATCGTGGCGGAGATAGCCGATCCCGATCTCAAGCGGCGCGGCGGCGAAAGCGTGGCTCGCCAAGATACTCAGCAAGGCACTCAAGCCAAACGCGCCGATCAAGGCCCGGATCATGGCGTCTCCCTTGTGGTCCTCGTTCATGACGAGGACTCTTCCCTTGAAACAAGACCGAATTGTCCTAGCTTGCAAGCCTACTTTTTGTCGTCACGTCCGCGCGGGGATTGCAGGTCACGATCATGAGAGCGCTTCTTGCCGTGTCGATGCTGGTGTTGGCGAGGCTGGCGCCGGCGCAAGCGGCCGAGCCGCCAAAACTTGCGGTGTTCGATTTCGAGATGCTCGACACCAGCCTTGAGGGCGAGATGCATGGCAAGCGCAGCGACGAGCAGGCCCGCCTGGTGCGGGCCGCCGATCAGCTTCGCAAGGAACTTGGCGAGTCCGGCAAGTTCCAATTGCTCGACATTTCACCTGTCAATGCTGCGGCGCATCAGAGCAATTTGCTTGCGCCGAATTACGGCGTGCCGCAGCCGAAATAGCGACCGGCTCAAGCCTTGAGCCGCGCCGCATGCCAGCGCAGATGATCAGCCATGAAGGTGGAGATGAAATAATAGCTGTGGTCGTAGCCGGCCTGCCGGCGCAGGGTGAGGGGAATGCCTGCTTTCTCGCAAGCCGCTTGCAGCAATTCCGGCTTGAGCTGTTCGGTCAGGAACTGATCGGCGTCGCCATAGTCGACCAGAAATTCCGGGAATTTTGCGCCGTCCTCGATTAGCGCGACAGTGTCGTGCTTCCGCCAGGCATCCTTGTTGCTGCCGAGATAACCGCCGAGCGCCTTGATGCCCCAGGGCACGCGCGAGGGCGCAACGATCGGCGCGAACGCGCTTGCCGCGCGATAGCGGTTCGGCTCGCGCAGCGCGACCATCAGCGCGCCGTGTCCGCCCATGGAGTGACCCATGATCGATTGACGCTCCCGATCGACCGGAAAGTTGTCCGCCACAAGCTTCGGCAGCTCTTCGGTCACATAGCTCCACATCCGGTAATTGCGATCGAACGGCGCTTGCGTGGCATCGACATAAAAGCCGGCGCCGAGGCCGAAATCATAGGCATTATTTGCGGGATCGCCCGGCACGCCTTCGCCGCGCGGGCTGGTGTCGGGCGCGACAAAGATCAGGCCGTGTTCGGCGCAGGCGCCGCGGAACTCGCCTTTCTCCGTCACGTTGGCATGGGTGCAGGTCAGTCCCGATAGATACGTGACGACAGGGAGTTTCGTGCCCTCGCGATGCGCGGGGACATAGACCGAGAAGGTCATGTCGGTGCCGGTCTCGCGGCTGGCATGGCGGTAGACGCCCTGCGTGCCGCCGTGGGCGCGGTTCAGCGAAATAGTTTGCATCGTCATCAGGCCACGCCACTCTCGATCGCGAGCCGCACCAGTTCGGCCGACGTCCGCACGCCAAGCTTCTGGCGGATGATCGACGAGGTGTTGGCGACTGTTTTATAAGGAGAGTGCACCAGCCAGGCGATCTCGGAAAGACTTTTTCCCACGCTGAGGAGGCGGAGGATTTCCATTTCGCGCGAATTGAGTTTGGACAGAGGACTCTTGCCGACGGCAGGACCGGCAAAGGCGATGCTTCGCGCAATCGCTGACGGCAGATAGACGCCGCCTTTTGCGACCTCTCTGATTGCTTCGACCAGATCCTGCGGATCCCCGGTCTTGGAGACATAACCCTTGGCGCCGATTTCGATTGCACGCGCCACAAACACCGGGTCGTCGTTCATGCTGAACATGATGATGCGCGCGGATGCGTCATGCGCGAGGATGCGGCGTGCCAGCTCGAAACCCGACACCGTCGGCAGATTGATGTCGATCACAGAGATGTCGACCGGTTCGCTCACGAAGATGCGCTCGGCGCTTTCCGCGTCGGCGGCTTCGAGAATGAAGATCTCGGGCTCGTCGGCGAGCACGGTACGGCAGCCCGACGCCACAATCGGATGATCATCGGCGATCAGAATACGCATGAAACTCGCCCCGAGCCATCAATTCGGTTGCTGCAATTTCGCCGCGCCGCATCGCACAAGCGCAGAATCTCAGTCCGCCATGCAACTTGGGCGATAATGCGGTACGCTTCAATTAGACAGACGAGGTGATGGCCTGTCAACGCTCCTCTCGATGAGGAACCGAAGCAGGCGACGGGGGACCATGCGATGTGGCAGAGACTATCCTTGCGTGCCCGCATCAACCTGCTCCTGGCGCTGGTCCTGATGCTCGGTCTCGCTGTCAACGTTGCGCGGCTGGTGCTGGAGGCCGCGCCGCGCGTCCAGGCGGAAGATCAAAGTGTCACGCGGCTCGCGCGTGAATTCGTCCAAACCATTGTCGCCGGTCTGAACGAGGCGCCCGATCCGGAGGCGCGGCTGGATCAGGTCATTTTGGATCTCAGACGTTTGCGCCACGTCAGCATCACGCGGCAGGAGGCCGGAAACGCGGCGCCGGCGCTTGTTGACGAGACCGAAGATGCGTCTTCGGTACCTGCCTGGTTCGTCTCGCTGGTTCATCCCGAGAAATCTTCCGTCAGCGTCCCAGTTTCGATCCGTGGCAAGGCGACCGCGCTTGTCATCACGTCGATCCCCAACGACGAGATCGCCGAAATCTGGGATGGCATCGTGACCCAGCTCGAAGTCGGCTCCGCGGTCGCGGTGGCTCTCTTTCTGATCACGATGATGGTTGTCGGCCGTGCGCTGGCGCCGCTTGGCGCGCTCTCGCAAGCGATGAGCAGGATCGAGGCGGGCTGCTACGACGCGCGCGTCGAGCCGGGCGGCGCGCCCGAGCTTGCCGCGATCTGCTCCAGGCTGAATCATCTGGCCGCGACACTGGGCGAGGCGGTCGAGGAAAAGCGGAAGCTGGCCGAGCGCGCCGTATCGGTGCAGGACATGGAGCGCAAGCAGATTGCCAGAGAGTTGCATGACGAGTTCGGGCCGTATCTGTTTGCCTTGCGTGCGCATGCCGGCGCGGTGTCGCGGCTCGCGGAGTCCGCGGAACAAAATCCGGACGCGCTGCGCAAGCACGGCGCCGCGATCCTCGAACAGGTGAACGCGCTGCAGCAATTCACCCGCAGGATATTGGAAAAGCTGCGGCCGGTTGGCCTCGCTGAACTCGGGCTTCGCGAGGCATTGGGTGTGTTGCTGCGCCTGTGGAACGAATCTCATCCCGACGTTACCGTCGAGACGGCGATCTCGCACTCGCTCGGCACGACCGGAGAAACTGCCGATCTCACGATCTACCGGGTCGTGCAGGAGGCATTGACCAATGCGTTCCGCCACGCCGGTGCGACCACGGTGAATGTCAGCATCGAACCGGTGGAACGGCCGGAGGGATCGCCGGACGGCCGCGACTTCGCGCTGGTGCGAGTATGCGACAATGGCTGCGGGCTCAAGGCTGATCAGAAATTCGGCCATGGCCTGACGGGAATGCGGGAACGGATATTGGCGTTGGGCGGTTCGCTCACCGTGGCGTCGGGCGAGCGCGGGGTCACGATCGAGGCGATGGTGCCAACGGACGTAGGATGAGCAAAGCGTCTTCGGGAATTCTTCCCGAATGCATCGGGACGTTTTGGGGATGCGCATCGTTTCGGGCTCACTAAGATCGAGCCTTCCGAACCGGCGGGGACAAAGAAGCCGGAGCGGATGGGGCGAAACGGATGGGCGTTCGAGTACTCCTGATTGCGTCGGTATCGGCAGCGTTGGTTGCCGAAAGCGGATCGGCTTCCGCGCAGGAAAAAAACGGATCGACTTCCTCATCAGACAGCGGAAGCTACACCACCGAGCTGCCGCCCGTTGAAGTCTCCGCGCCAAAGACCGGGGTCAAGCCCGGCCGTCCGAGAACTCCAACCCGCGTCGCGGTTCGTCCCGCGGCGCCCGTGACGAGGCTCCGGGTTTATCCGACCACGCCGCTCGCCACCCCAAGCACGGCGCTTGCAGTCGACAAGGTGCCCTCCAGCATCAATTTCGTGGATACCAGGCAAATCCAACGGACCGACTCGCTGAATGTCACAAATGCGCTGGAGCAGGCCGTGCCGGGCATCGGCATCAATGAAGTGACAGGCAACCCGTTCCAGCCGGACGTCGTCTTTCGCGGTTTCGTCGGTTCGCCGGTGGCGGGCACGCCACAGGGACTCGCGGTCTATCAGAACGGTGTCCGCATCAACGAGGCGTTCGGCGACACCGTCAATTGGGACTTGATACCAACCACGGCGATCAAATCGATCTCCGTGGTGACAAACAATCCGGCCTTCGGCCTCAATGCGCTGGGTGGTGCCGTCGACGTACAGATGAAAAACGGCTTCAACTATCACGGCGCCGAAATCGACACCATGGGCGGCTCGTACGGCCGGATCCAGAGTTCGGCGCAGTGGGGCAAAGAGATCGACAACTATGCGATCTATGGCGCACTTGAAGGCCTGCACGACAACGGCTTTCGCAATTTTTCGCAGTCGGACATCCGCCGCTTCTATAGTGATGTCGGCTACCGCAATGACGGAAACGAATTTCATGTCAACATAGGGCTCGCTGACAACAAGTTCGGCGCCGCGGCGACCACGCCAACCGAATTGTTGCAGAATTTTTGGGGCGCGACCTACACCACACCGCAGACCACGGACAACCAGGTCGCTTACCTGAACCTGACGGGAAAGGTAGATGTCACGCCGACCTGGACGGTCGAGGGCGTCGCCCATGTCCGTGCGTTCGGCCAGCAGACTCAGGACGGCAATCCGACCGGCACGCAGCCTTGCGATGCTGATGCGACACTGCTGTGCTTCGGCGATGTCAACCCGCTGACTGGAACTCAGGCTCCGGCTAACGGCCTGAACGGCATGCAGCTTGCCAACACGTTCCCCGACGGTTCGATCCTGGGAGAAAACGACCGGACGACGACGCGGTCGACCACGGCCGGATTTTCCTTGCAGGCGACCAACACCGATGAATTGTTCGGCCACAGCAACCGCTTTGTCGTAGGTACGAGCTTCGATGCCAGTGTCACCCATTTCACCGCCAGCGGAGAGCTCGGGACCATCGGATCGAATTATGTCGTCACCGGCAGCGGCATCTTCCTTGGACAGTCGGGCGAGCCCACTTCGATCGGGCCGGTGTCGCTCAGAACCACCAACCAATATACCGGCGTTTATGTGCTCGACACGTTCGATGTGACCAAGGCGTTCTCGATCACAGGGGGCGGACGGTTCAACGATGCGCGCATCGTGCTGCAGGATCAGATCGGCACCCAGCTCAACGGCAGTGAAACGTTCGACCGTTTCAATCCGATCATAGGCGGCACCTACAAGATCAACCCGGAGCTGACGGCCTATGCCGGCTACTCGGAAGCCAATCGCGCGCCCACGCCGCTGGAATTGGGATGCGCCGATCCCAACAGGCCCTGCATCATTGCGGCATTTCTGGTCTCCGATCCACCGTTGAAGCAGGTGGTATCCCGCACGGTCGAGGCAGGCTTCCGAGGCAGCAAGGAATTGAACATCGGAACGCTCGAATGGAAGTTCGGTGGCTTCCGCGCCACCAATAGCGATGACATCCTCGCGATCCCAATACCGGATCTGCAGGGATTCGGCTTCTTCCAGAACGTGGGCTCGACCCGCCGCCAGGGTATCGAGGCCGAAGTCACGCTCAAATCGTCCACACTGCAGCTTTATGCGAGTTATGCCTTCACCGACGCGCGCTTTTTGAACGCCTTGCAGATCGGCTCCAATAGCCCGTTTGCCGATGAGGACGGCAACATCCAGATTCTGCCCGGCGACCTGATCCCGGCTATTCCACGGCATCGCATCAAGGCGGGGATCGATTATTGGATCACCGATGCGATCAAGGTAGGTGGCGATGCGGTGTTCGTGAGCAGCCAGTATCTCGTAGGTGACGAATCCAACCAGGCACCGCAGCTGCCTTCCTACACGGTCTTCAATGTGCATGCTTCTTATCAAGCCACCAAGCAGATCCAGTTCTACGGAAGGGTCGACAATCTCTTCGACAACCGCTACGCGACCTACGGCACCTTCTTCGAAGCCGACGCGCTTCCGAATTTTGCCAATAACGGCGCCCCTTTCACCGATCCGCGCAGCCTCAGTCCGGCTCGCCCGCGGTCCTTCTATGCGGGCATGAAGGTCACGTTCTGAGATGTGATGAGATCGGGCCATCTTGCTCTAAAATTTCGTGACCATTTCGCTTCGATCAGCAGGCGCCATTGCCCGCGCCGGGAATGGCGATAAAGGTGATGGTGGCCGGCGCGAAGGTGACAGTGCCGGCCTCCACCTTCATGCCCGTCAAATGCGGAAGTTCGCCGCTGTCATCAAGTGAAAGCCTGGTCCCGTTCAGTCGAACGGCGACGTCTTGCAGATTTGCTGCATCCAGGGTGTATCGTTCCGAACCATTCGGCAATGTCAGCATTTGTGTGTTGCTGCGGTCATTGTTGATCACGAGCAGGGTCACGCCGCCCGGCGTCTCGCGCTGGCAATGGGCATAGACGTGCAGGCCTATCTGGACTGGCACGCCGGAATCCAGCACGGTCGTTCCCATGAGCCGTCGCCACAACAGCGCGGCCCAGTAGTTCGGCCTTGGCGTGAAGGTCTGCTCGTCGAGCAAGCCATAGTCGCTGGCGGAAAGCGTGTTGTGCATGACGATCTGAACACCGGCCCTCGCCAATCGCCCGAGCTGATCGAGATATCGGAATGTATCGAGGAAGCTTGCGCTCCACGGATCGCCGCCGCAGGCCGCTTCCGCCGTTTCGGTGCTCCAGATCGGCTTTCCCGGCGCGAGGCGATCGCGCAGCGCGCGGTAGGGTGAGAGAGCCTGATCCGTCCGCGACAGCCAATCTTCGGAGAGCGCCGTCTCTGGCGTCTCTTGTCCGCCGCACCGTTTGGATGCCGTCCCATAATAGTGGTAGGAGGCGGCATCGATTCCGTGGGCGGATACTGCGAACAGGTCGGATGCGGCAGCTGAAGCGCCGATGGTGCCGGGGCCGAGAACTGTCACGCCGGGCGCCTCCCGTTTGATGAAGGCACTGAAAGCCGCAAAGTCTCGCCCAAAGGCGGCGGCATCATAACCATCCGGCGCGCCGCCGATGGCGGCAAGATCCGGTTCGTTCATGAGCTCGACGGCGGCGATGCGGCCGCCCATCGATCGCGTCGCCGCGAGCAGGGTTCTTGCCTGCTCAGGCTTCCAGACGCCATGGGCGTCCCGCGTGCCGGCGCCGATCGCAAATGACGTCACGATCGGTGCATCGACCGCGCGCGAAAAGTCGACGACGCCTTGCCATTGACGCCTCGTCAAGACGGATTCGAACCCGGGTGGGGGCGTGGGCGAAGCGGCGTTCGAATCGTCGAAATAGGTCGTGTTCGCCGAGGTCCCGCTGACGCGTACAAACGCGGGCGACAGCGCTCTGGCCAGGTTTCGCAGCCGCGCATTGCCGAGATCTTTCGGCCTGCGCTCCGAAAAAAGCCCGCGATCGGCGCCGGCGTCCGGGGCGGCGTAGGGTCTCCAGAATGGTCCGCCGGTCACCTCGACCATTTCGATGTTGTAGGATTGGAAACGCTCGTCCACGCTGCCGATGCGCGGCATCCTGGCGGGGTCCAGCGACATCTCGCCGGCGGCGGCGTGGGCGCAGCTCAGCGCCAGCGACAGGACGAGGATCGCGCACTCGGTTCGGCCGGCGAGATGATGGGTACGGCGCACTTTGCCTTCCCTACGGTGTACGGCGCGTCACGACGCCGGTCGGCGTGGCAAAGCCGTCCATCGTCCTGATACGCTTCTCGAGCCACCAGCCGAATTCGGGCGACCAGTCCTCGAAGCGGCGGTTGATGCCGAGATCGTGCGCCCAGTGATGCGCGATGTTGGGGTTGAATTGTGATTGGCGGCCGACCGCAATGAGGTCGGCCTGGCCTTGCTTCAGAATGGTCTCGGCCTGCCGCGCTTCGAGAATGATGCCGACCGCCATCGTGGGGATGTCCGCTTCCTTGCGGACCCGCTCGGCAAACGGAACCTGGAAACCGAGCGCGCGCGGCACCTGCGCCGCGGTTGCGGCGCCTGCGATGCCGCCTGAGGAGCAATCGATCACATCGACGCCGCGCGCTTTCAGCTCGCGTGCATAGGCGACCGTGTCGTCCATGTTCCAGCCCTCGACCGAGCCGTCGACGGACGAGACGCGCACGAACAGCGGCATATCGGCGGGCATCTCGCGGCGCACCGCCTCCACGATCTCGAGTGGCAGCCGCATGCGTCCGGCGCGGTCGCCGCCATATTCGTCATTGCGCGTGTTCGAGACCGGCGACAGGAACGAGGCGAGCAGATAGCCGTGTGCGGTGTGAATCTCGATGGTGTCGAATCCGGCCTTGACCGCGTTTTTTGCGGCATGAGCCCAGGTGCCGACCATCGCCTTGCATTCGGCGGTGGTGAGTTGCCGCGGCGTCAGCCAGCCCTTGCCGACCGGCTCGGCGGTCGGTCCCACCGGCTGCCATTGTTTCGCACCGGCTTTCAGGTTCTCCTCGGTCAGTGGGCCCATGCCCTGCATCGCGGTTTGCGACGACGATTTGCGGCCGCCATGGGCAAGCTGAATGCCGATCGCCGTGCCCTGGCGCTTCATGAAGGCGATCAGCGGCTTGAAGCTTTCCACCTGGGCATCGTTCCAGATGCCGAGGTCGTGCTCGTTGATGAGGCCGATTTCCTCGACGCCTGTCGCCTCGACAAAAACCAAGCCGAAGCCGCCCAGCGCGTAGCGGCCAAGATGCACGACATGGAAGGTGCCGCAGGTATGTCCGACGTCGCAGCGATAGTGAACCATCGGCGGCACGACGAGGCGATTTTTCAGCGTGAGGCCTCTCACCGTAAACGGCTGAAACAGCTTTGGCCGCGCCGTCGTCTCACCGCTGTTGAGTCCGTCGCTCACTGGCGCATCTCCCTGGATTTGTGCGGAAAACATGACGTGAAAGCCGGCGCGGATCAACCGCGCATGATGCGCTGCAACGTAAGCTGGTCGGCGCGAGACATCACGCAAGCGTCATACTCCACCTTGAACTTGAATTTGAGGGACGCGCGCTATGCGGGCCATCTGCCTGCGGCTATAGTGCGCCGTACAAGAACAAGAAAACCCGAGGTTGCAGAAACCTCGCAAGCTTTGGGAGTGGATCAATAAACGCTTAGGGAGAAAATCCAGATGTCGTTGACTCGCCGTCAAGCGCTGGCGTCCGCCGCCGGCGCGATTGCAAGCACCGTCGCAAGGCCCGCCATCGCCGCCAAAGACCCGATCCTGATCGGTTATCTGCCGGCGCTCACCGGCCCCTCGTCGTCCACCGGCATCGGGATCAATCGCGGCGTCGAACTCGCCGTGAAGGAGATCAACGCCGCCGGCGGCATCGACGGCCGGCAGATTGAATTGATCGTCCGCGACACCCAGAGCGAGCCGACCAAGGCCGTGAACGGCGCCGCCGAGCTCACCCACGCCCACAAGGTGAGCGTCGTCCTGGGACCGGTCAATTCCGGCGAGTCGCTCGCGGTCGTGCCGCTGCTTGCGCGCGCCAATACGCCGCAGCTTCATCCGTGCTGGGTCGACAACCTGACCGACCCCAAGAAATATCCGATGTGCTTCCGCAACGCCTCCACCAACCAGCAGATCGGCGCGGGCGCCAACCGCTACGTGGTCGACGTGCTCAAATGCAAGAAGGTGGCTGTCATCAGCGACACCACGGGCTACGGCACCGCGTCGGTCAACGCCTACGTGCCGATGCTCAAGGAGAAGGGCGCGGACATCGTCTACCAGGGCAATGTCGACGCCGCCAATCCCGATGTGACGCCGGAAATCCTGCGCATGCGCAATTCCGGCGCGGAGGTCATCATGCCCTGGAGCGTCAATCCCGGTTTCCTGTCGCGCATCATCAATACGCGCGGGCAGATGGGATGGGACGTGCCGATCGTCGGTCAGACCACGCTCGGTTCCGGCCAGACGTCCGCTCTTCTGGAAAAGCCGGAATACTGGGCCAAGGTCTATCCGAACAACTTCAAGCCGGTTTGCTATTCGGCGGATGATAAGCTGACCGATCGCACGGCCGCGTTCGTCGACCGCCTGAAGAGCAACAAGATCGAGCTCGGCGACACGCTGTTGTGGTGGGTCGCGGTCGGCTACGATTCGCCGAAGATGATCGCGGAGGCGGTCAAGAGCTCCGGCGCCGAACCCGAGCAGATCGTGAGCTACCTCAACAAGCTCAAGGATTATCCGGGCGTGTTCGGCGACATCTCGTTTACACCCGAGCGCCATGACGGCTATCCGGACGACGGCATCGTCATGGTCGCTGCCAACTCGTTCAAGAACGGCGCGTTCAAGCTGGCGCCGGGATACACCGTTTAGCTCGGTCATCTAACGTTCTTCGTCATGCCCGGCCTTGTGCCCGCCTTCGCCAAAGCTTCGGCGGGGCTCACACCTATCCCGCCGAAGCCTTGGCGCAGGCGGATGCCGGGCATCCACGTCTTTCGCATCCACGCAAAAAGACGTGGATGGCCGGGACAAGCCCGGCCATGACGACGCGGAAACATCACTGCATCATCGCGTCCGCGATCTTCTCCGCCGCCATCAGCGTCGGAAAATTTGTGTTGGCGCAGGGCACCACGGGGAAGATCGAGGCGTCGACGACGCGCAGGCCTTGCAGCCCCTTGACGCGGCCCTGCGTGTCGACGACCGTCATCGGGTCCTCGGGGCGGCCCATGCGGCAGGTACATGAGGCGTGCCAGACGCCGATCGTGGCCTTGCGGACGAAGGCTTCGAGCGCCTCGTCGTCCTTCATCACCTGATCGAAGGTAAAGCCTTCGACCACGAAGTTGTCGATCATGTAGTGACGCAGCGCGGCCGGCCCGTCCATCATCGCGGCGGCGATGGAGGTCAGGATCTTGTTCCTGGTGTTCACCACGCCGATCTTGCGCACGCGGTCGGTATAGGAGGCGGGGAAGGGCTTGTCGGTGACCGCGCGGACCGGCGCGCTCATCTGCAAGCCCGCCATCTTGCGAAAGCCGCTCATCAGGCGATCGAGATCGCGGCGGTCAGACAAGAGGTTGAACTCGACGATCGGTTCAGTCGAGGGATCGCGCGAGGCAAGCTTCACTTGTCCCGTCTCCGAATAGGTCTTGTTGACGAAGAGCAACAGCGAGCCGATCTGCGCGCCGACCGCATGCCAGGCCGATTTGGTGAGCGCGGCGACGAACATGTCGCCCTTCGGCGTACCTGACAGACCGGAGGAATAACGGAAGCCCATATGGATGTGGCGCCGCGTGTGATCGTTCATGCGGGCGCCGCGTCGGACGAAGGATGACAGTGAAATCGAGGGGTGATCCATCAGCCGCTGGCCGACGCCTTCCAGCGCCATCAGCACGGGAATGCCCATATCCCGGAGGTGCCCGACCGGGCCGATGCCGGCGCGCAAGAGATGCGCGGGCGAATGGATGGCGCCGCAGCAAAGCACGATCTCGCGGCCGCGGAATTCCTGCTCCTGCCCATTGACCAGCGCCTTCACGCCGACGCAACGCGTGCCTTCGAACAGAAATTCCTTGACTTGCGTATGGGTCGAAATCGTCAGATTGGGACGCTTGCGCGCCTCGCGATCGAGATAGCCCATCGCGGCCGAGACCCGGTGCTCGTCCTGGTTCGAATGCGTGATCGGGAAATAGCCGTCGGCGAACTCGCCGTTCTGGTCGGGCAGGAACGGCATGCCGGCAAGCTCGCAGGCCTTTCCCATCGCGAGCGAATGCCCGGTCCAGTGCTCCCTGGGAATGCGACGGACGGGAATGCGGCCATCCTTGCCATGATAGGGCCCGTCGAAATCGAGATCATGTTCGACCTTCCTGAAAAAAGGCAGCACGTCCTTCCAGCTCCAGCCGGCGGCGCCGCGCGTTTCCCATTCGTCGTAATCGGTCGGCGCGCCGCGATTGGCGAGCTGGCCGTTGATCGAGGAGCCGCCGCCGAGCACGCGCGCCTGCTCGTATTTGCGCAACGGCGGACGGATCTCCGGATTGTTGTGGCTGACGACCTGGGTCGTGACCTTGAGCTCGGTCCAGTGGAAGCGCGGATCGAAATAGGCGGTGCCCGGATAGCTATCCAAAATCTCTTTCGGCTCGTTGCCGGGCGGGGTGTCCTGTCCGGCTTCGCAGACGAGGATCTTGTTGGCGCTTTTCGCGGAGAGCCGATGGGCCAGCACGGACCCCGCCGAGCCGCCACCGACGATGATGTAGTCGTACACTGTTGGCGTTTCCCTTATCTTTGTTTTGCGCAGGTTAGCGCAAATCGCGGCCGAGACAAATTTCCGAATTCGCGGGATCGCTCCAACTCGGGGCAAGCGGGCGCTGCGCGATCTTCCATGGGTGAGCCACACGGCCTTGTCGGACGCGCCGATGCTTTCCCGCGGCATGACATGCCCGAGTGATGCATCATCGTTGTCCCTCGAAGAGGAGGGCGCGGGGAATGCCGGGTGCAGGCCGCACCCATGGCCCGCCTGCAACAAAAAAGCAGGCGGCAGTCACCACAGGTTCAGCCGGAACAACCGGCATTCCCCGCGCGATGGTGTCACGGCTTATAGCGCGCTCTCCCTGGTGAGCCGGGCTTTGTTGCCACCATCGCTTGCGGGATCATCACCCGCAAACTTGACACCAGCGTCGGGGTGTCAGGACCACACGTTTTTGCCATCCGCATCGGCCACGTTCGTCTGACGCAGCCAACGCTCCATCGCATCCCGCTTCCCACGTCCGTGACGATCGCGATACGCCCCTCCTGTTGGAGGCGGGATACGGCAAGACAATCATGAATTTCTGAAAAACGGAAGATAAATTTTGGGGTGGCAGGGCTGGAGCAGCCGATCAGCTTGAACGGTCAAGCGAAATCAGTTTTTGGGCGCACGCGATTTTGGCGCGCTTTGAACCGTGCTGAAGCGGAGAACTACCGAAATTCGATCGAAACTGATTTGCCCGCCGGGCAGTCGGTTTCGTTGCCGTCATGCCGGGGCAGCCCGCAAGGGCTGAGCCCGGTATCCACAACCCCAGCAGGATTTGGTTTGAATGAGCGTCGGCCAGCTTGTCAAACAGCGAAAGCCGGTGGTTATGGACCCCGTGACAAAACCGCAAGATCGGTCGAGCGCGTCATGTCTGCGTGCGCTTAGCTGGCGCCGCCACGGAGGAGGGACGATGAAGGCGGCGCTTCAACACTGTCAGGTCCGGATGCGGCGGGTGCTGGACTATATTGACCGGCATCTCGACGGTGATCTGGACCTGGAAACGGTGAGGTGTTGCGGCCTTCTCGAAGCTTCATTTCCGCGGGCCTGTTAGACCGCCGTTCACCTTGTCGCGCACTTGAGAGACACACCCCATGACAACAACGTACGCCCCAAAAAAAGACAGCCATGAGTGGGCATACTGTTAAAATCAATAATATCGAGATGTATTATGAAGAGTACGGAGCCGGAAAGCCGCTCGTGCTCTTGCATGGCTTTGGCGGTTCCGGGCAGAACTGGTATCCTTTTACGGACAAGCTCTCAGAGCGCTATCGACTGATCGTCGTTGATCTGCGTGGCCATGGTCGCTCCACCAATCCCGAGAACCAGTTCACACATCGGGAAGCGGCCAATGACGTGTTCCTCTTGCTTGAAAAGCTCGGGGTTGGTCACTTCTCGGCTATGGGCATCAGTACTGGCGCGATGACGCTCCTGCACATGGCAACGAGCCAACCCAAGCGCATCGACTCAATGGTATTGATCAGCGCAACTACCCATTTCCCAGATCAGGCAAGGGTTATCATGCGCAGAGCTTCGTTCGAAGTCATGCCACAGCAAGTCCAAGAAATGTATCGGGAGTGCGCAAAACGCGGCGACGAACAAATCAGTCAACTCATCGCACAGTTCAACGCGCTGGGCGAAAACGATGACGATATGAATTTCACCGCAGAAGATCTGTCAACCATTGAAGCTCGCACGCTTGTTGTGCACGGTGATCGCGACCGCTTTTTTTCCCGTTGAAATTCCTGTAAGCATCCACCGTTCTATTCCGGATGCCGCGTTATGGATTATTCCGGGTGGTGAGCACGCTCCTATTTATGATCCGATCGTTCCGTTCGCCTCGACAGCCCTGCGATTCCTTGATGGGCCAGACAGCAAGTTGCAATCAGCGGCCGAACAAGCCCGCGCTCGATAGCGGCAGGTGAGGTTCAGCGTCTCTCCCCGATTCGGCAAGATCGGTCGAGCACGATATGGCCGTCGGTGACTAGCTGGAGCTGCCACAGAGGAGAGACGATGAAGGCGGCGCTTCAAAACTACCATGCCCGGATGCAGCGGGTGCTGGATCACATAGACCGGCATCTGGATGACGACCTGGACCTGGACGCGCTGAGCAACGTCGCGGCCTACTCGAAATATCATTTCCACCGGCAGTTCACGGCGACCTTCGGGCTGTCCGTGCATCGCTATGTCCAGCTTGCCCGCTTGAAGCACGCTTCGCACCGGCTGGCCTACGGGGATGCCCAAAGCGTCACGGACATCGCGATGGATGCCGGCTACGACGCACCGGACGCCTTCGCCCGCGCCTTTCGGCAACGGTTCGGGCAATCGCCTTCGTCGTTCCGGAAGTCTCCCGACTGGGAACCCTGGCTTGCGGCCTTCGGGCCTCTCGACAACGCAAGGAGCAAGCTCATGCAGAGGACTTTTACCACTGACGACGTGACGATCCGCGATGTGCCCACCACGCCGGTGGCGATCATGGAGCATCGGGGCGACCCGGCGACGCTCGGCGCCACCATCCAGCGGTTCATCGCGTGGCGCAAGGCAGCTAACCTGCACCCCAGGACAAGTCCGACCTTCAATGTCTGGCGTTCCGAGCGGCGTCCTGCCTCGCCCGCCGATTATAGCGTGGACCTCTGTGTCGGGACCGACCAGCCGATCGAGGCGAACGGCGAAGAGATCAAAGCCGGCGAGATCCCTGGCGGACGCTGCGCGGTGCTGCGCGTCGTCGGCAACACCGACAATCTGGAGCCCGCCGCGCTCTACCTTTATCGCGACTGGTTTCCGGCCAGCGGCGAGGAAGCACGCGACTTCCCGATTTATTGCCAGCGGCTGGGCTTCTTCCTGGAGGTGCCGGAGCATGAGGCGGTCGCGGACCTGTTTTTGCCGCTGAGATAGCTGCCCTCTGACGGCGGCCTGGGTGCCATGCAATCGATCAGGATGGCGGCCAGGCCGACGATCACAAGACTAAGGCGCGGCGTCATGCTGCGCCTTGCTTTGATCGAGACGGCCGAGGATGCCCTCGGTCATGACGTTCTCCCTCATGAATTGATTGATCGCGCTGCGGTAAGCTGCATAGTCGCGCTCGCCGAGCACACGGCGCAATTCCGCTTCATGATGCGAAGCGATCTCCTGCCCGCGGCGGAGATATCCGTTCATATCCCCATTGCCCTTGCAGTAATCAAGGAAACTGCCGAGGCCACGCTGTGCGGTATCGGCCTGGATCGCATCGACCTGCTCAGCCTTCTCCGGACCAAGGAGACGACGGTTGATCGCCTTCACTCCGCCGTTTGAGAACGCCATCATGTCAACCAAATTCGGCGTGTCGGGCAGAATCCGCTGGCGCGTGGCGAAGTTCTTGTTGACTCCGGTTGCGCGCACCGTCGTGTCCGAGCCCGGCGCTATGGTGCGGATCGCCAGCTCGACGATGAAGTTATCGGTATGCTCGATGGTGATTTCCTGTCGATATGACGCCGATCGCGCATAAACCGTGATCGCCGTGCCGCTGCGTTGATAGATCGCAAGGCTTTTGCCGTCTTCCCCAATGGCACAGAGCGAGCGCGCAACGGTCGGGTCGGTATTATAGGTGATCACCGGCGAGGAGATCGTGCCGTCGGGTGCCTCCCCACACCACTGCACCACCTGAACCGGGAAGCTCGGCACGACGGAATTTCGTGAGAGGGCGTCGATCTGGTCGCTGCGCTCGTCCCACGGAGGGTGGCTGGCGTTGGCGTCATCCACCCGGTAGCCCGCCATACGCTGCAGTTGCGTCAGCGCAGCGCGGAACTTGAGCAGGTCGCGTAACGGCTCCGGAGAATAGCCGATGCGCATCAACGCCTCGACACCGAAGCGGTCGGCGGCAAGCTCGTCCGAGCGGCTTTCGGCAGCGGAGCTGGGCCTCCGCAACGTGTGACCCAAAACGTGATGGCCCACCTCGTGCAGGACGATCCAGGCAAGCGTCGTATTCTGAATCACCTGGCTCAGGAGACGCAGGAGCTCCGTGTCGAGCGGAGGGATGCCGGCCCGTTCGATGTCAAAACTCAACTTCGGCGGGGGCAGCCCGGCCAGAGAAGCTGTCCTGAGCTTTCTGCCGAGGTCTTCACTTGCCTTTCTTATAACGGGCTCACTCGCCGGCGTGGTAATCAATCGCGCGGCGACGAAATCCGCTTCTCTCATCATGTCGTAGACGAACGCCAAATCGATCTGGACAAGCGGCCGCCCGTTCAGCCTCGACGCGCTGGCGTTCGGGCTCAGCGACACGACGCGGCGGTCAACGGTCAATGCCACCGCATCCAACAGTCGGTTGATGGTGGGATCGACGCTGACACTCTGAAGCTCCGTCACCGTCTGCCGCAGACTGCGTGTGAGCTGGTCGATCAGGGGCCCTGTCAGTTCCGCCGGCGCCTGCGTTTCGTCACGTTCTGAGGCGCCCACCCGGCGCGGCACCGCGAGCGTCGACGTCAGCCCGAGCAGCGCGATCCGCCGCGAGAGGCCACGATGACGCGGGAGATCAGGGCGCGGCCACACGGATCAACTCGTCACGCAGGGGCAGGAACATGCCCGATGCGGCCGGCCAGTCGTTCGCCCGGGTTTGCTTGAGAACATCGTACAACGCGGCTGGGTTGCGATTGAAAGCGGCAACCAGCAGCCGGGCGATGGAGGTCGCGTCGCCAGTTCGACGTGCGGCGTCGAGCTGTGCGAGTTCAGTGCTTGCGTCGCCGACATGAGTCTTTAGCGCAGGCGTGGTCTGGAGGGTCATGTAAAGCCGGGCGCGCACGGAATCGAATGTGACTTGCGAGCCCACCGGAGCCGATGTCGGCTGCTCCCGCGCCAGCGCCAGCTCAATGGCCGGCGCGATGGCGAGACGCAGCTTCGGATCATCGAGTGACGGAGCGATCTTGAGCGGATCTGATCGCCATAGCGCGAGCAAGGCGGCGCCGGCCTTGTCGGGATGTCCTTCACGTAGCGCGGTCTCCACCGGCGCAGCTTCGCCCTCGGTGCCGAAACGAGCGGTGCTCGCACTTTCAAGTGGTCCAAGCGGCAGCTCGGCCTGACGGAAAATTGCGAGCGCGATGACGGCCAGACCGGCAACGCCGAACACCAGTCCGGGCGACGCCGTCACAACCTTGAATCGCATGCTGGTGATCGCGCCTTGACCTTCGAAATTCGCGCTCACGCCGCGTTCGATCAGCGAGCGGCCGATCAGGCACAGGCCAAAGCCGATCGCCAAATAGGCAACCCGCAACGCCACAATGGCTGCAATCAGCTCGGTCGTCATGGCGCGGGGACGATCCGAGAATTGTCAGGCCGCATCGGGCGGGAAGGATAGGCGTCGATCTTGCCGATCGACGAGCTTCCTCCAGCAAGCGCGGTATCGACAATGAGTTCAAGGACGTGGCGGCGAGAACCTGCAGGCATGTCCTATCTCGCAATGATGAAGAACCACCCCATCGCCAGTCTAGATTCGTCCCCGCCGACTGCGCATCACCCGATCGGGCGATGTGACCGAAAATGTTGCTTGCTGTTATCGCCGCTCCCGTTGGCGGCGCGATGCGGCCCGCTGGCGGCGGCAAACGGACATCAGTCATCCCGGTCCTAAACCAGTACAGGTGTATCGGGTGCAGTCCCGCAGAGCCCGACCCTGTATCAATCGAACCAGCCGCGCCGCCTGAACCAAAGCAATGGCAGCACGCCGCTGGCTATGATGGCCAGCCAGGCCAACGGATAACCAAAGCTCCAATTGAGCTCCGGCATGACCTTGAAGTTCATGCCCCAAATCCCGACGAGAATGGTCGGCGGCACTCCGACGACCGAAACGATCGTCAATATCTTGAATAGTTCATTTTGCTGTATGTTGATGAACCCCAGGATCGCGTCGAGCAGCAGCTGGATTTTATCCGACAATCTCGTCTCGTAGTCGCTCAGGGAGGCCACGTCCTTGGTCACGGCTTCGAGCCGCCGTTTTGAAGCTGGCGTAATCCATTCGCTGCCGATTTCACCGGAGAAGGATGCGATTCGACCGACGTTCAGAAGAACGTCACGGGCCTTCGCCAACCGATCGGACAGTTGTCCGATACTTTCCAACGCCTCACGCATTCTTCTGCTGGAGCGGACCGGACGTTTGCTCCGAACGAGCCCACCCCTGAAAACGGATTTGGACAACGTATCGACGGTCGCGCCAAGCTGCTCGAGCACGTCGGCTCCGCGATCCACCATGGCTTCGAGCAGGCTGGTGAATACGCACATTCCATTCTGCAAGTCGGTGTCGGTTTCCATTTGTTTGGCGACGTTGTCGAACGTCGACAAGGGCCAAAAGCGCACAGTGACAAGCACTCGCGGGCCGATGATGAAGCCTATCGAAGTGAGCTCGGCTTCATTGTGATCGTTCAGTCGCACGGAGGGTGAACTCAGGTAGAGCGTGTTGTGATCGAATACCAGCCGATGTGACGCTTCGATGTCGCTCAACGACTTTTCGGAGGGAACTCGTATCTTGAGCCGCTGCTCGACGAATTTTTTCTCGTCCTCGGAAGGATTCCAAAGGTCGATCCAGATGATTTCAGAGGGAATATCGGCACTCAGGCTGCGCCAATCGTCATTTGGCCAACGATATAATTTAAGCACGCCCAAGCTCCATGTTTCCAGACAGGCGAGCGGGAAATGCTGCAACCGCCGCCCGCCCGACCTTCTCTAACAATACTGGATTGAGCCAAGTTCCCGGCTCACCGTTTTCGCCGCTTGCGTCCCCCATCAAGGCGCATCGTCCTTTGCTTCGACGGTCCGTCTCCAACTGAAGACGTGGAAGGCCGCGAGAACGGGCTCGAGCAGGAGGAGGCCGATGACGATGCCGCCAAGCCGGGCAATGCCGGCGTCCGGATCCGGCGCGATATAGCTGTCGGGTACGAGCGCGACCAGCATGGCCAGCGTAAACTGAGTGCCGCTGTAGGCGAGCGGGCTTGCTCCGTTCTCGATGTGCCGGCCCAGCATCACGCCGAACAGAGAACCCGCGATGAGAATGGGGGCGGATCCCCGTGCGATCAGCAGGGTTGCGCCAGCGAGGAGCGCGCCGCAGGCACAGCCGAACACCCGCAGCACCATTCTCCGGCTGACCGTCAGATATCCGCCGCCACCCAGGCGGTTCACCGGCACCATCATCACCGCCATGATGGAGACCGCCGCCTGGCTGAGCTCTGGCAGTCGCCAGAGTTCATGCAGCAGCGGCAACAAGGCCATGGCGAGCGCGGCCTGGCCGGCGTGCCGCGCAGCGTCCGGATGCCAACCCGCAATAGCCGGGCTTGGCCGTATGTCGGCCGGCCACCTCTGCCGGAGCGTCAGCGTCGAGAGCATGCTGACCAGGACACAGGCCGTGGTGCCGGCAAAGACTTCCAATATTCTTGACGACGCGAAAGCCAGCAGCTCGGTCGTGGAGTGGGGGTATCCGAGAACGATCATCGCAAAGGTAAGACCGATGAACAGGAGGCCATACGCATATCGGTGTGTCAGTGCTCCATACAGAGAGCAGCCCCCGATCAAGGCCAGCGCAGCGGACAAGGCCAGTGGATGAGCGGCCACGATCGGGAAGCTTGCGACGGCAATCGCCGCGCCGAGGGCCGTTCCGATGATTCTGAGGATGCCACGCCGCAGGCTTTCCGAGACGTGCCCGCGCATGACCATGAAGCCGGAGAACGCGGCCCAGGAGATGTTCTTGGCGCCGACCAGATGGCCGAGCACGATGGCGAGAGCCACCGACAGGACGCACTCGATTTCGTCCACCATCCTTGGGCCGGGCGTCAGGAAGGCTTTCGCCTCGGCCGCCAGTTGGGCTCGCGCGCTCCTGATCGCCTCGTCGTAATGCCGCACCAGTCAGTGCCTCACGCCTTCTGGTCGGCGGGCCATGCCGCCGATTCCGAGGGTTGGCTGGTGATGACGGGCTTGCCGATCCAGATCGCAAGGCAGGCGGCAATCAGGAACACGCCGGCCTCGGCGGCGAAGACCAGCGTATAGGAAAGAGAGACCGACGGCAGCAGGTGCCGCGCGGTATCGCTCGCGACCGTGCCGAGAAAGCCGCCGATGGCATAAGAGATGGCCTGCGACGCGCCCCATAGTCCCATCCGCGTGCCCTCGCGGTTGCGATGTCCGGCGCCGACCAGATTCATCATCGCGCCGATGGCCGCGATCGAATAGAGCCCGCTGGTGATCCCCAGCACCAGGAACGATGCGCGCAATGGCCAGCCGGGGCCGACCGCGGCGGCAGACGCAATATTCAGGAGTCCAAATGCGGAGGCGATGCAGCCGAGCACGATCCATGGCGTGGTGCGCGTGCGCCATGCCGGGATCAGCCGGTGCAGCACAGGCACCAGGATCATGCCGATCATCGTGCCGGTGTGCTGGAAGCCGGCAAGCTTCGTCGTCTCGCCCGGCGTCATGCCGAACACCGCGCCGGCGAACGGCTCCAGGATCAGGTCCGGTGCGCTGTAGGCCAGCATCGAGATGAAAATGAAGATCGCGAAGCGGCGGGCCTGCTTCTCGCTCCAGATTTCGGCCAGCTCCTCGCGAAAGCTGGATTTGGGCGGCTGCGTCTCGCCGGCGCGATCGTCGGCGGACGGCTGCTCGCCCTCGATGCTCCATACGCCGACCAGCGTCAGGACGAGCGCGATCGCCGACACCGCCGCGGAGACCGCCACGAGCCTTGTGCCGGAGAACGGATCCAGTGCATGTCCCGCCGCCGCGGTGGTCGCGATGAAGCCTGTGACCATCATGGTCCAGGCGATCGAGGCGGCCGCGCTTCGGCGCGACGGATCAGTGCGCTTGGCGAGCAGGACCAGCAGCGAGGTGCCGGCCGCCGAAACGCCAATGCCGATCATGATAAAGGCGACGACGGCGAGCGCGATGCCGAGCGCGAGTTGCGTCGCCATCCAGGCGGTCGCCACCGCGGCGAGCGCGCCGCCTGCGGCATGCAGCACCATTCCACCGACGATCCATGGCGTGCGGCGGCCACCGAGATCGGAGCCGTAGCCGAGGCGCGGACGAAGCAGCTGCATCGCATAGTGCAGGCCGATCAGCAGGCCGGGCAGCATCGAGGGCAGCGCCAATTCCACCACCATGACGCGGTTGAGGGTTGCCATGGTGAGAACGGTCACCGAGCCGAGCGCGGTCTGCACCAGGCCAAGCCGGACAATTCCGAACCACGAAAGCGGCTGCGGACGATTCGGCGTCATGAAGTCAAGCCGGCCATGCGGTCGCTCTCGAGACAGGTGGGATCAGGCGCGATGATGATGCCATGTGCGGCGGGTCTGTAAAGCAAGGGCGAGGGGCGGGGCTGACCCTCGCCGGGGGCTGATCCCTCGCCGCTGAGGGCCATCAGGCTCCCAAAACCCCTATTTTTGCAGGGTGCGGGCATGAATTAGTGGATTTTCGGCCGGAATTCGCAACAAATCTGTGAAGAACACCCTTGTTTCCTGCTCCACTCGGCTATTGTCTCTGCGGTCCGAATCGAAGGAGTCAAAATGGCCACACAACTTTCCAAGTCTCAGATCATCGAGAAAATTGCTACCACGACCGAGCTTTCCAAGCGCGACGTCAAGAACGTGATGGAAACGCTGGTCGATGTCGGCCACAAGGAGCTGAAGAAGAACGGGATCTTCCTGGTTCCGGGCTTCGCCAAGTTCGTCGTCGTGAAGAAGCCCGCCACCAAGGCGCGCAAGGGCACCAACCCCTTCACCGGTGAAGAAATGATGTTCAAGGCCAAGCCGGCTCGCAAGATCGTCCGAGCAAGGCCGGTCAAGGCTGCCAAGGACGCTGTCTAAGGCGCAAAAAGAAAAGGCCCCCGCAAGGGGGCCTTTTTGTTCGATTATCTTTGGTTCCTTAAGGAGGAATCGGATCGAACGAGCTGATTATGCACCGCAGCCGCGCGCCGTTGTAGCACGTGATTTCCTGGCGATGACTGCTGCACAGTGTCCGGTGCATGGCGTGCCGTTTACCGACGCCCCAAAGAAGCTCCTCATCCTGAGAGGCTGTGACCCTATTTCAAGTTTAGCAGGTTCTGCGCGAAGGATTGGCTGCTGCGAGCCGAGCGGAAGGTTGGGGTTGATGGCTGGCTTCAGGCCATCGCCTGCAGCATG
>Ga0153954_1000605_pt1 | contig 26816 bp, 21 predicted proteins | sample TSFL038MetaG_FD_102277 | JGI IMG/M metagenome (GOLD analysis project Ga0153954, IMG submission 102277) | Attine ant fungus gardens microbial communities from Florida, USA - TSFL038 MetaG | ecosystem: Host-associated > Fungi > Mycelium > Unclassified | place: USA: Florida, Wekiwa Springs State... | reverse complement strand
GCGCCGCCGATGCCTTGCAGACAGCCGCCGACCACCTGGCCTTCCACGAGCTTGGGGTTGACCGCCCGTCCGACCTCCTGGGCCACGACGTAGCGTTCGATCGAGACCGCGCCAGTGGCGCGGTCGACGGCCACCACCGCGATGTGCACGCCGTATGCGAATGCCAGCATGTCGGTGTTGTACCAGCCCTCCGCGGTCAGGCCCGGAGCACGGTCTCCCAAGAGCGGCGATCCCGGGGTCACGCGGCGCGCGATCTCGGCGAGCGAGATGGATGCGCCGATCTTGCCGCGCACGGTGACGAGACCATCCTTGATGTCCAGATTGGGCGCCGGCGTCTGCAGTAGCTCTGACGCGAACGAGAGTGCCTTTTCGCGAAGCTTTTGAGCGGTGACATGCACGGCGTTGCCGGTCAGTACGGTGGCGCGCGACGCGTGCGCGCCGATCCCATGGGCGATCCGATCGGTCTGTCCGTGGATCACGCGCACATCTTTGTAATCCACGCCAAGGGTCTCGGCGCAGATTTGGGCCATAACGGTTTCAAACCCCTGGCCGACCGACGCGCCACCGGTGACGAGCTCGACTTTTCCCCTGCTATCGATCGTCGCGCGCGCGCCGTCGGCCGGACCCCTGCCGCTTTCGTCGAAGAAGATGCTCATCCCAACGCCCACGAGCTCGCCGGCGTTGCGTCTGCGTGAAAGCTCTTCCTTCAGTGCATCGAACCGAATGGCTTGCAGCGCCTTCTGCAGAAGGCGCGGATAATCGCCCGAATCGAGAACCTGAGTCTCCACGCCCGGCTGATCATACGCGCGTCGAAAAGGCATCTCCTCAGGTCGAATCAGGTTGCGACGACGGATTTCGGCGGCGTCGATACCGAGTTTGCGTGCAGCCACGTCGAGCAGGCGTTCCCGCACGAACGTGCTTTCATAGCCGCCCGGCGCGCGATAGGTCGCGGCTGGGGTTTTATTTGTCAGCATGAAATGACCGACTCCGCGATAGGCCGGCACGCGGTAGGGGCCGGGGATCGACCACAACGTCCGGTCCATCACGCGGGCGCCATGGGTGCGGATATAGCCGCCCTGATCGTGAAAGAATTCGTCCTCGATAGCCAGAATCCGGCCCTCCGCATCGACCGCAAGGCGCGCGCGGTGGCGCTGCTGACGCGAATGGTTCGCCGCGATCAGGTGCTCGCGCCGGTCCTCGATCCATTTCACCGGCCGGCGCAGCCGCATCGCGGCCACGCACACCAGGACGTCTTCCGGATAGAGCTCACCGCGAACCCCGAAGCCTCCGCCGACATGAAGCTCGTGCAGGTGCAGCGAATTGGGTGCGCGCCCAAGCATTTTCACCAGGGTATCGCGATTGCGATGCGGCACTTTGGCGGCGCCGTAGAGGCGCAACATGTCGAGCCCCGGATCGTACGTGCCGATCGCGCCGCGCGTTTCCATCGGCACAGCCGAATGCCGGCCGAGCTCCAGGTCGAGTTCGACTACCGTATGCGCGTCGGCGAACGCCCGATCCACATTGCCATAGCCGTGGCGGAGCACCGTCGGCTCGGTGGTGTGTCCGTCGTCGAATTGGGCCGGCGGATCCGACGCAGACAGCAGGACAGGAAGCGAATCGATCTCGAGGCCGACGATATCCGCCGCATCCTCAGCCGTGTATGCATCGGTGGCAAACACCGCCGCCACCGGCTCGCCGACGTAACGCACCCGCTCGCGCGCGAGCACGGGCTGACGGTAGCTCAGCAGCGCCGCGGCGGAAGGATCGCGAAAATCGACCGGCGGGACGTCGCGGACGTCCGCGCTGGTCCACACCGCAACGACACCCGGAATGGACAGGGCTTCCGTGGCATCAATTCTTACAATTCGGCCGTGGGCAACCGGCGACCGCACCAAGCGCATATGCAGCTGGAGCGGCAGCGACATGTCCGCGACGAAGCGGCCCGATCCCGTCACCAGAGCGATATCCTCAAGTCGATCGACCGGCCGCCCAATCGCCATCGCAAATCCTTGTCGTGATCGCCATCAACCCGAGGCAGATGAGCCGTGGCAACATAGCACTTGAAATATGCTTGGAAACGTTTTTCTATGCAAAAGTCGGTGGATGCATCGGCAAGCGGAAGCGGTGAAGATAGCATCGTCAGCCAACGGAACGCCTATCGGTATCGCACGCGTCGGATCTTCATCTGGTCGGTTAGCGACGACCTGCTGAGGATCGTCAATCTGTAGTCCATCGGGAGGACCTTTGTGATGGCCAGTCTGGACACTCTGTTGCGGGACCTCGTAACCGCCAATCATATCTTGGCACACGAGGGTGTCACGGACGCGCTCGGGCATATCAGCGTGCGCCACCCGGATCGTCCGGATCGATTTTTCCTGTCGTGCTCGCGGAGCCCCGAACTGGTGCAGCCTGAAGACATCATGGAATTCGATCTGGATTGCAATCCCATCGAACAGCGCGGGAGGCCGATGTATTTCGAGCGTCCGATTCACGGCGCGATATACAAAGTGCGTCCCGATGTGCAGTCGGTCGTGCATAACCACGCTTATGAAACCATCCCGTTCGGCCTGACAAAAAAGCCTTTGCAGGCTTGCGTTCATCCCGCTTGCGGAATCGGAACGCACGTTCCCATTTGGGACATCCGTGACGCGTTCGGCGACACTGACATGCTCATTACCAACAAGGAGCGAGGCGATGCCTTGGCTCGAGGTTTGGGCCAAGACAATGCACTGTTGCTGCCGCGGCACGGCTGCGTCGTGGTCGGCAGCAGCTTGAAGGTGGCAACGCTGAACGCCGTCTATTTCAAGATCAATGCCAGTTTGGTGCTCAGCTCGATGATGCTCGGCGGCGAGATCGGCTATCTGACCCCGGGGGAGATCGAGCTGACGAAGAAGCTCGTCTACAGCGACAACTCCGTGCAAAGAATGTGGGATTATTGGTCGCGCCGTTGCGGCGATGGCGGCTGAGGTTGCGGACGCCAACGGCGTTGCCGACGTGGATCTCACGGCGGCGCGCTGGACAAAATTGCAGAGGGCCTGAGTATCAAACGACTTGGTCGAAGAACGACCTGGCGAGCACTGGGAGATTGCGATGAAGTGGCTTTGGAGCGTAACGCTGCTATGCTTTTCAAGTCTGAGTTTCGTCGCCAACGCCCAGAACTACCCCAACCGTCCAGTCAAAATCGTCGTTCCCTATGCCCCCGGGGGGACTGCAGATACGTTGGCGCGGAAAATCGCGCCGCACTTGAGCGGCTATCTGGGCCAGCCCGTCGTGATCGACAATCGACCGGGCGCCGCAGGACTCATCGGTGCGAGCGTACTCCAGCAATCGCCTCCGGACGGCTATACGGTCGGCATGCTCGCGACGCCGCATATCGCGACCCCGCCCGACGCGGGCGCCAGCTTCGATCCGACGCAATTGAAGGCCGTTTCGCTGGTTGCGATCGTGCCAAGTCTGGTCTGCGCCAATCCGTCGGTGCCCGCGACTTCGGTTTCGGAAGTCATCTCGCTCGCGCGCGCCAAGCCCGGACAATTGACCTACGGAAATCCGGGGACCTACTCCGCCGGTCATTTGGCGATGGAGCTGTTCAAGCAGCGGGCTGGCGTGGATATCCGGGCAGTCCCCTACAGAGGCGGTGCTCCGGCATTTCAGGATCTGCTCGGTGGCCAAATCAATTTTGCCATCAGCGGCCCGTCCAATTGCCTCCCGTTTCTTGAGACAGGCCAACTTCGCCCGATTGCCACAACCGGAGCCAAGCGTTCGACTGCCGCGCCCAGCGTTCCGACCTTTGCTGAAAGCGGCCTGCCCGGCTTCGAACTGAATGAGTGGTGGGGCATTCTCGCGCCGCTTAACACGCCTCCGGACATTGTCGCTCGCCTCAACAAGGACATTAACCGTGCAGTCCAGGAACCGGAGGTTCGGGAGTTCTTCATGAAGCTGGGCGCGGAGCCCCAGAATATCTCGGCGGAAGAGTTCGGTACGTTTTTTGCTAACGAAACCAAATCTCTGAAAGCGTTGGTCAGTTCGCTGGGTGTCAAATCGGCCAACTGACCGCGCGTCCGCTTGTGTCGCCAGGCTGAGACGCCCTCGGTTGAGGGGGCCTTGCGGAACAACGTTGCTCGGCGTCAAACGCGGAGCGAAAGTCCTCCGCCACGGGCAGGCGTCGTGAAGACCGCTGCCTGCAGCCAAGCGGCGCGAAACGCCGCACGGCTTCGGGACGAGCATCGCACTGCGGACTGGCTAGCGCCCAAGGCCAAGCAGCATGCGCTGATGTCGTCCGAATCGCGTCGCTCGACTGGTGAACCGTTTCATTTCAAGCGGCGACCCGTTAAGGTTCAACGCTGTGCCTTCGAATGGAATTGCTGATGAAAGTCGTCTTTGGCGAGCCGGACAAGATGTTTCGCTTGATCGCCGAGGCACTCGCCCCGTCCCCCGACGGCAAGACGTTTCTCCAAGAGTTCTATCTGACCGAGTGCGTCGATCCAGTCGGCATGTTGCGGGCCTGGTCGGCGCGGCACCAAGTGCCCTCGGGCATCACCATATCGCATTGCTCCCGGCCCGAAGATCTGAAAGCGATGCTGGCCGACGCCGATGTCCTCGTCATCGAGAACGGGAAGGTGGGGATCGAGGAACTCGCGCACGCATCATCGCTCAAGCTCATCCACACCTTCGGGCTCGTGGCGAACGACATCGATGACGATGCCTGCCGAGCGCGGGGGATCGCCGTCCGCAAGCTTGATCGGCATTCCAATCGCATGGTCGCCGAACACGTCGTGATGCTGATGCTTGCACTGACCCGCGGGCTCGACGGATCGCGCGAGGGTGCGCGCCGTGAGTCGGCGTTGCAGCCGAGCGGATGGGCGTACAATTGGCCCGCTTGTCAGGGTATCAACGGTCTAGCAGGACGTACCATCGGCCTTATCGGGCTCGGGCAGGTCGGTGCACTGGTTGCCCGTTACCTGCAGCCGTTTGGCGTCACTCTGCTTTACACGCGGCGGAGACGCGATCGCGCCGCGGAAGACCAGCTTGGAATCGTCTACGCCCCCCTGGACGAGCTGGTGTCGGAATCGGACGTTGTCTCGCTTCATGTGCCCGGAAATGCTCAAACGAACAAAATGATAAATGCCGAGTTGCTCTCGCTTGCGAAACCGGGCATGTGCATCGTCAACACCGCCAGAGGTTCGATCATCGACGAGGATGCGCTTGTGGCCGCGTTGAGAGTCGGAGCAGTCGGCGGAGCTGCCCTCGATGTCTTCACAAGCGAGCCGTTGCGGTCCGATCATCCGCTGCGTAGTCTGAAGAACGTGATCCTGACGCCGCATGTTGCTGCAGGCACTCGCGACGAGGCGTGGCTCGATCGCGAGATCGGGCCTCTCGTCGACACCGTTGTGTCCGTACTAAAGCCACGCTAGGGCTGCTGGCCGCATGTCATCACGCGATCCCTACCGGCTGAGCGAAGCGACTTCGTCCTGGGCAAGCGGCTATCGCGACGGTTCCCTGCCCGAACCGGTCGTCGAAAGCACCAAGCTGCGCGTGCTCGATATCATCGGGTGCATGCTTGGCGCGCGAGGCCATCCCGACGTTGCCAGCACAAGGAGGGTTGCAGCCGAGGCATTTCCCGGCATGCAGACGCGCTCCGTTGCATTTGCCGATGCGACATCGATAGCAGGCGCCGCGCTCATCAACGGGACGGCGGCCCTGGTCCTCGAATTCGACGACTCGCATCTGGAATCTGGGCTGCATTCGAGCAGCCCTGTCATTGCGGCGGCGCTTCCGGTCGCGCATGTGCACGAATGCCCGGGGCGCAGGTTCATTGCTGCGGTGGCCATCGGCAACGAGATGACGTGCCGGCTCGGCCTCGTGGCTCCAGGCAAATTTCACCAGAACGGATTTCATCCTACGGGCATCTTCGGAACGTTCGGAGCGATATTTGCCATTGCTCGCTGCCTGAGCTTTGACGCGTCGAAGACGGCGGACGCAATTGGGATCGGCGGGAGCCTTTCGAGTGCGCTGATGGCGTCATGGGAGGACGGCAGCGCAGCGAAATCCTTGCACGCCGGCTTCTCGGCGCTTGCGGCTGTCAACGCGAGCTTCTGCGCAAAGAACGGAGTTAGCGGACCGCGGGGGGTGTTTGACGGACGCCTCGGGTTTTTCAAGGCCCACGTCCAGGACAAAAGCAACTTGTTCGCCTTCGGCAGGGTCACTGATGGTCTGGGCGATGACTGGGAGCTGCTCAAAATCGCTCCAAAGGCCTTTCCGTGCGGGCATTACATCCAGCCGCTGATCGACGCTGCGCTGGTTTTGCGCCGGCAACACGGGATCGTGCCAGAGCAAGTTGTTTCGATCTCATGTTGGATGCCTGCTCATGTCATTCCGCTGGTCGCAGAGCCTGTCACGGAGAAGCGGCGGCCGAACACGTCGTTCCATGGACGGTTCAGCCTGCAGCATTCCATGGCGGAGGCAATGATCCAAGGGACGCTGGGCAAGAACAGCTTCGACACTGGCAACCTGAAAGATCGCCGATATAACGACCTGGCTGACAAGGTTCATGCCGTCGTCGATCCGTTCGCGACTGACCGAAGCCAGCTTGGGGGACGTGTCGAGATCGAGCTTGAAGGCGGACGCATAGTGACCTTCACGGTCGAGCACATGCGCGGCATGCCGCAGAACCCGATGACCGCGGAAGATATTGTGCGCAAATTTCGTTCGAATGTTAGTGATTTCATGCCGGACAGCCAGAGCGACCGGATCGTGGACATCGTCATGTCGCTGGATCGCATGAACGATCTTCAACCATTGATGACGCAGTTCGGGCTGCTGCGGTCCGAGAGTCAGCCGGCGCGGCGATAGTGCTGTGCGCCGCTGCGGCCTAATATCGCCATGCGGCTATTTCTGCCCCGGCTTTTCAAACCAGCGCGCCATGGTCAAAAGCCGGGCGTCGTTGTCCCGGCGTCCTACCAACTGGACGCCGAGTGGCATGCCGCTGGGTCCTATGCCGATTGGCAGCGTGATGACCGGGCCGTAGAGTGCCGTCCAGAAACGGTTAAAAAGAGCATTCCCCGTGGCCTCGAGTCCTCGCGGGGCTTCGCCGAGCGTGCTCGGATAAAGGATGGCATCGCACCGCTGAAAGATCCGATTCATCTGCGCGCGCGCCCGTTTCGCGGCCTCTCGCATGGCGTCATATTGCTCAATTGATATAGCGCGACCAGCTTCCAGCCTTCCTCTTAATGCAGTTGAGAGGTGGTCGCGGTGCGTTTGGTACTCGAAGAGAAGCGCCTGTCCCATCTCAAAGTATTCAATCTGATGGTGCGCGTGATCAAGGTCGGCAATTTCGGCAGGCTCTGCGACATCCTCAATAATTGCACCCGCCTCCGCTGCGCGATTGATGAATTCCTCAAAAGCGGCAAGCGTTGACCCGTCGGCTTTGTCTAAGGCCGCATTTCTCCAGACTGCGAAGGATGGGGGTTCGATCATTGCAGTGTTTGCCGCATTCGTGCGTCCCATGAGCGTCATGGCCAGGAGTGCTGCATCGTCCACACTGCGTGCCATAACGCCCACGGTGTCGAAGGACTCAGACAAGGGCTTGACGCCATGCCTGTTTATCAAACCGAAAGAGGGCTTGTAGCCGACGATGCCGCAAAAGCTCGCTGGGCGAATGACGGATCCGCCTGTTTGCGTGCCGACGGCCAATGGCACCATAAAATCTGCTACTGCTGCGGCAGATCCACTCGAAGACCCGCCCGGCGTTCTCTCGGTATCCTTTGGGTTGGCCGTTTTGCCTGGATAGCTCGACGCAAATTCTGTCGTGACCGTCTTGCCCATGATGATGCCGCCAGATTGGCGGATGCTGGCAACGCAAGCGGCATCCCAGGCCGGGCGATGGTTCTTGTAGATCGGCGACCCATAACAGGTCGGCATGTCGACCGTTGCGATGATGTCCTTTATGCCGACCGGGACGCCGCGCAGGGCCCCACCTTCGGGGCGGCGATCAACCTGCTTCGCCTGCGCGATAGCCTTCTCGGGGTCTAGGAACGCCCACGCGCCCACTGCATCTTCCCGAGCCGCGATCCGTTCCAGGCAGGCGCGAACGACCGCTTCGGCGGTCAAGTCGCCACTATTCGTGAGGCGGCTGATGTCGCGCGCACTCAGGTGTTGGATATCGGTCCCGGTCAACTCAGGCTCATTCGTCAGAAAGTGCTTCCGCTGGCGAGATAGTGCCGAATGATCTCTTCGCCAGTCGCGAACCAGACGCGATCGTGCGACCGGATATACTGAAGCGCGCGATCGAGCGCTCCGATGCGGTGCGGTACCCCGATCATGAAGGGATGAAGGCAGATTGACATCACGCGGCCTGACTGGGCGCCCTCGCGATACAGCACGTCGAACTGTTGTTTGATCATGGCTTCGAATTCGTCGCCCGTGCCGAAACGGTAATAGATCTGGGGCGAGTCGTTGATCTCGTATGAATAGGGAATGGATGCAATTTGGCGACCGTTTACGTTCATCATGTAGGGTTGATCGTCATTGACCCAATCGGCGACGTATAGGCAGCCCTCGTCGATAAGGTAGTCGAGCGTATTCCAAGTCTCGGCCAGCGCGGAGCCCAGCCAGCCAACAGTTTTGCGGCCGCTCGCTTGCTGGAGCTTTTGGAGTGCATTGCGAATGACCGCCCGCTCTTGTTCCGGCGGGATGGCATTCAGTCGTTCGGTATTGGTCTTGTTGTGACCGACGAGCTCCCAATTGAGGCGAACAGCTTCCTCGATGATCTGCGGATGGTAGTCACAGATATCGCTATTGACGGTCGCTGACGCGCGAATACCGTATTTCGTCAGGACATCCATGATGCGCCAAATGCCGACGCGGTTTCCATAGTCGCGTTGCGACCAGGGCCGGACGCTGGGCACGGGTCCTTTGCCTTCGAACGGATGGCCAGACAAGGGATCCTTCAACGAGAAGAATTCAATGTTCGGGATGATCCAGACGGCAAGCTGAGCATCGCCCGGCCAGGTTATTTTCGGCCGTCGGTTGATTGGGATGAACGGGAAGGGGCCGTAGTCCGAAGGTTCCATTTCACTGCACCTTGATATTCGCCGACGAGACGACTTCGCCCCACTTGGCTGTTTCTTTTTTCATGTAGGCGTTGAACTCTTCTGGCGAACCAGTGAGCGGCAGAACGCCGAGCGTTGTGAATTTCTCTTTGATGTCGGAGGACGTCATGATCTTGCGCAACGTCGTATTGAGAGTTGCGACGATATCGGGCGGCAGATTGGCCGGCCCCAGGATTCCGTACCATGACGTGGCCTCGTAGCCAGGGACGCCTGCCTCTGCAATCGTCGGGAGATCGGGAAGATCAGGCCATCGCTGCTGGCTGGTAACGGCCAGGGCCCGGAGTTTGCCCGACTGGATATAGGGAAGAAGGCCTGCCATATCGGAAAAGATGATGTGAATGCGTTCTGAACCGAGATCGATGAGCGCCGGCCCCAGCCCTCGATAGGGGACATGGACGATGTCGATCTTGGCCATCGATTTGAACAGCTCCGCGGTGAGTTGCAGGGATGAGCCTGTTCCGGAGGAGCCGAAGTAGATCTGGCCCGGCTTCGCCTTAGCAAGATCAATCAGTTCTTGAACCGATTTCACCGGCAAGGATGACGGGACGGCCAGGACGAACGGGCCCGTCGCGATCTGCATGATCGCGGTAAGGTCGCGCGTCGGGTCGAAATTCTTCGAGGAATACAAGCTCGGATTGGCGGCCATCGTACTGGTTGCGCCGATCATCAGAGTGTAGCCATCTGCGGGCGACTTGATGACACTGTCCGTCCCGAGTGTGCCGCCTGCACCGCCCTTGTTCTCGATGACGAGTGCGACCTTGAGCGTCTTGGCCAACTGGTCGCCGATGAGGCGGGCGATGACATCATTGCTACCTCCTGGCGCGAACGGGACGACGAGGTGGATCGGTCGCTCAGGGTAGGCCGCTGCTTCCGCGCGCGTCCATGCCAAGCCCCCCGCGGCGACACCGCCGAGCAGTTGGACGCAAAATAGGCGTCGGTTCATCGTCAATTCTCCTCTGTCGTCTTACCCATTAAGCTTGCGCAACCTGAACAAGATCACCGTTTATAGTCAGAGCCGCTCCAAGCTTGGCGCTTCGTGTCGCCAAATCCATGAACGTCTCTTCTTCCCGCGTTGCGCTGCTGAAATACGATTCGTTCCGATCATTCGCGCGAACGAAACGCAAATCCCATTCAGACACGGTCCCGCCATTGAGTGTCGCGTCAATCATGAGCCCGATCCAGCCGGCGTGCTTTCGGCCGAGGTGACCGGTGTTGAAGGTGAGATTACCCATGCCGTAGAAAATGGGTTTTCCTTTGTAGAACGCGATCGGCAGCGGATAGTGCGGCCCATGCCCCATGACAACGTCGGCGCCTGCATCGATCGCGGCCTGAGCGATATCCTTCATGTATTGCAATGGTTCGCGACCTAAGCCCCAATGGCAGGACGCAACAAGAACATCGACCTTTGGGCGAAGCGTCTCAATATCGCGCGTGAACTCCGACAGGTAGTCTTTGTCGGCCCAGGTCAATACGACCGGAGGGATGCCCGGGCGGTTTGCCGGCGGCATGTGCGGCGTAATGCGTCCCATTGGTACGTGGTAGGCCGTATGTCCCTTCAGCACGGCGATGCCGGGCGAATCTCCCAGAGCTTCGTGATCAGTTGGCCAATAGACGGAGCTGCGTTGGAGCGCACCGAACCGCACACCGTTGCGCACGAAAATCACCGGCGCATAGGCGGCCGTTCGATTTGCGCCTCCGCCGGTATGCGGAATCCCGATCTCGTCGAGCCGCGACATCGAGGCGGAGATATTGTCCCAGCCGTAGTTCACGTTGTTGGCGATGCCGACGGCATGGATACCGGAGCGTTGCAGCGCCTCTCCGCCGATCATTGGATCGGCAAAGAATCCTTCGTTGGAGTGCGACTGCGTTTGGACCTTAAGGCAGCATTCAAGATTTGAGAACACGACGTCGGCGGTATGCAGATGGTCGGCGACGTGGCGGAATGGCGTTGCCGGATCGGTGACACGCATCAGGTTCACGTCGCCGGTCAGGATAATCTTCTGTGGCACGTCGGTCGGCTCTCCGTCGTTGAGGCTGGCGTCAGAAGTCGGTTGAATGTTTGTCAGTCCGCGCTGAGATGGGCTGCTGTAATGACCTTGGACCACTTGCGCGTCTCGTTGGCGATCAGCGCTTCGAAATCGGCGCTGGTGCCGCCCATCGGCGTGCCTTCATTGGCGGCAAGGCGTGCTTTGATGCCGGGGTCGACCAAGGCAAGGTTGACCTCTCTGTTGAGCTTGTCGGTGATGTCGGAGGCAAGTCCCTTGGGGCCGACCAGACCATACCAGGCGACCATGTCATAGCCTTCGATCACTTCGCCGATGGCCGGAGCATCGGGCAGGGCGTCGGCACGTTTCGCGCTGGTCACGCCGAGAACGCGCAGTTTGCCGTCACTGACATAGCTCCTCGCCGAAGAGATCGACGGGAACAGCACGTCCACCTGTCCGCCCAGTAGTGCAACGAGCGCCGGTCCGTTGCCGCGGAACGGAACGTGCGTGAGATCGATGCCGGCCATATACTTGAATAGCTCGCCGCTGAGATGGCCGCCGCTGCCGATGCCGGGCGACGCCATGTTGACCTTGCCCGGATTGGCCTTTGCATAGGCGACGAATTCGGCCAGCGTTTTGGCGGGGAACGATGGGTTCACGACCATCGCATTGGGAATGCTCATGACCCCGACGATCGGGGTCGTATCGCGTATGAAGTCGAAGTTGAGCTTGCGGTAGAGCGTCGCATTCACGGCGTTGGGAATTCCGGCGAGCAGCAGATTATAGCCGTCGGGCGCCGAGCCGATGACGATCTCGGCGGCAATATTCGTGCCTGCGCCGGGTCGGTTGTCGACGATGAATTGCTGTCCGAGCCGGTCGGAAAGCCACTGGGCCATGAGGCGACCGACGATGTCGTTACCCCCGCCTGGCGCGAAGCCGACGATGATGCGCGCAGACCGGGACGGGTAGGTGCCTGCCTCGGCGTGAATGGCGGGCAAGGTCACCGCACCCGCGGCCAGTTGCAGAAAGGCCCGTCGGGGCAGGCGGATGCTCCTCATCTCGTGGTCCTATTCTATTTTGACGCGCAGTGTCCTTCCCCGGGAGAATCGGATCAAGGCAAGGCGCCATGCCAGAAATATGTTATTTCGACATATTCGCATACCTGTTTAGGCATGGAGAGCCCAAATGCAAGTCGTCGATCGGATAGGCCGCCGCGTCAAGCTTCATGACCTTCACGTGCTGATGGCAGTCGTCCAGGTTGGAAGCATGAGCAAAGCGGCGGCGCTGCTCAATACCGGCCAACCGGCCATCTCCCGGTCGATCGCGGACCTCGAGCACGCGCTCGGCGTTCGGCTTCTCGATCGAACGCGCCAGGGCGTGACGCCGACCAAATTCGGGAAGGCGTTGCTCGACGGCGGTACGAAGATCTTCGATGACCTTCGGGAAACCATTAAGACCGTCGAGTTTCTGGCCGACCCCGCCTCGGGCCAGGTGCGTATCGGCGGCAACCCGTTCCTGACGATGACTTTCGTTGCGGCCGCCATAGATCGCTTGTCACGGCGTTACCCGCGCGTGGTTACGCATGTCATAGCCGGAAATATTCGCACCTTGCATCACGAACTGGCTGAAAGAACCGTTGATTTATTGATTACTCGGCGGTTCGGGCCGATCGCCGACGACAGCGTGCACTTCGAGCCACTGTTCGATGATTCTTATTCAGTGGTGGTGAGTTCGGACCATGCATTGGCGCGGCGGCGGCGCGTCGATCTTGCCGAGCTCATGGCCCAGCGTTGGGTGCTGCCTCCTCCCGATGGGCCTCTCGGTTCCGTCGCGCGGGAGGCCTTCCGTGCCAGCGGACTCGACTATCCGCATACAGCCGTCATTGGTCCGGCTGATGTGCGCGTCGGCCTGCTGTCGAGCGGCCGCTTCATCTCGATCCTGCCGAACTCCGGACTGAAATTCGCGGCGCGGCAGACGGCGATCAAAGTGCTGCCGGTCGAATATCCATTCCGTGCGATCGAGGTCGGTATTGCGAAGTTGAAGAGTCGTCCGATCAGTCCGGTCGCTCAGCTTTTCATAGACCGTTGTCGCGAACTGGTTGGCCCACTCGCCAAGGACATGAAGCGATGACGACCTTGCCAGACGGCAGGAAAGTCGGAAGAGTGCCCGCCGTCTTCAACTGACCTCCGAGTGAATGATGAGTTCGACAAAATCATCCGTATCGCTGGCGCAGACGCTGGCAGCCGGCTTGGCGCGTTACGCACTTGACCTTCGTTACGAGGACATCGATGCCTCAACGCTCGAGCGCGTGAAGACGCACGTCATCGACACCATCGGTTGCGGTATCGGCGCTTTCGACGAGAGGCCGGTGCGTATTAGCCGCGACGTGGCGCGGGGCGGTACCGGTGTCGCGACCGTCATTGGCACCGATATCCGCACCAGCGTGGAATTGGCGACATTCGCGAATTGCGCTGCGTTTCGATACCTCGATTTCAATGACACTTATATCGGCCGTTTCTCGACGCATCCAAGCGACCTCATCGCGCCGTGCCTCGCCGTCGCGGAGGCCGAGAGATGCAGCGCGCGGGAGCTGATCGTCGCTATTGTGATCGCCTACGAGGTGAACTGTCGCTTGGTCGATGCCTGTGATATCTCCACGCGCGGCTGGGATCCGACGGTGATGAGCCCGCCCGCAGTGGCGCTCGCGATCGGACGGCTGATGAAGCTGCCGGCGGAGCAGCTGACGCATGCTGTCAGTATTGCCATTAACGATCACGTGCCTTTGGCGCAGACGCGCGTGCAGATGCTGTCGGACTGGAAGGGGCTCTCGGATGCCGAAGCCTGTCGCAATGCGGTGTTCGCGACGAAGTTGGCACGTCACGGTCTGTCGGGGCCCGCGCCGATTTTCGAAGGGCGGTCGGGCTTCTTCCAGCAAGTGTCGGGTCCGGCGACCCTTGCGGTCGATCAATTCGGCGGCGCGCAGGTCGAATTTCGCATCAATCGCTGCACGCTGAAGCGCTATCCGGCTGTAATCTATACGCAGACCGCAGTCGTGGCGGGCGCCGAAGTGGCGCGGCAGGTCGGGCCGCTCGATACCATCACGGCAATCGAGATCGCAACCACGAAGCGCGGCTTGCAGCGGACGGGCAGCGAGATCGAGAAATGGTCGCCAGAGACGCGGGACACGGCCGATCACAGCCTTCCGTATATCACGGCGCGTGCGATGTTCGACGGCGATATCACGCGCGAGACTTTCGAGCCGGCGATGTTCCGCAATCAGCTCGTGCTCGACTTCATGAAGAAGATCACGGTGAAGGAAGATCCGGTGCTGACCGCCCGGCAGGGTGCGGCATCGCCGACGCGCGTGACCGCCATTCTCTCCGACGGTCGGCGCGTCACGCATGAAGCCGATCACGCGCCGGGCTTCGCTGATTGTCCGATGGGCCGTCCGGAATTGGAAAAGAAGTTCCGCGGCAATGTCGGTAAACGATGGACGTCTCAGCAGATTGCGTCGGTGCTCGACACGCTGTGGTCCATGGAAGCGCTGGAGGATATCGCTGGGTTCCTGCGCTCCATGACAGTCGCGGCGGCCTGAGGACTGGCCGTTCAAAGCACGCTCGCGTTGAGCGCGGCTCTGATGTCGGCCGCGAGCGCGAGCAGCGGCCCTTCGAGCGTGCGGATGACGGAAGAGAGCGCCTCGTCGCTGGTCACGCTGACGTTCAGCACATGCAAGGGATGATGGTCCGAGACAATCGGGGCCGCAAGCGCGAACACCTGCGGTTGCCACGAGGCGACGCAATAGCCGCGCCGCGCCACTGAATGGACGGCTTCATCGATCTCGCGTTTCAATTGGCGCCAGCGCGAACGTCGCCTGACGCGAAGACGAGCCATGAAGGCGCCGCGGTCGGCGCGCGTCGCCGCAGCGATCCAGGCGCGACCGAGCGCGGTCAGTTCGATCGGAACGCGCTGCCCTGAGACCACCGAGCGTTGCGAGCCTCTCGAATTGAAGCGCACCGACTCGAGATAGACCATCTCGTCGCCATCACGCAGCGCCAGCCCGACATTGATCCGCAATCGCCGCGCCAGTGCCGTCATCGGCGGCGTCGCCAGGCGGAGCACCGGCGAACCGGAGCGCATGGCATGGCCGAGCGTCAACACCGCCGCGCCAAGGCGATAGGCGCGTTGCGGCGCCGAGTATTCGAGATAGCCGGTCTCGGTCAGGGTCTGGGTCAGGCGGCTGATGCTGGCTCGCGGCAATCCGGTACGCTCGGCGATCTCGCCGTTGCCGAGCAATTCGGTGCCAGGGCGAAACGCGCGCAGGATCGCGATGCCGCGGCTCAGCGATCGGTTCAAGGGCGCAAGACCGTCTCTCTTCATGCAGTGAGCCTAGCCGATGGCGGCCTCTCATTCCACCAGGTGGAATAATGGATCCGTCCCGCCTCCGGCCGCGTGGTAGCATCGCGCTCGCCGTTGCGGGCCTTGCTGCGCGCCGCAAGCTTTCGGACAATACGTACGCGACCCGGAAGCTCTGTGGAGCAAGGCGGTCGGCGACGCGAGAATGTCTCTCGAGTAACAGGACGGACCATGGCAGCACTCGTTGAACTGACGATCGATGATGGCATCGCGATCGTGACCCTGAACCGCCCGGAGGTGCGCAACGCGATCAATGACGAAATGCGCGCCGAGCTCATCGCGGTTCTCGAGCGTATCGGTACCGACGAGGAAGTCCGCGCAGTCGTGCTGACCGGTGCCGGCAAGTCGTTCTGCTCTGGCGGCGATATCGCCGGCATGCGGCAGCGGCTCGACGGCCCGACGGGGCAGGTCGCCTATAACGGCTGGCGCCGTCAGGGGCAGGTGCACAAGAGCGTCAGCCTCCTGCACGGCATGCCGAAGCCGGTGATCGCCGCCGTAAATGGAGCCGCCGCGGGCCTCGGCTGCGACATGGCGCTCGCCTGCGATTTCATCCTCGCGTCGGAGGACGCCAAATTCACCATGAGTTTCGTCAAGCGTGGGCTCGTCTCGGACGGCGGCGGCATGTACTTCCTGCCGCGCCGCGTCGGTCTGCCGCGTGCGAAAGAGATGATCTTCTCCGGTCGCGTCGTCGAGGCCGGCGAAGCGGTGATGATCGGGCTTGCCGACCGGACGGCCGAGCCGGCCAGGCTGCTCACCGCTGCCGTCGCCTGGGCGCGCGAATTAAGCGCTGGTTCGCGACCCGCCATTGCCCTTTCGAAGGCCATTCTCGATCGCAGCATGGAGTCGAGTGCCGACCAGGTCTTCGCGCTCGGTCGCGAAGCGCAGGCCATTTGCTATACGACCGCCGAACATCGCGAATCGGTCATTGCCTTCCTCGATAAGGCCAAGCGCTGATGTCGCTTGCCTCGCTACTGAAGCCGCGGCGCGTCGCTATCATCGGCGCGTCGGCGGACAGGACCAAGCTGACCGGGCGTCCGCTGGCCTATCTGGCCAAATACGGCTTCGCCGGCGAGATCTATCCCGTCAATCCGCGCGCCGAGGTGATCGACGGTCATCGTTGCTATCCGGAGGTTGCAGCCCTGCCGCACGCGCCGGATGTCGCGATCGTGCTGCTGGGCGGCGGCCGCGTCACGGATGCGGTGCGCGAGCTGGCGGCGATCGGCACGCAATCGGCGATCGTGCTCGCCAGCGGCTTCGGCGAAAGCGGCCCGGAGGGGCGCGCGCGGCAGGAGGTGCTGAAGCGTGCCGCCGGTGCGATGCGGTTGCTCGGGCCGAACACGATCGGATTGGTCAACGTGACTGAGCGCATCGTCCTATCTGCGAGCAATGCCCTGGTGTCGGATGACTTGATCGCGGGCGGCGTCGCGTTGGTTTCGCAGAGCGGCGGCATCCTCGGCGCCCTGCTGTCGCGCGCCGATGCCGCGGGCGTCGGTTTTTCCAAGTTGATCGCTACCGGTAATGAATGCGATCTGGACGTGGCGGACTTCATCGACCTGCTGGTGGACGATCCGGCCACGAAGGTGATCGCGCTGTATCTCGAAGGCCTGCGCCATCCAGAGACCTTTCGCGCGGCCGCCGCGCGGGCACAGGCTGCAGGGAAGCCGATCGTCGCCTTCAAGGTCGGCCGTTCGGAGGCGGGCGCGCGCTCGGCCGTTTCGCACACCGGTGCGATGGCGGGGGCCGACGCGGTCTATGATGCGCTGTTCCGCCAATATGGCGTGCTGCGCGGTGAGCGCTTCTCCGATCTGCTCGACATGCCACTCATGCTGGGCTGTGGGCGTGCCCTCAAGGGCAGGCGTCTCGCCATCGTGACATCGACCGGTGGGTCGGCCAGCCTGCTGGCCGACGCGGCCGGGGTTCTCGGCTTCGAGACACCGCCGCCTGATCAAGCAACGGCCGCCAAACTGACCGCGCTCCATATCGAAGGGACGGCACTCGATCGCAATCCGATCGATGTGACACTGGCCGGCGTGAAGTCGGAGACCTTCAGTAAGATCCTCGACTATGTCACCGCGAGCCCGATCTATGACGCGGTCGCCGTGGTGCTCGGCTCGTCCGCCTTGCGGGAGCCGGAAACGGTTGCAGGCCCGCTGCGCGCCGCCGCGGCTGCGTCCGACAAGCCGATCATCGGTTTTGCCAGTCCGCACGCGCCGCAACTGGTGCGCCAGTTGAACCTTGCCGGCGTGCCGACTTTCGCCGCGCCGGAAAGTTGCGCGACCGCCTTGTCGGCGCTCTATCGCGTCGGAGAGTCGAAGCCGTCCGATCGCGCCGTCCCTAAGGCCTTTACCGTGGGCGACGATGTCCGGATCTTGCTGCGGCCCGGCACGCTGAACGAGGTGGAAAGCAAGCAGCTGTTCGCGCGGTTCGCCATTCCTGTGACGCGCGAGAAGGCAGCCCGCACACCGGACGAAGCCGCGGAGGCGGCCTCCGGTTTCGGCGACAAGGTGGTCGTGAAAGCCTTGTCGCGACATCTGCTGCACAAGTCCGATGCCGGCGGTGTGGTTGTCGGTGTTGCGCCGCAGGACGTGGCGAGCGTCTGCCGGCGTATGGCGACGCAGGTCTCATCCGCCATTGGACGCGCGCCGGAAGGCTTCCTCGTGCAGGCGCTGGTGACTGGCGGCACCGAAATGATTCTCGGTTTTCGTCACGATGCTCAGTTGGGCCCGGTTATGCTGCTCGGCATGGGCGGCATCACCGCCGAACTGGTGCACGACGTTTCGCTGCGGCTCGCGCCAGTGTCCGCTGAGGAAGCCGCGGGAATGATCAATGAATTGAAAACGGCCGCGCTATTGCGCGGCTTCCGCGGACGTCCGGTGGCCGACACCGATGCTCTGATCGCCGCCATCGTCTCGTTTTCGACCATGGTGCAGGCAATCGGCGCCGAACTGGACGAGGCCGAAATCAATCCGCTGTTCGTGCTGCCGCGGGGGCAGGGCGTCGTTGCCGCCGACGGGGTCGTCGTCGTGAAATCGTCCGATACCGCAGATCGCGTTTCGAGCGCGGCAACCGTCAATTAGCAAGGAGCGTCACATGCAGTTACCAACCCGGCGCGTTGTCGCTGAGCCCGCTAGCCAACTGTCTTCGTGGGTGACCATGTCGTCGAGTCCTTCTAAGGGCCGCGACGCGCTCGCGTCATTCGGCAGTCGAAAAAGGCGAAAACGTCCCCAAATGCTCGTTGAGCTTGCTCAATAGCCTCTTCAGTTGTTTGACTTCTGTCCGTTCCAATCCACGCTCCACCCGCAATGCGAGTTCGCACGCATGGGGGTAAAAGCGCTCCAAGAACACCGTCCCCGTGGGCGTTAAAGTGAGCACCTTGCTCCGGCGGTCGAGCGGGTTGACGATTCCCCGGATAAGCTTTCGCTTGATGCAGCGTCGTACGGAGCGGCTCACGGTTACCTGGTCGAGCGCCATCTTGTCACTGAGCACCTTTGCCGAGATGTTTCCGAACCGGCCGACCTGGGCGATTAGACGCCATTCCGATGGCTTCATATCGTAAGACATGTATTCGTGCGCGCAGATCAGCGACACCATCCGAGCGACGTGAGGAAGTCGGTAAAGGAGGAAATCTTCGTCCTGAAACTGCCGCATGAGCTTTGTCGACATCTGTGGCCTTCCGCTGCGTGGCGTCGAAAATAGCAGCCTTGGTCAAGTGTCGCCATCGATGGTTCAAAATGGGCTTTGAGCGCGCCAGATCAGGGGCGCCCCGCCAAGCGAGTTAAAGGGCCTCGACGTCGAGGCGAACGCGGTCCGGCGGTGGCAAGGTCGATTGACAGCCGCCGATATTTAAATTCAAATGAAAGTATCTCGATTGGAGGAAATGACAGCCCGTCGGGGTAGTCTTTATCTGACGGAAGTCGGCGGCGCGAGAGGTCATGATGGTCCGGCAAGCGAAGCGTGCTGTTCTGCTAGCCGCTGCGTGCGTTTTTGCACTTTCCTCTGCGCCGGTCTTTGGCCAAATACCGAAGACGCTGCGCATCATCGTGCCTCTTTCAGCAGGCGGCGGCGCAGATATCATCGCCCGCCTCATGGCGGAGCAGATTGGTCGCACTCAGGGATTGACCGTTTTGGTCGAGAACCGACCAGGGGCAGGGACCGCTCTCGCGACCGATTATGTGGCTCGGTCAGAACCTGATGGTTCAACGCTGCTCATCACCAATACGGCGTTTGTCATCAATCCGCATGTTCGCGAGCAGAGCTACGATCCTCTGAAGACCTTCGAGCCGATCTGTAACATCGTCAATTTTCCTTTGCTGGTCGTCGTGAAGGCGGACTCGCCGTTTCACACGTTGGCCGATCTTGTAGCTGCGGCGAAGGCAAATCCGAATGCGTTGACGTTTGCCAGTACCGGACCAAACAGCGCAAGCCACCTCGCGATAGAGACGTTGAGGTTGGCTGCCAACATGGAGGTGACCTATGTGCCGTTCGGCGGGTCGGCGCCGGCAATCACGGCGCTGTTGGGCGGTCACGTGATGGCGGTGATGGCGGACTACACCAGCGCGATCGAGCAGTTGAAGAGCGGCGCTCTGCGGGCGCTCGCCGTCGGATCGGCGAAGCGCTATCCAAACCTCCCGGACGTCCCGACGATCAGTGAGTCCGGCTACAAGGATTATGATCAGCAAAGCTGGAATGGCTTTCTGGTCCCGGCCAAGACGCCATCGGCGGTGGTGACCCAGCTGCAGACGTTGTTCGGTGAGGCTGGGCGATCTTCCGAAGTCAAGGAGAAACTCGCCCTTCAAGGGCTGTTGCCCGAAGTAGCGTGCGGTGCAGACTTCAAAGCCGTTTTGGCGAAGCAATATGAGCAATTTGGGAGCGTCGTTCGCGCGGCGCATCTGAAAGCTCAATGAGCTTGCGATAAGAGGACGCAACGACGATGGCGCAAAGTGCTGGCTTCCAGGTCAACGAAGCGACGATTGCGGGTATCCACGAGGCCTACCGCAACGGGTCATTGATGGCTCGCGGATTGGTTCAGGCTTATCTCGACCGCATCGAGGCTTATGACAAAAGAGGGCCCTCGATAAACTCCGTCATCACGGTCAACGCGAAGGCGTTGGACGAGGCTGACCGGCTCGACGCCGCGCTCAAGAAGTCCGGCTTCGTTGGCCCCCTGCATGGCATTCCCATCCTCGTTAAAGACCAGATCGACATCGACGGCATGCCGACCACGCTGGGCTCTGTGCTATTCAAGGACTATCGGCCTGGGCCCGAAGGCTTCGTCATCAAAAGACTGCGCGAGGCGGGGGCCATCTTCCTTGGCAAGGTGACGCTCGGCGAGCTGGGGGGCGGTGACACGCATGGTTCGCTATTCGGGTCGACGCGTAATGTCTATGATCTGGAGCGCACGGCCGGCGGTTCGTCAGGTGGTTCTGGCGCGAGCGTCTCGGCGAATTTCTGCACGGTTGCGATCGGACAGGAGGGCTTCGCGTCCATTCGCCGTCCATCGATCTGGAACGGGATCGTCGGCATGAGACCGACGATCGGCCTTGTCAGCCGCTCGGGCGTCTTTGGTGGCTGGCCCACGATGAATGGCTCATTGGGACCGATGGCGCGGACTGTCTCGGACCTCGCGTCCGTGCTCGACGCGATGGTCGGATACGACCCCGCCGACCCGTCGACCGCCTATGGCGTCGGCCACGCCCCGGCCAGTTACGCGAAGAATCTCGACGCGGCAGCCCTGAAAGGGGCGCGTCTCGGCATCCTGCGAGAACCAATGGGCTACCACGTTGAGCCAGACTCGGAGGATTTCAAGAAAGTTGACGAGGTCTTCGGTCGCGCGGTCGGCGAATTGCATTCCGCCGGTGCCGAGATTGTCGATCCAATCGTCATCCCCGACCTGAAGGAGCTTCTGTCGCGTCGCGCGCGAGACGCTGCCGGCGACGACGGGATGTTTGAGAGCTACCTCAAAGGCGGCTCAGGTCCGTTTAAAACGCGGCAGGACGTCGTCAATTCACCGCTCTTCAAGACAACAATGCCAAGCGCACAACGACGCATTGGTCACGATGAGTCGGTTGAGCGTTATCATGCCTATATGGTCGCGCGCGACATGTTGATGACGAGAATGTTGAAGGTTATGGCCGATCATCGCCTTGACGCGATCGTGCACAAGGCCGTCGAACACCAGCCGACCTTCATCAAAGACGGAGTCAACCCGCCTTTTGTCGATCAGAAGGGCGCGCCGCACATCAACACATTTTTGATGTTCGTCCCGTCAATCGTCGTTCCGGCGGGTTTTACGCGCGACGACCTTCCGGCCGGGATCACCTTCCTTGGCCGGCCCTACGATGACGACAAGATGATCCGACTGGCTTACGCCTACGAGCAAGCGACGCACCACCGTAGACCTCCGACCGTCATGCCTTAATAAGCGAGAGAAGCGGTTCTGCGGCGTCGGGACGGTCCTGCCGTGGATTGCCGCGGGCTGCGGCATTCTGCTGCGCCCTGAGAGGACGCCAGGGCCGCAAAATCATCCAAGAATATCGCAAAAAGCTCTAAACAAGAGCTGTTTCGGGCAATAATGGCATCCTGGGAAGGGAGCGACATCCGCGCGTGGCACGCGAGATGTTGCCAAGGGCAGTCCATACGAGGGGGGACCAGCAATGGATCGGCGCCGCTTTCTAAAGCTCATCGGCAGCGCATCGGCAATTTCGATCGGCGGCGCATGGCCCTCCTTGGCGGATACAGCGTTCCCGACACGAACGGTGACAATTGTGACGGGAGTGGCCGCGGGCGGGCAGGCGGACCTTGCGGCGCGCCCCGTCGCGCAGGGCTTGGGTGAAGTGTTCGATAAGTCCGTGATTGTCGATAACCGCACTGGCGCTGGCGGAGCGATTGGCGCTGCCTACGTGCTCAAAGCTGAACATGACGGCCATACGATGTTTATGGCGCTGTCGGCCGCGGTTGTGCTCCCAGAGGCGGAGCGGATCGCCGGACGCAAGCCACTCTACGAGATGTCGCAATTTGATCCCGTCGCGCGTGTTCTGGGCGACCCGAACCTGCTCGCGGTACCGACGGATTCGCCTTACAAAACCGTTGCCGACGTCGTCAAAGACGCAAAGACCCGGCCGGGCGAGGTTACCTATTCAAGCAGCGGCAACTATGGCGGCATCCACCTCTCGATGGAAATGTTTGCCCAGGCCGCCGGCATCAAGTTTTTGCATATTCCGTTCCGGGGTGGTGGGCCGGCGCTCACGGCGTTGATGGGAAATCAGGTGGCAATGACGGCGCTCGGCGCGGGACCTCTAAAATCCTATTCCGATGCCGGGAAACTGCGAGTGCTCGCCACCTTCGGCGCCGAGCGGCATCCGGCATTTCCCGATGCACCGACCTTTAAGGAGGCCGGTCTCGACAACGTCGTCTTCAACGCCTGGGTTGGTCTTTTTCTGCCGAAGGGCGTGCCGGCTGCTGTCTTTGACCGCGTCCGCGGGGCGATGAAAAAAGTGATGATGGATCCTCAAATCCTCGTCATCTTCGAAAAAGCGGGAAGCCCTGCGGCCTACATGGACACGCCTGCCTTCACGCAATACGTCGCGGAAGATACAGCGCGTTTGGTGAAGGTCGTCCAGGGCATCGGCAAACTCGAATAGCGGCAGATGACATCAGCGGGCTTTTTCCTCTGGCCCTCCGAATTGCAGAGTCTGTTTCGCACCCCTAATGACGGCACCGCACCGAGGACACGACATGATTCCACTTCATAGCCGCTACGCCTTCTCTGCCATTACCAAGCGGCCGACCTATGATTGGCCTGGTGGCAAGCGGTTGGCGTTTTGGATCGGGACCAATGTCGAGCTCTATGCCTTTCAAGCGGGGATTGGGAACGATCCTGCCAAGATTGGCGAACCGCAGAATCAGCGCAACTACGCTTGGCGCGATTACGGCAATCGTGTCGGGTTCTTCAACCTGATGGATCTGTACGACGAGTTCCAATTGCCGGCTTCGCATCTGGTCAACAGTCTGCTCTATGATTTCGCGCCGGAATTGTTCGAACGCATTCGGGGCCGCGGCGACGATATCATTGCGCATGGCCGTACCAACGCGGAGCGCCAGAAGGGCCTATGGGAAGCGGATGAGCGGCGCCTTATTGCGGAGGTCACCGAGGAGTTGACGAGGCGGGAAGGCAAGGCGCCGAAAGGCTGGCTCGGCGCGGCCGCATCCGAGAACGCCGCCACGCTCGATCTCTTAAAGGAGGCCGGCTACACGTATGTGCTGGACTGGCCTTGCGACGACCAGCCGATTTGGCTGAACACCCGCGCCGGCAAGATTCTGTCTATTCCCTATCCGGCGGAAATGAACGACGCCGCACAGCTTGTTTTCCGGCAGCAGACGGCGCGCGATTTCACTGATCTCATCGTTGACCAGTTCGATGAAATGGTTGAACGCTCGGCTGATCGGCCGATGGTCTGCTGCTTGTCCATTCATCCCTACATCGTTGGGCAGCCTTATCGTATCCGGGCCTTGCGAAGGGCCTTCCAGCATATCGTCGGCCACAAGTTGCGCGACCGCGTTTGGTTCACGCGCGGCAACGAAATCGCCGATTACTGCCTTTCACTCGACCCCAACATCATCCCTTAACCCCGCCGCCCTCGCAGGACCTTTCATATGTCGACGCCAGTGACCGCCAAAGAATATTGGGCCAAGAAGCGCGAAATCGACCTGTACATCTATCGCAAGTTTATCGGTTCTCCGCCGGACAAGCCCATCCTGTTCCTGGTGCACGGCTCCTCGCTGAGCTCCCGTCCTGGCTATGACATCCAAGTGCCTGGACGCGGCAGCGCCTATTCGATGATGGATCAGGCTGCAGCGGCTGGTTACGACGTCTGGACCATGGACCACGAAGGCTATGGCCGGTCCTCGCGCAGCGATCGCAATTCGGACGTTGCGATGGCCGTCGAGGATATTGATGCCGCGCTCGCCGTCATCCAACGTGAAACCGGCAGAAGCGTATTTCATCTGTACGGCCAGTCGGGTGGCGCTTTGCGTGCCGCCATGTACGCCCAGGAGCGGCCGGAAAACGTCGACCGGCTTGTGCTTGATGCCTTTACGTGGACGGGAGAGGGTTCGCCGACGTTGGCCAAGCGCCGTGAGAAGCTTGACCAGTGGCGCTCAAGCCCGACGCGGCCGATCGATGCCTCGTTTATGCATACGATATTCACGCGCGACAAGCCGGGGACATCGGAAATGATCGTCGCGGACGCCGTGGCAGAAGCGGAGCTCAAGCTTGGCAACACGATGCCGACAGGCACCTATCTCGATATGTGTGCCCATTTGCCGTTGATTGATCCGCTCAAGCTGAAAGGGGCCGTGCAGGTCATCCGTGGGGAACACGACGGGATCGCTTCGATTCAAGATTTGCTGGCGTTTTTCGAGCGTCTACCAAATCCAGATAAGCAATTCTCCGTGCTGCCCGGCTCCGCGCATATCGCCCAGTTCGGTCTCAAGGCGAGTAGGTTCTATGCGGTGCTTTTTGATTTCCTGAAGCTTCCGGCGGCTGAATTGCCGTTGAAGTCCTGAGTTCAATTCCACAACTGCAAGAGTGCTATGACCAATCCGGACATTGAGCGTTCACTGTCCCTTATCGACGCCGAAATTGTCGACCAGACCCTTCTTGACCTGATCGATATTTCGAGCCCGACCGGACATGAAGAGGCGATGGCCCAATATATCCGGGATCGCTTTGCCCGCGCTGGCATCAGCGCTTATCTCCAATATGTCGAAGAGGGACGGCCGAATGTGGTGGCTCATGTTCCGGGCCACGGGGACGGTCTAAATCTGCTTTTCACCGGGCATATGGATACCTCTTATCGCGGCGATGAGCCTTACCTCCATGGAGAAGGCTTCAGGCCGAAGGGGCTCTCCCGTGACGGCTGGATCTGGGGGCTCGGCGCGAACAATATGAAAAGCGGCCTCGCCGGGTTGATTGTCGCGCTTGAATCAATCGTCAGGGCGAATGTAAAGCTGCGCGGCGATCTGTCCCTAGGGGGTGTCGTCGGGGAGATCGAAAAAGCGCAGGTCGAAGAATTCCAAGGCCGCGATTATTCTGGTTACGGTATCGGCACCAAGCATCTCGTTTCGCATGGCGTCACGGCAGATTTTGCTCTGCTTGCAGAACCGACAAGCCTCAAGATCTGTACGGCCAATATGGGATGCTTGTGGGTGAGGATCACCCTCGGCGGCAGCATCGCCCATTCTGCGCTTACCAATAGGCCGGGCACCGTCAATGCGATCATGCTCGCACAAAGGCTTCTGGGCGACATCGAAACATGGGCGAAACGCTTTCAGGGCGAACATGTCGCCATGGGCGAGCATCCCAATGTGACGGTTGCCTGCATCCGAGGTGGGGCACCCTGGCGTCTGTCACGCAATCCTCAGGAATGCAATATCTACCTCGACATTCGTACGCTCCCGGGGCAAACGGCCGATTTTGTCAAGCGCGAGCTGCGTGCTGTTCTGCGTCGCCATGCGGACGAGCACGGTATTACCGAACCAAGTATCGAATTCCTTGTGACGGACCCGGCACTCGTTTTGGACGAAGGCCTGCCGATCGTTGAGGCAGTTGGGCGGGCTCAGCAGCTTGTGATGGGCGAATCGAGCCGACCATTTCTTCGCCGGCCCGGCTCGGACGCGGTGCACTTGAGCCGGTACGACGTTCCGTGCGTCCAGTTTGGGCCGGGCGGGCGCATGCACCCCGATGCCAAGGGCCGTTCGATGCACGAAATTGGCGATCATGTGCTTCTGGATGACGTGGTCGCCGCGACGCGCATCTATCTGCTGACAGCGCTTGATATCTGCAACCGGCCTGCCTCTTCCCACGCCTCTCAGAAAGCCGTCTCCTAGCTGGAGTATCGCACGGTCATGCTGCGCTTCCGTTCGGCTCCCCTCATCGCGAGCAGCCTCGCCATCGTACTGTCGGCCTTCACGTCGATCGCGCGTGCCGCGGAGTTCCCGACACGTCCGATTACCTTTGTGGTGTCGTTTGCGCCAGGTGGCCTCACAGACATCCCAGCCCGTCTTGTCGGAGCTGTCATGCAAACCCAGCTAGGCCAGCCGATTGTCATTGAGAATAAAGCCGGCGCATCCGGCATCACCGGTGGCGCGGCGGTCTTTCGAGCGGCGCCTGACGGCTACACGTTGCTTGTCAGCGCGATCTCAGAGGTACAGAACCTCCACTATCTGTCGGTGCCCTATCAGTTCACGAAGGATTTCACGCAGATTGGCAAGATTGCCGATGGTCCGACGCTTGCATTGATCGTCAAGGGCG